>JACCDR010401931.1_pt1 | contig 151702 bp, 167 predicted proteins | sample 7446431 | NCBI WGS metagenome assembly JACCDR01 (sample SAMN15323443, study PRJNA562643) | freshwater metagenome | isolation source: river surface water | place: USA:Blue River Watershed | collected 2017-08-17
AGCTCTTCAGCGTATAAGCACGTGGCTAAAATGTGTGCCCGGAGGTAAGCAAACGCCTCCGTCCCACGGGGGGTACCGTATTCTTCGGTGCCATCTAACCATTCCCGCCATTCAGCAGGGGTCTTTTCTTGGCACCCCACCTCGACGCTGCCGGACTCCGTTACCCGTGGGGAGTACTTACTGCGTAAGCCAGTCGCGCCTTTCTTCCATGTGCCGTTGTACCATGTACCGTTCTCCCATGTACCGTTCTTCCATATACCGTTGCACCACGTTCCGTTCACCCACGTACCGGCCTTCCATGTACCGTCGTACCAAATACCGTTCTTCCACCTGCCTTTCTCCCAAATACCGTTCTTCCACGTACCTGAGTGCCACGTTCCGCCCTCCCATGTACTGTTCCACCATGTACCGTGCCACCACGTCACATAACCATACTCGTCGACATGCACCTTTTCGTTTTCAGTTATGGCGTCTAATAACCACTTCGGGCAATTAGGCCACTCTGTTTTCCGCTTGAACTCCATTTTTATTTCCCCTTAATGTCTAATGTTTTTAAGCACTTTTCTAGCTCTTCAGCATACACACATGCAGCGAGAATGTGTGCATGGAGGTAAGCGAATGCCTCGGTCCCGCGAGAGGTGACGTATTCTTCGGTGCCAAGCAGCCATTCGCGCCATTCGGCAGGAGTTTTTTCGCGGCACCCAACCTTGACAGTCCTAGACTTTGTTATAACAAACGGTTCGTATTTGCTGCGTAGGCCCGTCATGCCTTTCTCCCACGTACCGCCGTGCCACGTACCGCCGTGCCATGTACCGTTCAGCCAGGTTCCGGTCTCCCACGTGCCGTTCTTCCATCTGCCGTCCTTCCAGGTACCGTCCAGCCATACGCCGTTCTTCCACACACCGTTCAACCAGGTACCGTCGTACCATATCCCGGCCTTCCACGTACCGTTCTTCCATGTACCCTCCCCCCACGTACCGCCCTTCCACGTACCGTCCTCCCATATACCGATCTCCCACGTACCGTCCTCCCACGTACCGTCCTCCCACATTCCGTCCTCCCATGTACCGTTCTTCCATACGCCGCCATACCACTCCCCGTCGTACCATACGCCGTCGTACCATATGCCGTGCTTCCACGTGCCTTTCGTCCATGTGCCATCACACCATGTACCGCCTTGCCATGTACCGTCCTCCCATGTACCACCCTCCCATGTACCACCCTTCCATGTACCGTTCTCCCATGTACCTGAGTGCCACGTACCTGAGTGCCACGTTCCGCCCTCCCATGTACTGTTCCACCATGTACCGTGCCACCACGTCACATAACCATACTTGTCGACATGCACCTTTTCGTTTTCAGTGGTGGCGTCTAGTAGCCACTGCGGGCAATTGGGCCATTCTGTTTTTGGCTTGAACTCCATTTTTATTCCCCTTTAGGGTCTAATGTTTTTAAGTGCTTTTCTATCTCTTCAGCGTAGACGCACGCAGCTAAAATGTGTGCCCGGAGGTAAACAAAAGCCTCAGTTCCGCGAGGGGTGTTGTATTCTTCAGTGCCTTCTAGCCATTCGCGCCATTCTGCAGGGGTCTTTTCTTGGCACCCAACCTTGACGCTACCAGACCTCGTTATTTCCGGAGAGTACTTACTGCGTAAGCCCGTCGCACCGTTCTCCCACGTGCCGTTCTCCCATCTGCCATTCTTCCATCTGCCGTTCAGCCAGATTCCGTCGTACCATACGCCGTCGTACCAGGTACCGTCCTTCCATACGCCTTTCTCCCGTGTACCGTCCATCCATACGCCGTTCTCCCATACGCCGTCCTTCCATCTGCCGTCCTTCCATCTGCCTCTCTCCCATGTACCATTCTCCCATGTGCCTCTCTCCCAGGTACCGCCCCACCATGTGCCGCTCTCCCAGGTACCGACCCACCATGTGCCGTCCTTCCATGTCACGTAACCCCCTTCGCCGATATGAACGAGTTCATCAGAAGTATCCGCGTCTAGGAGCCACTTCGGGCACTTAGGCCATTCTGTTTTTGGTTTAAACTCCATTTTTATACCCCCCCCAGGGTCTAGTGTTTTTTAAGTGCTTTTCTAGCTCACTTTGATTGGGATTCATTTGTTTAGCTCCTTAACATAAGTGCACATAGCTTTGATATCGCTTTAAGAGGTTTGAACTCTTTTGTGCCTAGTTTCTAATGTGTGCTGCCGCACTCGTTAATACAAGCTCGCCGTGCATGCCTGTCTTTGATAGTACGCGTTAAAGTCGATAACCCACACAATAGGGTAGGCACGAAAAACCCCATCGCCGTATATTTTATCAAACGCTTTCTCGAAACCCCTAACACCAGAAAAACCCTACCCCATAGCTCGCTGTTATTTCTTAAACAGGCTCTTGTCGGTAAGAGGTTATTTGCAGCGTGTAAAAGCAACTTATTCCGTCTATCGTTGCGGTGCAGGAAGTGTTCTCTTCATACAGGGATATTGTGCCTTCCGCTACTCCGCCTGGTTATAGTGTTTTTCAAATATTGACGTAGGGGACCACGGCGTGCTAAGTTTAGCTACTACACCTGGTATTCCTTCGTACCCGAAACCATAGTTAGCACACTTCTTAAGAAATTCATCCTCTTCGTCCATCTGGTCAAAAGATTGGTACCCATACACGACGTACAATACACTGCTTAACGTATCTTCACTGTACCCACATAACGCACAGGCTACACGTAGCGTTTGTTCACTGACCCCTAAATCTAAAAGTTTTTGGTATTTTTCATCTTTGGTGTTTTTCATTTCTTACCTTCCTTTGTTGCTTTAAAGCCTCCTACGCCGCTGGATGCGGGCGGCTTCTAGCTAATACCTCGCCGTATGAAAAATTCTAACCGTCGCGCCGCCGTGGCACGGGGTGCTGAGGGTTAGAATTTTTTTACGTTAACGCTAGTCCTAATCGTTGGCGTTGGGTCTTCGCCCTGCCGAGTCGTGCTGCGACAGCGTTCAAGGCGCGTCCCTTGTACGCTGGAACCCGATCTGCAACACTCAGGATCTCGCCAATCGTTGCCCATTCGCGCCCTGCGCCAAAAACCAAACGAACCCACCTCTCCGTGCCTTGAACGCAGTTTCCAGCCCGTCTACTGTCGGCCAGCCGGACAGTAAGGTGTCGGTTTTTCTCGATTTCCTGTAAACGCTCGCTTTCAGCCTCGGCTATCCGCGTGCGCTCAAGGCTGTCGCGGATAGCCTGAGCGCACGCGGTGGCCAACTCTTCGTCTGAATTGAGGTCCTCTGGGGTTGGGTGGTAATCGCTGCACTTAGCGTGGCGCAAAACCAAACCCAACTCGTCGGCAGATGCCGACCAGCCAGCTGGTAACTTGCAGCGGGAGTACCCCCCCTCAGTTGGTCCATAGGGGGTTTTTAGGTAGAGCAGCATGGAGTCCGCCGATCGCATAACCTGTACTAACAGTTGGCATTGGGCGACAACGGCACCATTGACACTGCTTGGCTGACCACGGTACCAATTTGTGACGGGCGGAATCACTTTCCATGTAGGACCGCTAAGAGAGCATTCCGCCGTGTGGTCTGTTATCCTTGGGCGGGGGCTCGCCGCCACCACCTCCCGGGGAAGGCGGTAACACATGACGCCTTCCATCGCCACGACAGGATTCGGCAAGGCTCTCAATCTCCGACAGAATGCCGCAATTGCCTCAGTATGATCAGCCTTGGCAATTTCACCGCAAAGATTGGCGATCTCTGAGAGCGATGCCCCTTTACCCAGGGATGAAAGAGCCTCGTGCGTATCGCTGACGGGACAATAACGTATGGAGCGCGAAAGCTTTTCGAGCGTCTCTTTCATATCGTGGACCGCTCTGTCGCGCTCGCCGATCTTGATGCGTCTCCAGGCACACGCGGCACCGCCCAAAGCGCGTAACTGTCCCCGTGGGGTTTTTGCGTTGCTGCCCGAGGCGAAGGCTGCCGCTGCTAGTTTTTGGAGTATGTTTCTATTGTCCATGGTCTTTCTCTGCTATGGTTTTTGGTTATTGATGGTATCACCTAACGCCGGTAGTACCTCGACCCCCGCGCCACCATGGCACGGGGGTTAAACAATGAGCACTCTGTGATCATTCAGGCAATGTAACGCGCATAACTAACGCCCGTTTTTCTCCGCGTGAGAAAAATATCCCCATCTTATTCTTCAAGATAACGCTCCCTTGCACTGAAGGGTCATTGTCGAGGAAAGTCAACGCTGTCTTCAGGTATTCCGCTTTTAGACCATATCGCTTGGGTGGTTCAGATGGAGACATAGTACTTTCAACCAAGGCCAAGGCCAAGGGTGGCCTTTGGTCATCGTTAGCTAATGGAACGGCGGTGTTGGTTGTTTCATCATAGACCATTCCTTGCTCGTAACGACTCAAGGGGAACCGCGCAGCCACGTCTACCATGGTTTTTAAGGACCAGGGCAAAGTTTGGGCTTGAGTGTCAGGGGTTGACGCCAAAGCTCTGTAATCCGGATAAACGCCACGAAAGGGCGAGAAAATAAATCGGCCCCAGCGTAGGTGCATGCCGCACGCGCTACCCTCCAAGGGAGCATCCGCTGCTATATAGGGGAGGCATGGAAATATGAAGGGTGGCAGAATAACGTCCCCGAAAGAGCCGCCAGATCCTACTTCCACCTCTCCCAAACGGCTGGCGGCAAAAATACAGCCGTTTGTCGCTGCGGCCTCCCAAGGCTCGCCATGTCGTTTGCTCAAGGAAATGCCAGCGAGGGCGGAATGGGTCCTCTCCTTATCCGTAAACGGAACCAGCCCAGCCACCGCTGCGGCATGGAGGTCGCGTAAGGCGGCCCCTGGCACGAAGTTTATAGGGTTTCTCATCCTCGGGGATGAGCAATCAAGGCGACACATGAAGGAGATAATGTCCCCCCCATGTGTCGGTTTTTGCGACGGAGGGCAGCGCGACCTCCATGCCGGCCAATTGTGGCAGCTGGATCTCCGGCAACAGGACCTGACACTCTCCTGCCAGAAAGTATGCGTATCCTTCGTCATCAAAGGATAGCCACAACGGGACTCTCTTAGCCGCCATCTTCCGCAATTTTATCGCCAGCGAGGCGAACGTATAAGGGCTGAAGGGTTTTTGTTTCACCTTTGCCATGGTTTTTCTCTTCCTTTTCCAGCGCATGTATTGGCAGAATTGCCGAACGCTGGCAGTACTTGAGCCCCCGTGCCACCACGGCACGAGGGTTAAGAGAGAGGGGAGGGCTAAATCTCCGGCGGTAGCCAGAGAACTTCGCTCCTGCACGGCCATGGGCCGGAAGGCCGGAAGATGTACCGTTCCCCCTTCCATCGGTGCGGCTTTTCCTCCGCGTACGCATAGGGGCCGCTGACAGCGGCGTCCAGGGATCTTTTGGCACGCGCCCAATGCGTGCTCTGACGGGCTCTGTAGGCAATAAGCCTATAAATCTCGGCCCGGACCTCGGATAGGTCGTAGCAATCGAGGCCATGAAAGGCCTCGATCACGATGGCTTGCGCCCGCCGGAGTAATGTCCGGCGGGTTTCGAAACTGCACCCCTCCCGGGGGATGCAGTTAACCATTTTGGCGACGGCCCTTTCGGCCAGGGCCGTCGCTTCGGGCGGTGTGGGACGCCCAAAGACTTCGATTCCGCGCTTGGCGGAACCCCACAGGGTGTTGATGTTAGTGTTGGTGCTCATGGTTTTCCCCCTACTTTCCCAGCGCATCGATGGCAGAATTGCCGAACGCTGGTAATACCTTAACCCCCGTGCCGTCGTGGCACGGGGGTTTTGGGGCGGCGTAACGCCTAGCCAGAGACGACGACGCCTCCCCCCTCACAAAACAACACGAGGGTGTTATCCTGTAGCCACTCTATCGCAGCATCCTCATCCTCGTCATCAGGGGACCAGCCAAGCTCTTTCGCCGCGTCCTCGGGGGATTCGTATTCGGCCCATTCGCAACAGATGGCGACAGGGTCCAACTCGATATCTTCCCCCAGCTCGTCGTAATACTCGAACAAGGCGTCTATTGCCGCTCGGGAGAATTGGTCACCGCGCCCGGCGGCATAGAACGCCACATGGAATCGTGATGCTGAAGTGATAGTTTGAATGATGCTCATTTTTTTCTCCTATTGCCAGCGCATGTATTGGCGGAATTGCCTGCGTCTGGCAGTGCCTTAACCCGTGCCACGACGGCACGAGGATTTTTGGGGTGAGGGGGCGAGGTTATTTCCCTTCGTTTTTTGGATGTTCTCGCGGGATGCCATCAACCTATCACTCTTTGGCCCCGTCAAACCACTTACAACATATAATACGCGGTCTAGCATGTTTTCACTGTGCCCACACAGGCAACACGCAACTTATAAGGTTTCTTCACTGAGTCCCAGGTCTAAGAGTTTTTAGTACTTTTCATCTATGGTGTTCTCCATGCACATCCTTTTATTTTCGTTACTTCACGCACAGATCTATCAGCCTCTAGCGTAATACTTTTTCTCGTACTTTATAACTTCCCCGTTGGCGCGATATAGCCGCTTGCCGAGCTTTCGGCTTATGTACGTGTTGTTCCAATACCAAACCCACAAACCGGCTTTGTATATTATCGCTGGCCCCTCATCGCGGTGGAGCATGTCACAGACAAAATAAGCTTCATCGCCGTTAGCCCAGACGATAGCTGGACCGCCTTCGCGGTGACGCTTACCGCCCACCCTATACTCTACATCGCCATTAGCCCGTATAACGGCAGGCCCGTCTTTACGGTCAAGTAAACCGTGGGACCAATACTCTACGGACCCATCAGGGTGAATTACCGCTGGACCATGTTCACGGTGCGGCAAACCGTCAATATCTACAAACTTGATTTTACCGTTTAAGGAAACTAACTTAACACCGTCCCACCACGTTGTGGTAATGTCACGTAAGTTATTAAACCACCACAAGCGGTACTCGTCTGGTGTGGTCTCCACAGATGCTTCATCCGACTCGGCCCATTTAACGTTTTCGCTCCACGCCCCTTGTTCGCGGAGGAGATCAATGATTTCTTTTGTTAGTGTCATTCTTTTTCTTCTCCTTTTTCCAGTGCGTGTCCGGCGAAGGTTAGAGCTCTGCTGGTAGGCGAACACTCTGCTGGTAGGCGAACACTCTGCTGTCGGCTGGGCCATATTCCCGCTGGGCGGAAAAGGTATTCCCCGCGCCACTTATGTGGGGCAGCATCGACCACGGCGGTGGGGTCGCTGACCGCCGCGCCGAGGAACCCTTGAGCCTGAGCCCAGACCGGACTGCCCCACGCCTTGCTGGCCAGCTGCTTCCAGAGACATGCCCGGACTTCTACCCGATCGAAACGATCCAGCCCGGACATAGGCCGGGCAATGACGGACTGGGCGCGTTCGAATTTCGCGCGGCGGCGATCAAAACTTTCCCCCATGCGTGGGAGGCAGTCGCCCAGACGGGCGACGATGGCTGATGCCATCGCCACAGCCTCGGGGGGAGTTGGCCGCCCAACGCAATCTGCGCCTCGTTTCGATGTTCCCCAGAGGGGATCGGCGGTGTTAGTGTTGGTAACGGTGGTCATGGTTTTTTTCCTTATTTGCTGGCGTTTTTTTTGGCAAAATTGCCAAGCCTCTTACTGCCTCGACCCTCGTGCCGTGGTGGCACGGTGGTCGAGGGTACGATGTGGGGAGTGGCTACAACCCAAGCATGCGGGCCTCAGCCGCCGTCGGGCGGCGGGCAGTGGTGCGAGCGCACCACTGCGAATAATCGCCGTCATAGCTGAGCAGGTCGTTTGCGGAGACGACCCACCAACTGCGGGTTTCGTCGGCATAATACGCCCACAGGCGGGGGCCGACTTTGACGGCCCCAATGCGCTCAGCGATTTCAGTGATGGTCTTGTTGCTCATTTTCTCTTCCTCTTCCCAGCACATGTATTGGCGGCATTGCCGAACGCTGGAAATGCCTCAGCCCCCGCGCCGCCACGGCGTGATATAGCTGCTTACCAAGCCCCATGCTGGCGTGTTAAACGTTATTATTTATCACCGCTGCTGTGTAGTTGTACGATAACTGCACCGCCTTCGCCGGTTTCAACGATAGTGGCTACATTGCTAAGCCATTCACGGGCGTCTTCTTCATCGCCCACAAAACCGCACACCTTAGCAGCCTCTAAAGTGCTACGGTATTCGGCCCACTCACTGCACAAGGCTACGACGTCTAGCTCGTAGCTACATTGTTCATATACAGCGTCTAACCATTCGTATAAGGCCACTAACGAACGGTAAGTAAACTTTTGACCGCAATCTCGGCGGTAGAACTCGTCTACAAATTGCTGTGCCGTTTTTACGGTTTGTACTATAGGCATGATATAAAATTGTCTCTTTCTTGTAAGCGTTGTCTGGTTTCTAAAAGGTCTTCCGTCACTTTTTGGTTTATAGTTCGGTACATGTCTAAGAACACCAAAAGGTACATCAGCTCAATATCTTCAAACTTTTTAACTGCGTGTAGCGGCAAACGACTATAGATCTCCGCAGCTTCTACGGTAATCGGAAGGAGTTTATCTAACACCCGGATGCGGCTCGTCGGACCCTCCTTGTAAGCCTTTCCCAAATCCTTACTGCCTTGTCTAAGCTTCTCTACGACTTCTTTAAAAGCGTTTACGAGCTTTTCTTCATTCTCACGTTCTATAGCGGCTAAGCCGCTATCTAATCTTTTTTTAGCTATGACTTTGCTCACAGGTATTCAGTCTCCATAAGTTCACAGGTTAAACCCGTCTTGTACCGCTTAATGGTAACAATCTCGTAAGGTGTTCCCCCTATGTCTAAATGTGGTGGGTATATGCTAAGCGGTTCATCAAGCCTCTTTACTTCGCACACCTCCAGATCATCTAAACACACACCCAGATCACCTAAAAAAGAGCTCAAGGCAATGTGCTTAGCGTAAACATACCATATGTATCTTTCGATAGCCGCTTCAGGGCCTCTAGCCCGCATAGCATCTAAAGCACCGCTATCGTAAGTGTAACCTACTATATTGCGCACCACCCAAAACTTTTCAGGGGTTCTACGTGTAACGACGCTAAAGATCCAAGGTGATTCCGCGTCTGACGTCCTATCCCATTTTAAATCGTCTCGGTTTAAGCTCTTACCGCTATCTATGCGGCTTATTAAAAGTTTGAACCAAGACGATAGCTCCGCTTGCGTTTCTTCGTCTTGGTGGTTGCCATAAGAGGATTCAGGGTGTGGTATCACTTCAGTGGCTTTAAGTAGTTCTTTAATAGCTTCGTCTTGAGAATGTCCTGAGCACCACCCGCTCATATCGAACGACCCTTTATCGCTGATAATAGCCCCACCTACCTTGAGCGCGAAGTTCATGTTATACCCTGAAGGGTGTACGGTCCAACACGCTTGAAAGTCTGAGTCACTGTTGCTTTCTTCGTGTCTTTCAAGCGCGTAATCGTGGAACAACTTCCTGAACTTACTGTATTGGTTCCTAGCGCATGCATAGTCCCCGGAGTGCGGGCGTAGCAAGTGTATCTGCACGCCGTCATCATCTCTTTTAGGTAACATTACACAGTAAAGTGTCTTGACCTTGTTTGTCGTGTTGACAACTTCATAACGGTATGTGAAATAGCGTTCAAGTACCTCAGAGCTTAAACTATCTTCGTAACACTCTATATGCTTTAATTCGTACTGAGATGTCAGGTGCAAGTTCCCTGACATATTGTTTAACCAACGTAAGAGAACATCGTGAGCTACTGATTCACGCGGCCACAATCCAAAACAGTGCTTATCCTCCCAAGCAAAGAACTCCCAAGGGATAGGGGAAAGTACACCGAAAGCTTCTTTAAACAATTCTACTGTCAGGTCTGGACTCTCCTCCAAGTCGATCCACTTGTCTTGGTACTTAAACTTAGCTTTATAAAAGCTGTCGTCTTTTAGTGACGTTGTTATACGTGCTTTAATAACGTTACTGTGGTGACTTTGTTTCAAGATAGGTGATTGGATAATGACTTCGCATTCGAGGGTGCTACCTTCCAAACGCCAATCGCCATATTCACCGCTTAAACCACTTAACTTAAACTCTAGAGGTATACCTGAGTACGGAAAGCCCAGTTTAGAGGTCAGCAGCTCTCTTTCTAAGCAATCTTCAATATGTTTAAAACGGTAGCTTGTGTGCCAGTCGGGGTGGTTTCGTTTATCTACGCACTGTATGCCCAAAGTAACCGAATGCGATTGTGCGGGGTTACGGTGACGGCAAAGTCCCATGTAAGCTTCCATGTACAAGTCGGTATCTAAAGCTTTCCAATCTTTTCCGATCCAAGGCACGTTAATGTAGATACCTTTGTACGGCACGCTGCCGTACAACGACGGTACAACCGCCAAGTAAAACTTACAGGCGTCCGACTCCTGCTTCCCATCATGAATCTCGAAGTACTCAACGTCCCTACTATCATTGTACAGGCCTAAGTTATTAACCGGGCCTAGGTCTGCATACAGTTCTATTTTTTTTACCTGCAAAGGGTAAGAACCATGACGGTGCTGCATGTGGAACATCACCCGTTCTACTATATCCTGACCGCATGCCTTGCCTGTGCCCCTATCGCTCAGCCAAAAGAACGTATCAAAAACGTTATAAGCCCCCTTGTAGGAGCTACACAACATGTCGGAATGTAGAAGTTGAAGTTTCTTTGGTCCTGGTTCTTGCTCTGGGCAAGCTATAGCCATGAGCTTGCGGTTTTCATGTGTGTATATCTTTGGCAGTTTTGTAACAAAGTCGATATGGACAGTGTGCTCTACCCAAATCTCTCCTTTCTCATCGTGAGCTTCAAACCTTAAATAGGCTTCGACAGCTTCACCCTCTTCCACTGAAATACACGGCTTGAAACCAAGTAACCGTACGAAGTTTAAAGATAGCCACGAACATACATAATTTCCAGGCGGTTGGTTTAACCAACGGAGTTCGTGACCGTTCGGTTTAGTAAGGTAAGTGGTTGTACCATATATAGCTTTCTGTAACATTTGATGCTCTTTCATGGATTTAATGGCTATTCAAAGTCGCAAGAGCGTGCTTTAAACAATTTTCAAAATACGTAATGGTAATCTGCTCTTCATAGTGCTGTAAGATTTCGTTGCCTGGGGACACGCGCTGCTTAACCACTTCGTAATACCGGTTTATGAGTGGGTTCATAGCTGTACATATAGCTCGGTAACTTTCCTCATAGTCAGGCTCTGACACCTCTTCTGAGTCTGAGATGAGCTCAGCTATGTCACGTAAGAGGTCTTCAACGTGACGTCCTCGGCTTAACGTAGCGTGATCTAGAGGAAGTTCGTTGTTCTCGTTGACCCATTCGTTTATTACGTTCTTAAGTTGGCCCTCTAAACTAGACATATTAACAGGACACTCTGCTTTTTCACACTTAGCTATCCCGTAGAACATAGCCGCGTCATCCCATCGCTCTCTCTCTAAAGCGCTAATACATTGGCCGAGAAGGAAAATAACGCGATTGTGCTTTTCCGTGGGGTAATCTTCTCTGCGCCAGCTTATGGTTCGGCATAGACGCCATGCAAGATCTCGCACCTTTATGTTGATGTTTTCCACTTTTTCTGCTTTCTTTTATTTGAGGAAATTCTTTTGGCCGTATTGGACTATAAAGCCGGGCCAGGCTTCGTTAACTATTCTTAAAATGTAAGCTTCTGTGAGTTCACCTGACTCGGCTAACTTAGCTATAAGCTTGTCTTGGCTTATGTTAAGTACGCTCTCTTTCAGCGTTGGACCATCAAAAGACAAAGCGATCTCACGGTCACGCCAGTCGCACTCTTTAATTACAATGCACCGTCTAGCGTTAACACACGTGATAACGAAATTCTCACCTACGCTGTAGGTTTCAATGTCTTGCCCGTCTAAAGACGGTGGGTTACGGCGTATGCGAGAGCCGCAATACGGGCAGTGTTTAAAGCTATCAATCTTAACTTGGTTACGCTCTGGTAGCCAGATCTTTACGTCATTCTTACTTCCTGGTTTACCTATTAAACATTGGGCTATGTACATGCCAGGTATAACCCAATCCCAGAGGCAATATATTTTAGACATCTTTCAATTCCTTAAAATGTATGCTGAGTTGGTTTACGTCTAACCAACTTAAGCTTGTTGTTTGTTCTTCTGGGTTAACTACTTTCTCTATTTCCGTTATTTGAACGGTGCACCGGCTTAACCACTTTGGCATTGTTACCGCCGGTCGCCAATTCTTCTCACCATAGCGGGGAGCGTTCGAAGGTACCGACAAATCTTGCCAAATAGTTAAAAACTTCTCGGCCCATAGATCCGTAGGTACTCTGCTAAAATACTTCTCTGTACCGTCAAGGTACCCTATAAAGGGGAAACCCTGATCGTCCCAACCCACTATCTTCCACTTCTCGCGGACCCACAAATGGCCCCCTACGCGCCATTTGCCGCCCGTCACCGCTGGTCTAAGTATGTGCGTTAACGTACCAGCTTTAACCGCTTCTACATCTAAACAAACGCTTACGGATCGCATCGCTTCCGCCCCTTGTACACATCTAGCAAGTATAGTATGAAAGCTATGTCACCGACAGAGTCGGTCATCTTAGGGTTACCATTCTTTAGCTTTTCGGCTTCTTCCAAGTACGGTAATAAGATGTCTTCCGGCTTGTTCTCTTCAGCAGTCACAGCCTAACCTTCACTCAATAGCCATCGACCAACCGCAAACCACAAGTACATGTAACCAGCGGCAGCCGCTATTAAGCCTAAGACGCCGACTAACCAACAAAACAGAACGACGGCTTTACCACCGGCTTTGTAGTGCATACCTGCGGCCCCGGCTAAAGCTGTACCGCTTACAAAGGCTATTACTGCGACCGTTATAGTTACAGGTAAGAGGGTGAAAAAAACCAAAGCTAATAATACGATTTGTAAAACGTCTAACATGAGAACATGCACGATGATTTCCTTTAAAGTTGACGAAGTATGGTGAAGTACGTAGCCAAGAAAATGGCACACACAAAAGTGATAGTGATAGCTTTACCGGCCAAAAGCATAGACGAGACAATTAATCCGCCGTTTACTTGAGCCGATAAAGCGTTGTAACGTGTTGTGGTATACTTTAGCGTACACAACCATAAGCCAATAAATGGAACGAGCGTTACCAAGACAAAGATGCTAGCCCACATGGTTAGCGTCTTTCAACGGCTCACAGCTGAACGTTATGTACTTGCCATAAGGCGGCTCCGCCCACTCTTTATAGATTTCCTTTTCGGCTTCATGCTCTGCATCTAACCAATCGTTGTAGGCCTTTAGCTCGGCTTCGTGCATAAAGCGGCAGTTATCCGTCTGATCTGTACTGTCTTGATAAGTCTCGAAGACTTCGCCGCAGCTGCGACCAGCCCACGACACACGGCTTACAATACCCATAGATAAGTCACCGCTATCTGGCAACTTGCTCAAGTAATTTACAACAAGCCGCTCAGCTTCATCCGTGTCCAAGTCTTTACCACTTTCCACCCAGACTTGACGGGCAACGACATTAAAACCTCTATATTTCATCTTGTTTCCCTCACGCATAAAATATGTAAACACCACCTGCAGGTATGCGAGCAGCGACGTAAAGACCACCGGCTAACAAACAATCCTGAGCTACATCTCGCCAACTTATCGCTCGGAACAACTCATCCGGTAGTTCTCGCAAGGCTGGATTGTCTCGATAGTGTGCTTGGGCGAACTCTTCCATACTGGTGTAAGCTCCAAAAAAGCGATCTTTCGTCTCCCGGTACTTTTCTACGGTGACTACTCTGCTCGTGTCTTGAGCTGTACGTAATATCGCACATGCATAATCATCATCGCCCTCGCTCTTAGCTTCCTGCAACACCTCGTAAAGGTTTTGGTAGTCGGCTAAGGTAGGCTTAATGGGCACGGTGACGCCGTAAGAGGTTACACAGTCTATGACTTCAAAATCTCCCCCTTCTAATTTTTCATACCAAGCACCAACCTCCTCCGCGAGAGAGGAGGTGATGTTAAAGGTCTTTGTGGTTGTGGACTCACGCTCACATACAGTGAGCGTGTCCCGTCTATCTACATAACTTAACATTTTTTGTTCCTTACCGTACGCAGCAACGAGGCTCTTCCACCAAATCATCGGTAGACAATTTACTAGGCGGGGCCACGATCTTCTTTAGGTTTAACGGCCTACAAGCCGTCAGCGGAATGGTTCGCTAAAGCTTCCAGCATAGTACGTACGACTTCGTTTACTAACTCCTCTTGTTCACGGGATAAGTGAGCGTCGAAGTATTCCCCGAACCAACGTGTAATGTCTTCCTTAGCTTTGTCTAAGAGCTCCTGGTCGACAAAGGTGTACTCTAAGGTTAACCCAAAACGTGTTGCGATTTCTTCGCTGATAAAGTCTAAAGACTCCCCATTGAGATCTCTCGCGTACAGCCCCGTATTGTACTTGTCCCGCATGTTAGGCCCATTCGGCCTGTAACCGTAAGCCTCTTGAAAAGCCCCGTCGTTAGTAAGCTTCTCAAAAATACTGCTATCTGTTTTGGCTGCCTCTATCTCCTCTGGGGTGTAGTCGAACTCTTTTAAGATGTACTGCCAGTCCCCGTCAGGTTCATCGAATAGCTCGTCCTCCGCACATTCGAGAGCTAAGCTCCAGCTATCCGCCCGGACAACTCCACGTACGCCTGTACTATCCCTCCACACATAGCAATGACCCGAGCCATTATCGTAGAAAGGTAATTCTCTACCGTAATCGTTAGTCACTTTTGTAAGTGACCAATTTCCGTCGGCGTAGTCTCTAGGTTTCAAATTCAAATGCGATGCCATATTATCTTCTTTCTTATAATGGGTTGGGGCTTTAAAGATTCTAGAACCGCCGTCCAAAGCTCGTCTTCCGTCATCAGTGCTTGGTAGCCAAATCCGGTACGTGACAACGCCCTGACCTTTACTAACCACTCTAAACGTGTTACCAGCGGCCTACCCGTAACACCAAGCTTCTCAGCTATGTGGCGAAACTGTAAAGATTTTTGCGAAGTCATCTCTAGTATGCGCTTGGTGTAGTCGTCCGCCCCTGTGTACGACTTATCTGTAGAGACGTACAGGAACTGTCTCTTTCTACCATCTCTCTTCTCTACTATAGCTGCGTATCCGTTATCTACGAAAAAAGTAAGAACTCGTCTCGCTGCGTTAACGGTTATGTCAGCTACTTTACCAGCTGATATGGGGGTGGCCTCTCCGGTATCTCTTAAGAGCCTGGAGATAGCGATACGCGAGATTTCACCTCGCATGTTGGTGTCTTGCACGGTGCGCTTCTTTCAAAGTAGTGTTGGTGCAAGGTGGCAAACGCTTTTTTAACTAACCACATGGAAGACTCGTCAACAGTGGCCCCGTTACCGGGTTTCACTTCTATCACATCTATAAGATCATTGAGTGCCTGTGCGAGTTCGTCCATGTGACCTGCTTTCTTTCGTGGCGTAGTTTAAAAGAGCGTACCGCCTTGCAAGTGTGGTTAGCTTCTTGGCTTGTCCCGCCATATGCCGTCGTAAAACCAAATGCGGTCCATGTTATGCAAGTCTAAGATGAGCGCATCGGCTTGAGATACGTGAGCTGCCTTAGCGTCTTCTATGCGCGTATAAACCACCGCGTTTGTGCTCCACGAGCACTTAGACACTGCGGTTGCACGGGCGTCAGCTACGTAAAGTCTAAAACCGAACTTGTACGTAAGCTTAGGCTTATTTTTAGTCTTGCTCTTCATCTTCTTCCTTTAAGTCTTCCACGGCTTTCATGAACTCTTTAAGCGTTAATTCCTGGCACGTGTTTAGAAGTTCTTTGTATGGCTTGAAACTCATGTAGTTTGGCTTACCACACTCTGATACCTTCGTCTCTTCTTCCAGTAAAGCTTTAACTGCGTTATCGTAAAGTTCCTTATTAACCTTTTCACCTTGGTTTAACACTATACTGCCATCAACAACGGTATAGCCACGGTCACGCAAAAGATTAGCGGCTTTAACGTGGAAAGCGTCGCGGAAAGCCTCTGCGTTTTCCTTTAACCATTCCATGACCTTTACGAACGCACTGTCGGGAATGTCGTAGAGCTGATCGCTGTTTAATAAATAGTTAGCTAAGGGGTATAAGACCGCACAGTCTTCCCACGGCCCCACTAACTCTTGGAAAAGACCGTAGCGTAATTGGCTGTTATCTTTACACGTAGCCTCTAAGTGTTTTATTACGCCGTAAACACCTAGCATAACCGGAAACATATAAATGAACGCTGAAGCAACGTCACGGAACTCAGTCACCTCTTCTCTCAGGCCTTCATAGCCCTTCGAGAATAAGTTGTTAAAGTCTCCGTAGCCGCAGTTGGGCCATATATCTATTCGAAAGCATGGCTTTTCCGATCTGTTATGGAGAGGCAGTAGACGACTATGCTTACCCCCAGCTGCGTGCAATGTCTGATAAAGATCGTGCAGACAGAACGTAGGTAGGATCGGACCAGAGTACTTACCCCGCGAACCTTTCCAAAATATGACAGGTGGTTTAATGTATTCACCCTCCGCACAGTTTTCTAACTCTTCATACATGCCCTGCTGTGCCCAATCTAAAAGGTCATAGTAAGAATTAGAAATGTGGCTCAGCGTGTAAAGGCCACCCACTAAGCTATCTACTGGGCCTTGATACGCATAGCACCTGGAGCACTGATCTAACGACTGGTTAAGGTAACGATAAAAAGACACACCCAAGGGCGTAAGCTCTTTGCCCCCCACTAATCCCAACTGGCGAACACGGCGGCGTAAACTATCCCATGTTTTAGGGTATGGTTTACCTGTGCCAGAAGCACGGTAGAACCTTTTGTATTCATGTTCGTATATTTCTACTACTTCTTTCACTTCTTTTCCTTTATAGTGTAAGCAACTGTTTTTTCCGTTAAGTTTACACTTCTTAACGACTTGGCCTCTACCAATCGTAAGCAAGCTGCTTTAGCTTGATGAGAGGTTATTCCAATAGCTTTAGCTATCTGGAAAGACGTTTGCGGTTCAGGGTGTTCCGCCATGTGGCGTAAGAGCGTAGCGTCCACATAGTCCATATGCTTTGCATTAGCGAAGTTCTGATAGTATTTAGGTTCACTCATTTCTTCGCCACAGGCTTCTCTAGCATTTTCATAAGGTCACTGAACGTACATTGCCAACCGGCTGCAGACCTATGACCACCTCCGCCTAGCGAAGAGGCTAAAGCAGAAACATCGAAGTTACCGTTGCTGACGTAAGCGCCCATGCTTACAAAGTCTTTCTTAGGTGTAGCCACAAGAACGAAAGGCGCTTCTTTGTACTCGTTGCCTAAAACAACTGCCGTCTCAGAGATTAAGTTAGTTGCAATACAAAGCGGTACTTCGTATGCCTTACCAGCTGCCTCTTCTACTACGGTAATTATGACAGCGGACTTAGCACTTTGCGCCGCTACTTGCATAATGAGCTCGTTGAAGACCTTCCCTTGCTTGAGCACTTCCTTCTCACCTAAACGGGTAAACGCAGCGTAAGCGTCTTTAACACCTTCTATGGTAGGCTCGAACTGCTTGAACCACGCCCGGAAAGAAACGAAGTCTAAGCCTGACTTGCGGTCAAACCGGTCACCCGCGCTCATAAGCTTTACGAACGGGGCCATCTTATGGAGCTTCTTCATGTCAGGTAGAGTAACGTAAGCGTCAAAAGGGTGCTTATACCCTTGTGAGGTTACGACGTGTTCGCTGTGCTGAACATCAACGTTCGGGTAAGCTAGCTCGCAACCCGCTACCCGGTCATCGAGCAAGGCGTGTACACCTTCCGGCCACCGCCGCTCAAAAGCTGACTTGTGGTGGTCCAACAAGTAAACGTTTTCATACGCTTCGAGAGCCGACGACAAAGTCTCGTTACCGGGATGGTAGTCTATGAAAATAGCATCCTTAGCCGCCACAACGATACGTGTTGCGACACCGTGATATAACGGAACGTAGTTAACCTCGTTCTTTAGTTTGCTGTATTGTTGGACGATGAAAGCCGCTGTGCTGCCGTCTGGGCAGCCGCCGTGGTAATAAAAATCAAATAGCAATTTGCCACTCCTCCAATTTTGGATACGTACGGAAAATTACCTATGTCCTACTTCGGACTAGGTTTACATGTGTCTATATGCCCTGTACTTGGGATAACTTGGGATCTTTGAACTACTCTAAATTAAAGTTTGCCGTACTTAGCGTCCCATTCTGCACACGCCTTTAACCACTTCTTGTAAGCGTCAGGTCTAACCACCTCTACGGTTAACCAACGGCTACCCCAATCCTTAGCTGAATACAAAGTTCTAAACTTTACGTCTATATGCTTAACGCCTTTTCGCGTAGACGCTCGTATAACACTGCCGCCCCCAGAGTCTACAGTCCAGAACTTATTGGGGTAACTTTTACTCATGTAGCCGGGTATACGCATCTTGGTACCCGTAGGGAAAATACGTCGATCTGCGGCTATGTTGTATATAGCCCCTTCATAACCGTGAGTAGCATAGTACCGGCGGTCTTTAGGGTCTTCTGGTGAGCAAGCAGTTACACGCATCCGTATGCGCTCAGGTTTCAATACCGGCCTTGAAGGTACATCATAACGCATAGGTCTGTATTGGCTTTCGGCAGACTCTGAATGGGAAACCCCGCTGATCGTACCGAAAGCTACTATGAGGCAGCAGAGCAACTTTGTAAGGTTAATCACTACTGCTCTCCTGTTGGGTTTCGTGGAAAGCATCGCCTGTAGCGTACGAAGCGATCATGGGCCACACTAACACGGCCACAGCTGCAGGTAGTGGCTGGAGACCGATACGTTCTCTCAGGTAACCAAGTACAGCCGAGCCAATACACAGGTACATGAATATACCAAGTAAGATGTACAGCCCTTTCTTTGCGTCTGGTTCCATTAGGACACCGTCAACGGGATACTCACCCGCCCATGTGGCTCATAGTTCAACATAATAATATCCTCCAAAATAAGCTCCCACGGTTTACAGGTGCGAGACTGTTCGCTTAGTAACATGTTGGGAAGCGGTTTAAGTTCTCTTTTAAGTATCTCTTCCATGGCAGGGATCTGGTTGTGGTATATATGTACGTCAGACCCTTGCCAAACAATCTTGCCAGGTAACAAACCTGAGCAGTGTGAAAATACGTGAGCTAGTAGGCCAAGGTTGGCTAGATTGTACGGTAAACCCAACGGAACATCACAAGATCTTTGGCTGCACGTCACGTCCAAGTAATCACCCCGTACAATAAAGTGATAACTTACGTGACACGGCGGTAACGACATTAAGTGCATTTCGCTAGGATTCCAACCACTGATAAGAAGACGGCGCGAGTTCGAATGGTTGCAGATAGCGTCGAAAACATTACCCGCCTGGTCTACGCCGTTAAAGTTACGCCACTGGCAACCGTATATCTTACCTAAGCTAAACGGATTCTCTTCGCGGTAATCTATAGACTCACTTAGAAGCTTTGCCTCATAGCTATCTGCTGCGCCAGAAGCTAACCTCTTTTTATCTTCTTGTAATTGGGGGCCGTGCCAACGTGCGTGGTCTGCGTTCCAAACGGTACAACCCCAATGCTGGAACTCTCGAATGTCATGCTCACCACGCAAGAAGAGCAGCATCTCTGAGAAAGCTGACTTGTATGCTACCTTCTTAACTGTCAGCAAAGGGAAACCTTCAGACAAATCGTGCTCTATCATAGCTCCAGTAATCGACAGCGTAGTTTGCTGTGTACGGTTTACGGTATCGCGCCCAGACTCTAGGACGCGACGAACAAGGTCTAAGTAAGATTTCATGCCGCCTATCTAAGCGGACGATATTTTCCGTGAAGCGAAAAGTTTTAAACGCCGCTTGAACTAGAGATAGAAATATCTTCCGAACTAGAGCTTGATTCGTCAGGCGCCTCTAAGGAAGGTAAGCCGACCTTAAACATATCTACAACGTGAACGAGGTCTAAAAACATCTGACCTAAATAAAATGTTGAGTTGTCGCTGCGGGTAATGAGGACGTTAGAGTATAAAACAGGGTCGAACTCTATGATAGGTAACGGGGTACGTGTCGGGGTATTTGAAACGATGACAGCGTTACCGTTAGCGTCTTGTGTCTCGGCGACAGTTTTCATCCTCACTCGATACTTCCCAGGTACTAAAGAGTAAATCGGGAAGTCGAGAAAGTTGATTATATCCATCTCCGTCATGCGGATTTCAATTTGGTTGCCCAGTTGTTGTAACGGTTGAATGTAATCTGGCATGTTTAACCCGCCCATCCGTGAGAAGACTGTACTGGACCACCGCCACCACCAGCGTAGTTAGCGAACTCTGCAACACCTGTAGTATTTACTAGTGTAGTCCCTAATTCCGAGCTTAGAACGTAGTTATAAGCCGCTACGCCTGTAACAGCTACGTCGGTGAATCTCGCGCCTGCAAAAAAAGCGTCTGTAGCTGACGCAGAAATGTTTATAGTGGTTTGGGTTCCGCTGGTCCCGCTCCTAATCAGCGTCGTAGATAAGCCGCCCGAAATAGCAACTATAGAAGACCCTGCATTGATGTTTATAGCGGAAGCTGAGGCGTTAGTTAATACGACGCCGTTTCTTACGTTTAAAACGCTACCACCGTTGAAGTTGAGAGCTCCGCTACCCGTTAAAGTTAAGGACGCACGAACGTCCATGTTACCGTTAAAATTTAATGGTATGGCACCGTGAGCTAAAGTTGCGGCAGCTAAGCACGTAGTGTCGCCTAGGGTTAAACTGGTCGCGCCGCTTACCGTAAGGTTGTGCGAAAAGCTTATGGTTTCATCCGCCATATCTATAGCTGCGGCGGAAAATGTCACACCCGATGTAGCTGTTGTATTCGAAATGCTTGGAAGCTTGGTAGACCAACCAGCACCAGAGAAGGTAACAGTACCCGCAAGTAATATACTTAGTGTGTGCATAGTCCCACTGACATAAGTTAAAGTATTACCTCCGAAGTGTGGTGTAGTCGTATCTACAGTGTAGTTATTCGCCCCAGTATCCCATGTTATAGGGTTTGAGTGATTTCTAGACGCTGCAGAGTTCCCTCTCACTGTATGGCCGCCAGCCCCGCCCGTAAACAGAAAAACAGTTGTACCAGAGCACCGACCATCGCACCAATAACTACTTCTAATTTGAACGGTTCCACCGTTCCACTGCCCTGATGTGTTGCCACCAGAAAGATAAGTCCACTGATTGTTAGATATAAGCGTACCGGTCAATGTGACAACTTGGCCATTTGTCGTACGTATTTCCCACGGGACACCTACACTGCTCCCAGCAGTAACTGATTGCGTAACACTGTGTAGAATTATCCCCGACCCGGCGCACGTCATTGTATCCGAATACTTAAACCCTGTGGAAGTGCCTATCGTTAATGTCACACCACCATTAATGGTCATCGTTGCCGAATAACCTGAACCATTACGCATATCTACAGCTTGAACGCTCAGATTAGCCGAAACAGTCCAGTTGCCTGACGTACCGTCTGAACGGCACACCACGGTATCTGAGGATGTAGGGACGGCGTTCTCGTCGTAAGTCGCTGCCACGTTAGCTGCACCGCCAGCTACGGAAATGGTGCGGGTAGCCATGTTATACTTCAACCTCTAAAGTTAAGGTGAGCGATGTTGCCGAGCTGTTAGACTCCACTTCCAGTTCTATAACATCGCCCACAGCTATTGCAGTTGTCCAACCTGTAAGCGTCGTTGAAGATGCGTAAGATGAACTACTGAGAGAGGGTTTAGCCGACGCTGTTATGCTGTTTGAGTTCGTCGGTATAGCTTCGTTAAGCTTCCATATGTCTAAGGTTGTCACTGTAGGAGCGTCGGAAGCTAAGAACCAGCGGCGTATAGTACCAGCGAAAGGGGAGGTAACGTAAGCACGAGCAGCACCGGGCGGTATTGCACCAGAACTCATCTGTGTCTGGAGAACTATGCTTTTGTATTTTGGTGTATAGCTCTGTACTAAGGCTACATCGATAAACGCCTGGCCTATTACCGCAGCTTCAAGCACATAACCTACAATTATAGTGCCTGTTGAAGACAGTGCCCCGCCAGCCCCTATATAGATAGGCGCTCCGACTGTATAGGCGGAGAAGTCGCCTATTATAGTCCCATTGCGTGCTAGGCCGTAAACGGCTGCTGTGTTTACTACGCTCCGTGTAGTTACACCCGCAACGTTCTTTAGGGTATTGAAATCTGCTGGGTCTACGGGCGATATGCGGGGAGCTCTGGAGGCAGCTCCAGAATACCGCACTACGGTTAAGGCAGGAATAGTAGTTCCGGTAAGATTAGTGCATCTGCCGCGTAGGCTATCTGCGCTGAGAGCACGGCTAGAACACCCAGCCATATTAACATCTATAGTGCCGTTAACCGCACTACCCACTACACGACCTACGTAAATATAATCCCACTGGTTGTCTGTGGCGTCACCAACCGGGGAGATTAAGGCCCCTGTATTGTTGGCAAACAAGATATCCCCGTTGCCGAACATTGAAGTATCGACACCGTGTAAAAGACCTCGCCGAACGACACGGGTGTAAGCCCCATCAGCTGTTTCAGCTGCTGTGATGCCTAGGGCGATTTGACCATCTATGAACGAAAGGTCCGTGTTGTACACGGTAAACACAGCTTCCGCACCGCCAGATACGTTTTGACGTACAAGTGTCTTAGCCGGGATAGTAGTCCCTGACCCGTTACGCAACACAGCAGCATCGACACTGGTGAATCCAGGTTCTCTAGTAATGTGCATGTATATAGTGCCCGAGACAGCATTAGAGACTAAGCAACGACCTATACACATTAGACCGGACGTCGTGGATAAACCGCCGGTCTCCGTGATAAACAGTTGAAGGCCAGCACCTAAGGAAGAGGTATCGACATTGCGCAAATACCCCTGTGACTGTACGTAACCATAGGCTTGATCTACAATGTCTTCCGTAGTTAGGCCCAGGAAAGCGGTCATAACTGTAGAAGTTGCTAACGTAACTGGGCTTACGCGAATAGTGCCACCATTTGCATTGGAGAACCCGGAAGCAAAGACCGGAGTACGCTTCGGTATAGTCGCCCCTGTTTGATTGAGAACTAAGGGCCGTAACTCTACGCTACCGTCAGGGCCAGGGACGAAGTCGGTACCGTTGTACTTTAATACGTCGTTAAGCGCTATGCCCCCTGTAGTATCTACGTCGGCTAATGCAGATATGCTCGCTGCGCTTATACGCCCATCTACAGACGCAGAGAAGTCGCTAATAGTCGAAGCTGTTTGCGTTCCAGTGTGGTTGGCGCGGCTGCGGTCTGCGCTGTGGTAGTGTAAAGTAGTGTCGCCACCGTCGTCGAGAATGTTTAAGTTAGCTGCGGAGACAGTCACGTCAGTAACGTCAGCTAAAACGTGACCGTGCGAAGCTGCTGCCGCGCCTATTAACGCTGGGGTGACAGTAACCCACTCTGTGTCAAAATCAGCGTTGGAAAGTTTGCGTGCAAATTGGCCGGTTGTCCCGCCAGCTGCAAGCCCCGGACCTGCGTCACCTTTTAAACCGCCACCAGCTGTGCGTACTATGAGACAGGTGCCTACAGGGAAATTTCCCGTATCCAGGTCGAAGCCCAACGAAGTTAAAGAGGCGGTGACGGTGGTTGTTAAAGCCGTGCTGCCTGTATCAAGAAACTGCCGAGTGCCACTGCCGTGGCTGGAAGCAGACCAGTGGCACGTTACGGTGCCGTTGGGATTACGGCGTATACGACCTTCTATGTAGCTAAAATATGTCGTACGTGCCCCACCTACAAAACGGTCTAGCTGTTCGTAAGAAACTACTGTAGCGGTGTCAACAGACCTAAAAAAAAGCCTCGCGTACTCGGCGTCTGTAGTGTTACCGTTTATGTGAATCCGTACCTGAGCCTCAGCCGCTAACGGCGGTATATACAACTCAAAGTCAACCCCACTGTAAGACTGTGGGAACGTAGATGTAAAGTTGGAAACAGCGGAGGCTAATGTCTGTTGTGTTATAACATTCGTACCACCATCAAATATAACATTAGTACGATCATTAACCGGATCATCTACGAGGGTAGTCCCAGCAAAATTCAATTTACCGCGTGGGGTCATATTAGACCCGTTGTTTTGAATCAACGGACCCGAGCCTGGGTCGCCCTTTATACCGCCAGAAGCAGAACGGATGGTTAGCTTTGTTCCAGCAGGGAATCCGGCTGCAGGTACGTCAAAACCGATAATGTTAATATCTGGGGATATAGTAGCCGCTAAAAGCGTAGACCCCATATCCACCTGCTGCTGTGTAGAGCTTTGGAAACTAATACACTGCCAGTTACATATAATAGTCCCGTCCCCGTTTCTACGGACGCGACCTTCCCAAAAGGTATAGTAGAACGGGCGTATAGCGCCCACACCTCTAGCGTTACCCTCACCAGCTGTTACGGTCGTGTCGATACAGCTAAAATACTGTCTAACGTAATTGGCGTGGGTTAGATCCCCATTTACGCTAAACTGAAGATCCGATACTAATGAAGCCTGTGGTACCATTAACTCTACGTTCACAGCTTGTAAACCCGCAGGTAAAGTAGCAAATATATCGTACTGCAAACTTCCTAGGACAACTTCAGCTATGACATTGTTACCGCTATTAACCGTAACGGTAGTACGGTTATTGATCGGGTCGTCTTGTACCTCAGCGCCAACAAAGTTAAGGTTTTGACGCTGAGGTAAATTCGAACCAGATTGCTGTATAACGTGGGTAGCACCGTCATTGCCAGCGTCACCTTTTAAACCGCCACTAGGCGAACGTGCTATAAGCTTGGTGCCAGAAGGTAACGTAGTGGCAGCGCCCACCATTGTTACCTGCGTAATCGCTGTGGACGTAGTAGTTATAAGGGTTATAGAACCTGTGTCGTAAAAGCACTGCGTAGCGCTGTCGTGAGATGTACCCGCGTATTGGCACATGATATTACCGTTCGGCTGTAAGCGCACCCGGCCTTCCCAGTACGAACAGTAAGTATCCCGTATACCCCCTACAGAGGTACTCTGCCCTTCATTACCCGATGTCGTTGCGTCTACGCTGCGTAAGAACTGGGTACGATAGTTAGTCTCCGTCGTGTCCCCATTCATCTGCATACGCAATGAACTACTCGTAACACCAACAACCGGAACATAGAACTCCACATCACATGCTACAGTGTTAGCGGGTAATGTTACCGTGATTGAAGTTTGAGCACTCCCTAAGACCGTCTCAGCTAAAACGCCGTCGCTAACGTCTATGGCTACGTTCGTACGGGTATTTGCCCCGTCGTCAGTGACTGTAAACCCTGTACCGAAATTGATAGTTGGCCGCTTTGTTACCGGTACACCCGCATCGGCTATCGTAGGAAGAACCGCGTCACGCAAGACCTGGAACGGAAGACTTTTATTTTCCGCCCCATCATCTGAAAGGATCTTGTAACCTGCGGCAAACGCCGTGGCGTCGGTAAAATCTTGAGGAAAGTTTTTGTCTACCATCGTTCACTGCTTTCGCCAAAATTGTAGCGTTGCTCGTACTATAACAAAACGTCTTCTAACATGAGGCCTTTTTCACGCAACATAGCACGCAAACGTTTAGCTTCGTGAGTAGCTTCCGTGTACGGTAAGGCCGTAACGTCATATTCTTTCGGGCACACAAGCTGTAGATACCCTGGTGTACCGTCGCTGTGGTTTATCTTAGCGTGGACAACCGACAAGTCTTCAGCTATCACTACCCGGCACGTATCGCAAGGCAAGATATAAATACCGTACTTGTCTTCTTTGTTGTCTACACGGTAAACAACTACATAGGCGTAGTTAGTCATCTTCTCACTAACCTTTCTTAGGTTTGTTACGTAACTTTTGAATCTCTTCACGGACTTTGGCGCTATCTAACTTCTCTACGAGACCACCTGCGCCAAGCTTAAGGTCTTCTATAGCGGACTTAACAGGGTCAGCTTTAGCTTTCGGGTTAACAAACTGTACCAAGATCTGTTCCAGTTTATCACCGTACTCGGAAACAGCTAAAGCCCCTTTAGCGAGCCGTTGACTACGCGCACGTTGGATCATGGCAGCTGCGGAAGCACTTACGCATCCTAGAATCAGCAGACCCACATCCATACCTACGTTAAGCCATTCTTTTTGACTCGCAGCTTTTTCTTTTTCCTTCTCGTACATGTTGTACTTTTCTTGAAGGGTAGCTTGAGCATCGTCGTAAGCTTTCTGTTTAGCTGCTACCAAAGCATCGTAAGCTGGATCGTCTTTAGCTTTCGTTAAAGCATCTTCCAGTTCGTCTGCGGAGGTTTGATACGTCTTGAAAGCTTCGATGGCTTCTACTTCGGCTTTGCGAACATTCGCACAACCGGCAACGAGAATAAATAACAACACAAGAGTGAGACTGCGGCACATGGCGACCCCTTTCGTTTAGGTGCTGGCCACTATATGCCGCAGTCTAATCTCGACAACACCTAACCGCCAGTACTCACGGCGTTAGCCAAGTATCGTTTCACGGCGGGTGACGGCTTGAACCGCTCATCGCCGAGCACAGGTAACCGTGGTCCGACATAGTGCTCTACGCCGCCGTAAGCACCAGCGTACATGGTCGGTGAAAGAACAGCTTGGAAGTACACCTGTGCTATACGGGCACCAGGCTCAATCCGTATGAAGTTTGGCGAGTCGTTCTTTATCTCTAAAGTAAAGGCCCCTTTAAAACCATACTCACCGAAACCTGCCGTTTGATGTACACTTACAAAGACGCGGCCCAATGACGAGCGGCCAGTAATGTCAGCCACCCAATGCAAAAAGCATGAATCGTAATGTGTGAGCACCCACGGCAAAGCAGCGTCCACATCGAACCGCTCACATACAGACGCTAAATAACAACCACCAGGTTCGAGGGTTACGTCACGGTCACGCAAGTCTACCGTTACTGTGTCCAGGCGACTGTCACCTGGACCATTACCTGCCAAAGAGACTCGTTTATACGACCGTAACACTTTGTGCATGACCGGAAACAAATGCACATCTATACCGCGAGAACCGATGACCAAATCGTCAACACTTAGCTGCTCGTGGCCTATGTACGCTTTCCATACGCCATCGGCAAAAGCTCTGCGTATACTGTCACCGCCTAATTGCATTCGTCCTTACCTTTCACCAACCCTAAAACAGCATTATCGCATTCTATATACTTAGGATTGTAGCTATCTAGAATGAGGCCTTCTGGTGAGCGCACGCGGCTCAAGGCTACGTATACCAGACCGTGGCGGCCACCTTCTGGTATGTGGCTAATACTACTTATCGAGACAACAGCTTCAGATACTGTCATACCTTGTGCTTTGTGAATGGTCAGCGCATAGCCCAATCGGACACTGAAACCTGAAATACTATACTCTATCTGACCTAACGGGCTTCTGAACTCACGGACATCCTTAACTACGGTGTTAACCACACCACTGACAGAATCGCGCAGTTTTAATGCTGTCACGACGTACGTAGGGTTCTCACCTTTAGAACCGAACCTAGAAGTTTTATACTGAGTAGGTACGTAATGATCTTTTTCCATCCAGTACATCTTATTACCCACCAACAACTGAATGTCTTCAACGATAACAACATCCCCGTTGTTGAACATGCCGTTGTAGGTGACTAGCAAACGACAACCTACTGCCACATCTAACTGGTCAGCTATCTTCGCATCCTCCATCATGTTCTCGATGTTCTGCCGACTCTTAGGGTACTTCTCCACCATAACAGAAGACCGAAGGTCAGAGAAGGTAGCCGTCAGCGTCACAGGGATCTTCCCACTCTCTTTAAGGTAGTGGTTAAACTTACGCATGTTGTGCGTATTGGCAGCTGCGTTCGTCGCAAAGAAGTGCGGTATGTCGCTGTCTTGTAATTGACCTGTGGGCTTAACAAACGTCTCCCAATAGGCATGGGTTTCTGGTGATGGTTTACCTAAGCGCAAGTCTCTCAAGCTACTTAAGAACTTTTCATCTGACTGCCGGTGTGCGCCTTTCAAGCAGAGCATTTTAGGGGAACATTTTTCAAGCTCTGAAGATAATACGATGTAATCATCTTTCACAGGCATAACCTGCGCCCAATCGCCAAAAAAGACTAGACGCTTACCATATTTCCGCGCTATATCTACGATAAGATTAGCCATGTTTTTACCTACCATGCTAGCCTCATCGATTAAGATGAGATTAGACTGGAGGCGCGTCATGATGTAATCTAAAGAGCTTTGTTTACGTACGATCCATCTTTCACGGTCTAAGCTAAACAAAGTATCTACCGTTACCCCGTTGATGGCTGCCGCTGCTTTACCTGTAGTAGCGGCTACCACAGCGTCGTAATACTTACGGAGGTAGTTAATAACTACGCTCTTACCTGAACCAGCTTCCCCGAGAACAAAGGCGACTAAAGACTTTTCACACAGGATGCTGTTTACAGCTTTTGTCTGGTATTCATCTAAAACAGTCGTGCCGTCTAGGACGCGGCGGTCACGGGGTGTGGTAGGGTACATTGCTGCTAACCTAGCCTCTTCTTCGTCTAACCGTTTAGCTTTTTCCTGCTCAGTCTCTGCTTTCTCTATAAGCTCGCCATGTGGCTGGTCGTCTTTTTCGACAGGCTCTTCATTATCTTCTTCGTTATCGTCTTTTTCGACAGGCTCTTCATTATCTTCTTCATTATCGTCTTCATTATCGTCTTCATTATCGTCTTCTTCGTTAGTAAGACTGGGTAAGAAATTGGGCTTAACCTCAATAGGTTTCACGTCTACGACATCGTCTTCAGTTTCTTTGATGTCTTCCCCCAGCATCTGTAGGAAGGTGTCTTCAGACAGTGTCGGCAATGTATCCTCGTGGGTTGCTTCTAAAGGCCCCATAAAAAGATCTACGAACAAAGCTATAGCCGCAGAATCTAATTCTGTCATAGACTCGTCAAACATTGCCTTGAACTTAGATGTGTACGTGGCGAGGTTTTGACGCTCTGCTTCGCCGTTGTACGGCTGTCTTCGTATTATCTCCCCTTGCACAGACTTCAGCAGTGTCTGTGTGCGCCCCAGCACATACCGCTGCATCAAAGCCAAGAACGAACTCATGCTGTTCTCAGACGCCGTAGTGTGCTTAGCGGGTTGGCCTACTTCTGGCAAGCCCGCTACGATACCTTCCGGCAAGAATAACGTGTTATTGCCTGCTGACTCGAACAAGTCCAAGGCATCCACTATCGAAAACAAGTACCCTTCTCCAGGCACTACAAACCCGTTAACGCCCGTGCTTAATGTAAAGCGCGGCAATGGGTTAGAACCGTCCGAATACTTGGACGGTTCTACATTGTTGTTTAGCATTTTATTTCACCTTTGTTGTGTTGTAAAAAGCATTATCATCGGCAAACTTAGCCAACGATTTTTATGCTTAGACGTATCTAACGCCAAGACTTTGTAACGTTCCAGATCCCTGTAAGCCCGTAAATAAATAGTGGCTGACCCACAAGTTAAAATAGCCGGTTTAGAATCATTGGTCACACTTAGGTAAACCTTAAAGTCTTCCAACCCTTGAAAGGGGAAGAGTCTCTTATTCAGATACACTTCCCCTCGGGACTTCTGTGAACGTCTTAACCCCTCACGCACATGCCAAACGGTATCGTTGAAGCTACGCACCGTACAGTTGATGTACTCTGACGTATCGTCACTGCCGTGCTGGACAATAAAGCTAGCTTCTATCAAGGTGACTAGGGCTTATAGTGTGCGAAGAGCAAGTCAAACCGTTTTTAAACCATTGCTAGTACGTGCTCGAACACACGTCCTTTTAAGGCATCCCCAGAGCCAAACATAGCAGACACGAAACGACCGTCGTTTCGTGTCGGACGCTCGTGGTCCACCCATTCCACGACAGTCTGTAAAGCTGAGTAGAGTGTGTTGCGGGTACCAGGCTGTTGGTTCGTTTCAGACTCGAAGATACGCTCCAGGGCCTGGTAGTTGTTCGTGTAGATAGTCTCTGCTCGACCTGACAGGTCTTCATTGGCAATGTCGCTACGGCCCAGGGCAAAGTCGAAGATGTCTTTCTTTACTTGATTCGAAATGGCTACATCGGCTAAGCTCTCCATGATCAGCTTAGTACCTTCGCTAGCTTCCAGTATCTTATTAAACGCATCTTGAACCCTGTTCACCGCTCCGCGCATGTTGCGCGTGTGCTTAATGCTATACCCCTCGCTCAAAGATACAGCCGCCCCGTTACGGCGAACCTTTACGGCATTTTCAGCTTGCCGTAAAGTGTTCGCGCACACCACACGGATATCAGTGGGGATAAGCTTCAACGCCCCATCGCCGTGCGAATTAGTGATCAGCATATACTTTCGCGTCTCGTCCCCTTTTACAGAGTAAGACAGGTCTGGGATATTAGCCATAACCCACACGGTGCTGCCGTCTCGGAGGGCGCCTGCAGTTTCGTAAACAATCTTACGGTCACGCACCAATCCCGAAAAGTAAGAGATAATCTCTTTATTTTGGTACACTTCAAACCCTACACCTACGGGGGAAAATGGGGTACCCGTGTCCCCCTTAACCAGCATTCGGTAATCTGGATGCTCTACTAAACCCCCCGCAGCTTGAAACAGCACAGGGCGCTTTTCCACTTCCCAATCCAGGTTAGCAGCTTTAAGCATCTCTTCGCCCGTCACTTCTTCTTTAAGTACGGTGCCTTTATTATGCCAAGCAGAGACACGTAAAGATGCAAAAGCGGTACCGTTGAATGCGATTTGATCTGCCATTGTTTATTCCTTTTTGTTTTTGAAGTGAGGCTTAACAACCTCACACTTGGTTACGGTTGAAGTACTAGCCAGCTTTGACGAACCGTAGTACACACGTATTGATACCAAAAATGGACGTGACTCTGTGGATACGGAGTAGTCCTCGTACTTATCTAAGCTTTCACAACTGACGCCGTAACTTGTCTTTACCCATTCCGCATAAGCTTCAACAGCTTCAGGTCGGGTAAGCAACATATCTGAAAACGTGCAAGCCTCCGAGAGGCTGTAAAGTACATCTGGCGATTGAAACCCTACAGCTTGCATAGGCTCTATAACAGAGCTGGGGCCAGTTACGACCCCAGATTTTAACACAGCATAAGCCTTAAAGTACGCCCCTGCAGGCTCCCATAGTATGCTCACTACAGGGTCTGGGTCGTACAGATATTGTTCATCGGAAGGATCGGACATCCTCAAACCCCACGCTCTTCACATTCGTTTCTTTGAAAATAACGCCGAGGTCAAGGTGTCGTTCTATGTCGCCAACGTGGACGGTCTTGAAAGCGCTTTCAAACGTCCCGTCATATACCGGGGCGTATATCTCCATATGCTCTGGGCGAGAGCGGGAGAGGTTTACTACAACCCCTTTGGAGGTTTTGACGCCAGTTAAGCGACCCCCGACATAAATAAACCCGGTGGAAGCGTCCTCCACGTAAGCCACTGACGGGTCGACATCTCCCAGCGGTGGCGCTTCCTGAGCTTCTTTGCCCTTGTCGTAGCAGGCTTGCTGCTCGTCTATGTCTGCCTTATGGCTTTCGTAAGACGACAAGGAGTAACCCTTGCGATTTTTTTCCAAGATCTTCACCTTATCGTCCGAGTATAACTCCCGTACTTTGGCGATGACCTCAGCTTCAGGGTAAGCTGAGCTTACAATAAGCATACAGCCTTCTTGGGTGAAAGAGTAAATGTTAATCATGCTAATCCTTTCTTGATTAGCGAGTTCAAGGCTCTCTTATTGAGCCAAGGCTCGGGTTGTTCGTCTTTTTCGAGCTTACATATTTCCCAGTAAGCCCCGCCTTTAGGCATCCACACTCTATCCTCTTTTGAGGACACTACCTGCTTGTCGTCCGCGTACACTAGCCCCTGTGCCGCGTCCATCAACGTACCCACCATATTATCCGTATCCGCTAAAGACCCAGCTAGAGCCAATGAACCGTAAGGGTGCTCAATGTTGTACCTCGCTTCCTCTGCTTTCGTCAATTTAGGTCGTTTGCGAAACTGAAGAACGCGAACAGTAAAACGAGCTACAGGATCGAAGAACAACGGGAAGTCAAACAACACCTCTTCCAGCACAGCGGATACGTTCTCTTTGTTAAGGACGTATTCAGACGGTAAGTAAGCTCTCGCTGTACGTCTGTCAAAGCGTGGGCGTGCTTTACCCTTAACGTTAAAATCTAAGTGTATCTTAATCATCGAGCTCAAGATAGGCCTCACTTATTGATAAGAGGTATACGTTCTTCTTATTCACCTTCTCGACAACACCTGTAATGTCTAGAACGGTCGGTACATCCGTACACCCCCGCACAAGTGTATGAAGAGATGTAAACTTAACGGGCTTTTTATCTAGAGCACAAAACAACACTGGGTCTGCTATAGCTACACTTAGAAGTAATCCCCAATCCCTGTACGCTTTCAAGTCTACAGGCTTGCATATGTCGTACGAACCAAAGTACGCTATGGGTCTCAGGTCCACATCAACACCACTTTCGCTGGAATTAGCTTCTAAAATTTCATACCAAGCTCTCCCTGAGAACGTAAGGTGACAACCTACGGGGAAGAGATGGACGAGATTATTTTTCAACAAGGTTCCACATCACTTTCTCTCGCTGCATCTCGGGTGGCAACGGCGCACCTTCAAATACTGCTATAAGCCCTTGCTCTAGGGCCGAGCTTAAAGAGACGCTTAACGAAGAGCAGAACTGCTCTACTGTAGCATTAACCTCTTCAAGCGGGACCGTCGTTACCGTACTGCGTACAGGGCTTATAACGATGGTGTATTGCTTTTTAAGTTCTGTGGTTTTTTTAGTTCTTTTATTGTCCAAGATATTGCCCCGCCCATGCTATGTTTTTCCGCGCCTCATCTTCAGTGTGAGGTTTAAAATATAAGTCAGGGGTTTTAGGAAACATACTAGATTGCGCTTTGGGTACTATCTGCCCTGTAGGTAAAGCAGGGCAAAACAGCAAAAGATTAGCAGCCATGACGCCTCCAGAATTATGGAGGGCATATGGATCTGGCACAGTTACTGGAACAGCTTTTATCGTCCATACCCGTCTGTTCTTTTTGTCTACGATAATCTGGCTGCAAACGAAGTCGATAAACATAGCTGACGTTTGCATATCTACGGACATAAGAAGCTTGGAAGCCCTTGTGTTAATAAAGTCTGGAAAGTCTTCTACTGTCACCAGTGGTCTCGAAACATTGTGAACCCGTGTGTCCGCGTGATACCCCGTGTCCGCTTCAAAACGGTTAGCTAGCTCATCGTCTAGTAAGCAGCAGCTATATATGAGACCAGGATAATAGAATACCCTATCTACGTAAGCGTCGAGAGGCTTATCCAGGTCTTCTACAGGTGACCTCCTTTTAGAGCTACGCAGCGTCACCCTTGTAGGGTCAGACTGACGCTCTAAATCCGCAAGCATTTCACTGGCCGTGACGATACGTGCGGATTTAGGGTGTACATGCTCCGTCATAGGAGGGAGCAGCTTAAGTACCTCTAACGGGATTTCGTTCATTTTAAACCTAACGCTTCTGCCAGTAATAGTGACTGCTCTAACCACATAGCCTTAGACATTACGCAATCTTCTGGTTCTTCGCCATAGATGAGGCGCCACGGGTTAACGACACGGTTCGTAGCTAACTTAAAGCCCTTCAACTGTTTGCCGCCTAACCGTAAGTATGTAGCCACGATTAAACGACCATCTGTCGTAGGGTGAGGTCCCACATGATAAAGACCGTACGGGTCAGAATCACCTACGTACTCCGCTACCCAGTCATCAAACTCAAAAACGTTCCCGGTGAAAATACCGGAGTTACCGGATGCCTTTGCTTCAACCTCCACTACCGAAGCATATAGGGGATTGTCCGACAAGCTTTCTAAATACTTTTCACGGTGAGCTGCTTGCTTCTCAGCTATCTTAGCGGGGTCTTTGATGTTACCCACCGCAGCTTCGGGTATGATGATGGTATTCAACTCCGGTAACGTGATTTTGGTTACCGCGTAACTGATAATTAGTGGTTTAGTCATTGTCTGCCTTTACGAAGCTCAATGCCTCGTCAGTTGTCCTCTGTTCTATAATAGTGTCGTTGTATTTCTTCATAGCCGCTGTTACACGGAATGTAGAAAACTGAAGCTTCTGTGATTCGGTGACACATAACCCCGCAAACCACAGTCTCTGTAATTGTTCATCTGCTGAACCCAGAGAAAAAGTTGAACCACGGTAGCCTAGCTTACGAGACAGCACATAGAGATAGTTCTTAGGTACTGTTCTCGAAGCTGTGTTGCCTGCGAATCTGCCACCTATACACGACAGGTTTAGCTTAGCTACATCCCGACCGTACAGACTCATAAACGTAACATTCCTTATGGAGAACGGTACCCACGTCGGTTGACTAAAGTCTGGCATACCGTGCATTATAGGTATGCCAGACTTTAGTAGGTCTTTATTCCAAACGAGACTCATAGCTGTCATCTTCGCTTGAAAGTCTTGAAGCTCTCGTAAGCGCAGGTGGCACAAAGAACTCCAAACCGCGATGTTCTGAGCTTCGGTATCCAGTTCAAAATAAGAGCTCACCATGTCACGTAGCATGGTGAGCGATATATCAGAAGCTGTAAACGTCTCTCCCACCCACCTGTAGAAAACACTTCCGTAAAGCTTCTGTGCTTCCTTGGTGTTTTCTATCAAATGCCAGCTTGGCACCCTACGAACGGTCTCCACTTCTAACGTCATTTTCTTTTACGCGAAGCTGACATTGCTGCTGCTTTTTCCCGTATTGCTTTGAGAGCTTCGCCAGGGGTCTTGGCCGTCTCGAAGAGCTGCGTTATAGGGCTTACCTGCTCTTCTTGTTTTACATGTTTGTCCTCTACCCCTTTGCTGTGGTAGTTCTCTATCTCTGACTTAACCGTATCTGTCAGCTCCACTAGCTGAGACATAAGCTCCACCAGCTCTTCAAGCGCAGCGTCAAAGTTCTCAGATTGCTTGTCCGTTTCAAAGTCAGCTTCTTTCAAAGCTAAGAACGTATCGTCTAAAGCGTCCCTAAACTTCTCACCTGTTTTAATAGCTCGCTTCGGGGCTGAGATAGGGCTCTTGCCGTGTCCAGTTCCTGTGCGAGTTCCGCCTACCGGCGTGTCCTCTTCGTTCTTAGCTGCCCACCCCTCTTTAGCTTCCTCTACAGGGAAGGTCTCTTGCAGCTGCTCGTTAAACTCCGAATAGGGCAGCTCGGCGGTCTCAGTAAGAAACTCTACACGCTTATCGGCGTGGGGGATGCGGCGTACGGCAGAGAGGATCTTACTGTACGATACCCCGGCTTTCTCTGCGAGGATACGCAACTCTGTCTCGTTCACATTGCGGGCTATGGTGAGATAATCGTACAGAGAGCTTTCAGTAATGTTACGTCCAGACAACTGCGTAACACCTTCGGCTATTTTACGCATAGCAGAAGCGCCGTAGGAAGCTTTAGCTTCGTATACCGGGATGAGAGCGTAGCCCACACGCCAGTTAGCGATCATCGTTACGCTCTCAGCTGTGCTTAAGCAATCACAAACTTGTTTGATCTTTTCGTCAATAAGCTTGTTCTGCTCATCTAAAGAAAGTTCATTCATCGAAGAACCCTTCCATGTTGTACACATGTTTGCAAGTGCTCGCCAAGTCTTCCAAGGTGACTATGAAAGAATGGGCGTTATAGCACTTAAATTGAATGCTCGTGTCGGAAGCCGAATACACATGCGGACAGTCCGTCATAGCTAACGTCGTAAAACCCTTAACGCGAAAGAAAAGTACAAAGTATTTGTCCGGTACATCCATCTGCTTCTTCAGGCTCATATATTCCTTGTACGCTTCTGTTTTGGTCGGTCGCATAAACAAGTCATGCAGATTAAAACTCTCACTCAAGCGGCAGGTGTGAAAGTCGAACGGGAAATTTGCGTACGTATGGAAAAAGTCAGAGAACGTGTAAGGCTTACCGCTCGCTTTCTCTATCCTAGCTAATTGCTTCGCTGTCATGCCGAGTTTCTTTACGAAGCTTCTGGCTACGCTAGATTCAAAAGTCTCATCGCGGCTCTGCTCGGACTTACCCTCTAAAAGAAATGTAAGTCCATCATTGTTATCAAGTACCAAAGCGTGATCCTTTCTTCTTGGTCGGCGCTGTGGAAGAGAAATGCGCCATCTGCCGAAGAGTCTGGTAACGCTGTATGCCTAGGTAGTTTTCTACTTTCGCGTACAGCTCTTTGTCTTCACGGACCTTTTCGCCTAGCTCTGTGAAAGTGTGCTGCTTATCGTCCCCAAACAGTGTAGACGATTTAACATACCCTTTATTGCCTTCAGTGAAAGGCAGTATCTCTGAAAGCTTTGCTTTATCCCCAACTGACGAATCGCCGTAACGGAAGTTGTGCAGTATCCAGCCTAGGGACCAATCCCAATCGAACCAAATGTCTTGCACCTTAACTTCTTCCGTTACCGGCAAGAAATACTGTCCATCTTGAGCTTGTATTTCTTGGTGCTCAGCGTTAAGAGCCTCTAGCTCTTTCGTCAGAACCGTCACCCGTCTAGGCTTGATATCAGGATCTGCCAACGCTGCTGTTATTTCGCATGTGCGCTTTTCTATGCGTAAGCGTTTCGTCTCGCCTTGGTAATAGTTCTCCAAACCCATTACCCGCATGAGTTTCACCGCAGAATCGTACGGCATGAACCGCTCATGCGCGTTAAAGTACTCAACAGCCTTTTCAAGACTGACAGGGTCCGGTTCACATTTATACGAGGCCCCTTCGTCGTCTAGTATCTGCCTAGGCATATTCATCCAGTGATAAACCCAGCGTACCTTAACAACTATGCTACGCTTATCTTCGCCCAACCCGGACTTCAAGCACTTCACACGTATTTCGACGTGTGCTCCATCTGCCTTCATGTCTGGGGTTGTACGGCTCAGACACCTGAGGTGGTACGAAGAGTTGTATCTCGGCTCTTCGCCGCCATTAGCGATAATCTCCGAGTCTCCTTTTGCATTAGGGTCCTGACTCTTCTTCGAGTGCTGCACGTGCCCTAAATTGATGTAAGACCCATCTGAAGACCACTTCTTGTAAAAGCGTGAAATCGCCATGGCCTGCTCGGAAAACCCTCGCGCCCCAGCAAAACCTTCTTCCTTAAGCTTCTGCTGCTCGGCTAAAGTGTCTCGACCAGTCAAGCTATCAACAACAATGTTGATCCACACCCGCGACGTACGTAGCTTCTCTAAAAGCTCAGCCCGTTCCATTTCTGTAGACGCTTGAGCAAGCGCATCGGACTCCCGCTTCTTCAGGGTCTTGGATTTTTCTAACCAGAACGAGGCGTGTTGTTGCCACTGGTCTATACTATGAGCTTCAGCTAACTGAAAACGTCTCCGTTGGTGTAGGGGAACGTTCGACAGTAAGCCACGGATCATAGTGTCTGAAAGCTTTTCTTCAGCATCCACATAAACGGCGAACCCATCATTGAGAACTGTCCACCGTAGCTGTTCTATCATAAGGGCAGTTTTGTAGTTGCCGCTGAATCCGTCTATACCGTAAACGCGGCCCACCGGAGCACCGTTTACACCACCGATAAGCCACCCAAACGCTAATGGTACAGGTACCACGCAGATGTGACTCTCTCGCTCTGATGCCTCATAAATAGTGTCCCCGAACTTTGACTTCGCTTCCGCGATAATGTCCGAGAAGACGTCATCTAACTCCGTATCCATAAGCTTCTTTCTTATTTTTGAAGGTGGAAAAGCCGAACATGGTTAGCATGCTCGGCTTGGTTTTATCGTCTTTTAGCTGAAGTGGCTTTCTTCATCTATCATAGCTTCGAAATCTTTCGAAGCTGCATCGGCGTCTAAGCTAGAGAACATAGATTCAATGCTAGCACGCCGAGACTCCATCTGAGCGTCGGAAACGGACGCAGGTGCCGCAGCACCGAAGCCCGTCTGCACGACCGCTGCCTGTTTAGGCTTCTCTACCTGTTGTGGCGCAGCTGCGCCAAAACCGCCCGTGTCGGCGGCTTGTTGCACTTTCTCAACTTGCTGCACAGGTCTGTCCACTGGGACATGTTGCGTACCCAAACCCAAGATATCGCAAGCTTGTGGGTCCAGCATGATTGACGGGATGTCCGTAAGATCTGGAAGATCGTCTACTTCTTGCGCCCACTCCCAGGCCGCATTCATAGCCTCAGCGTTCCATTTGCTTCCGAGAAGTTTAGCAACATTGAGGCTTTCTTCCCGGTAAGCAGACCCCTCACGTACCATACGTTTACTGATAGTAGCTGTATGATAAGCCGGTATAGTACCACCGAACTGCAAAGCCAACTGCAGAACGACGGCTTTTTCTGGGTCAAAAAGCATCTCTTGGGTTTCCTTGGCGTGCTCGGACACGAGAGCCACGAACTTTTCCATTAGACGTTGCTTCTTAGCTTGGGGTGACGAGGCGGGGCAGTTAAACCACCGAACCCGCAAGCCATCGGCGTCTTGAGCATCGCTAGATACCAAGACGTTAAGTATGCACCGTGGGTCACCAAACCCGCCGGTACCGTCACCAAGCTTCTTCAATTGGTCGGTAAATTTTCCATCCGACCCCTTGAGCTTCCCATAGAGCTTACGGAAAGCCGCTGACACATGGTTATCTGCCTTTACGCGGTAGCTTCTCGGATGGCTGTCCCCGAAAGTTGCTATCTTCTGGCTGAGGTAGAATGCACCCAGCGGGCATGCTTTGTTAGCCTCGGCATACTCTTGGAAGCGGGTCTTGTAGTCCCAGAACGGAGGCAACATGATGAACAGGTTTTCACCCGCCGTAAAACAGCCCGGCTTAAACTGTTCCTGCGCACGCACGAAGCGTGGATCTACACTGGTGAGGCTTTCAGCGTCTGGGTTAGATGCGCTAAAGTTATACTGAGTCGACATAGTCGATTGTCCTTTCAAGACTTGGGTTTAAACGTGTATTTCCTCAAACTCTAACCATCTCCTACCACAGGAGACGTCTACGTTTAAGGTCTTTCCGTTTGTGCCCGGTATAACTGCGCCAGTGCACATGGAAGCCTTAATTATCTTAGCCATAACGTGTTTATACTTCTCTAGGGCTTGCGTCATCAAAGCATCGTGGACAGTTAATCCTGTACGCCATTGTATACGCTTCCCTATGTCTGTTTCGTACCTGAGCTTATCGAGGTTGATCACCGCGAGATTAAGCAGGTCAGCTACAGTGCCTTGAATAGCTGCGTTCTTAGCTTCGCGTTTAGCGGCTGCTAAGTGCCTCCTCCCCATTAAGGCTACACCGGGGAAGTAACGCCTACGCCCGAAAGCCGTTTCAACATACCCCCTATTTTCTGCATCGTCTTCACACTTGTCGAGGAACGATTTGATACCTGGGTATAGTTTGAAAAACTTTGCGATGATGTCGGACGCCTCACCAACAGTGACAACCCTCTTTAGCACCACGCTTAGGTTTTCAGATAGGCCCACCTCAGTAAGACCGTAAATGATACCAAAGCATACCGCTTTAATAGCGTCTCTTAAATCTGGGTATAACTTCTTAACCTCGTCCGGTGAACAAGTGAGGTTAAATATCTGCTTGGCATTATACCCGTGAGCGTCCCCACATGTTTCGACGACATCTATAAATACCTTATCTCCAGACAAGTAAGCTAAACAAAACAACTCTGCTGACTTGTAATCGGCTTCAAACAATAGCCAACCCTCAGGTACGCAAAAGCCTGTGCGTAAAGGTGGAGGATCGAAGCCTGGGAAAAGCTTTTTAATCAGCTTCTCTTGTGACTTAGGGAGAGCCGCGAGATTTGGCATACGGTGCATCCACCTGCCTGTCTCGCTAGTGGTAGATATCTCACACGCTATAGTGTCATCGTCGCGTATTGAGCCTAACAGACCCTTACCGTAAACCGGCTTACCCTTTCCCTTCTCAGCAAGCTTCGTGTAAACAGGCGGCTGCAAATAGGTCTTACACATCATACCTATAGCACTTATAGCTAAAAGCTTGCTGAGTACCTGCCCTTCGTAAGAATCCGCATCTAACTTTGCGCGTATACGCAATTTCTCTAAGGTGTCGTATGACGTTGATGGTGAGGCAAACAACTCCTCACCATCTTCTACGATATCTGACCATTTTCTAGGCGGCTTTGATGAATCTAAAATGGGCGGCAGATTCAACGTCCTAATACCTTCTGGGAGCCTGGCTACGATGTTGTCGCTCTTTTTGAACGGCGGTGCGTACAAAAGACCGCTAACCATATCCGTACTCCCAGGGTTAAAATCTGGCCAGTTCAAAAACTCTTGCAGGTCGACTAAGGCTTTACTGTAAAGTCCTAGGTACTGCTCGGATAAGTCCTCGAACCTTTTTCTGTCAACGAACAACCCGTTACGCTCTATGTCTAAGATACCGTGCTGTACAGGTATCTCTATATTGTAGTAGACGTCCCGTATACGTTCGTTTCCAGGCGCGTGTAGTTCAGCGTGGACAGGTTCGTATATCCGGCGTGTCGCATCAGCATCGCATAGTGCATAAGGTAACAAATACTTATACGCTATATCTCTAAAGCCGTAAAAGAACCTATCCGCCTCTGCACCTGGGAACAATTTGCCAGGTCCGCAGTTTGCAGCTACCCAAGAGTACATAGGTGCTTCATAAGCCCCCATGTCCGTGTACAACAACGCCATGTGCTTTAAAGAGTAAGAATCTTTAGCAAGCATATGACGGCACAGCATAGTGTCAGCATAGTAACCAGGCTTAAGTATACGCCTAACATCTACACCCAACTGCCTATTTAAGAGGCTTAAGTCTCCTCTGCCGTTATGACCCACATGCAACACTTTCTTGTCGTACCAAACCTGCATAAGCTCGTTTACAAGCTCTTTCAGTTTTGGATAATGCGGCACCATGTTGCTTTTACTCTTCGGTTGAACAGTGCCATCGGCGTTCTCTGTTTCCGTTAAGAAGGGTATAAGCCTCGCGTGCCCTGGACGATCTGACCACTGTAAAGAGATTAAATATGTATCCTCTGGTCTCCCTGTATCCGTGGCATGCTCTACGTCAAAAGCTATGATTTGGTTACCGGCGGACTCGCGGTAGTGCTTAATCTCGTCTTCTAGCTGTGCTAGGTCATAAAGGATCTTATAGTCTCGACCTACAGGTAGCGATGTACCCGACCAAGCTTCCATGTTCTTGTTGACGCCCAGCTCAGCAAAGAACGCAAACTGCTTAATCAGTGTTTCGACACCTGCGGTATTGGAGACGAACGCCAGCGGGTTTGTAGCTGCTGTCGCCTTATAACCCCGGTAATCAATTATCTGATTACGCATGACCTCTAGTTTAGCGTTAGAACCGAAAAGCGCAGAAAGCACCTCTGACCCTAAAAACAAAATAGCGTCAGGTTTAACAATATCTAACTCAGCGTGGAACAATTCTAAACCCTCAACCAACCAACACTTTTTCATTGTTTTTATGTTGTAAGGTTTAGCGAAACGCGTGAGCGTAGTTATGTAAACATCCTTAAGATCTATACCTGCTGCTACTAAGGAAGATTTCAAAAGCTTACCTACAGGCGATACACCGTAGCGTTTCGCTTTGTAATCTTCGAAAGACGGGGAAGGAGCTACCAACAAAAAACGCTTATGCTTAGGGCCGTAAGTGACAGAATTAAAGCTATCTGCACCTTCTAGCTCAGCCCCAGGCATAAGCCACATAGCGTCCTTTATACCGCTCTTTTGAACAGTAGCTCCGTGGTTAAGAGCCATGTTCAGCCAACTATCTAAAGTGCTCATGTTATACCGCTCTCCCTAAGCTAACCAGTCTAGCTTCTATTACTTGGCGTTTTTCTTTTAGATGATCTAGCTGTAACAAAGCGGATTTCCGTGAAGAAAACCGCTGTAGGTCCGTAAATTGAGTGCGTTTTACAAGCTGCAACATGCGTGTAGCGTTAGGCTTGTTAGCTTTAAGCCAAGCTAAAGCCCCCTTCTTTGTAAAAGAAGCTTCTACGCCTTTGGCTCGTGTCTCGCTGCGGTACAACCACCTTAGCCAATAAGAATTGCACTTGTACGTGTCGAGGCCTAGCAAATGTAAAGTTTCGGACAACACATCCAAATCTTCAACTAGCCGCCGCTCTAAACGAGTTATATCGCTCTTAACCTCTTTGAGCTCTTTTTTCAAAGCGTTATTATAGCTTTTCGCTGTACGCAGAGAGAGATGCCCCGTACGCCAAACAAACCTATCATCTGTGCTGGGTATTAATCTAGAACAGATTGAGTACCCGTCGCTTAATATACGAAATTCGGTCACCGGGCCGAAATTACGGATATGCTCAGCTAAATCGTCAAAAGTGCCGGCGAAGTATATCCCGCTAAATTGCTTGTATGACGCATACCTGACGTGCTCTAGACCTACCACAGGGTAAAAATCTGCCGTGGCGCCCTGAGGGACCGTGTAATCTACCGCCCAACACTTCCCGTGTAATAACTCTGACTTGGCATAATCTTCCCAAGTGTAGTAACTTACCGTTGAGAAGTCCTGCATTACCAGGGTTTTCACCGGACGCATTTTAAAACCTTGACTTGCTCATCAATGAACCCTTGCATTTCACTGCTTAACGAGCCTTCAAAATTCTTTCGGGCCACTGCGGCTCGGAGCGCACGCTCTTTTCGGCTAAGTTCAGATAGGTCTTTAAACACCTGCCCTAACTGCTCATCGAGGGACTTACACTCTTGTTGCCAGGCTTCGTAATCTTCCAGAAACTTTTTATGACGCTTCTGCAGTACTTTAGGCATCACCATATCTAACCGGCGACCTACCAAGCTCGCACTATAGTGGCCGTCCGCGATGTCCGAAATGTGAACGTTCCCCGGTTTACAATCACCAGCAAACTTCGATAAAAGAGGCGACTTACTAATCTCTTTTAGAGCTTCATTAACTTTTTCCGTGAAGACCGTCTTGACAGTGTAATCGAGCAAGTGTTTACGGATTTGCTCGTCTTCCTCGTGAATCTTTTCTTTCCCTTCTTTTATCTTTTTCATAAGCTCGGCTTTTCGAGCATGTAAATGCTCTTCCCATTCCGAAAGGAGAATGCTTACCGCGTAGTTTTCATTGTCGCGGTGGACGATACGGGCGGCGACATCAGTGGTCACAGAAGAGACGGCAAATTTTTGCAAATCTAACATGAGAACCTACTTTCTATAGTAAGGTAAGAGATGGTATAACATAGGATGGTCACGCTTGACTATCTCTCGACAAGCTTTCACCCCTATATCACCAGGGTCACGTAAATCTCCAGGTGTCCACGCAACACCTTGAACGTAAGGCACACCAGCGCCTTTTAACTGCTCTACCATCTTCTGTTGACGGTCGTGTTTTTCCAAATCTACATTGCGGTTTATCCCGGCGTCAGGGTCTAAGGCCACAAGGACGTTAGACCACTTACCTACAATAGCGTCGAGCATATGAGGCAAAAGTACCTTACCACCTATAGCCATAGCTGCTGGTCCGAAATTAACCGCTGACAAAATACCTTCACAAAGTATACACCCCTGGAAGTGGCTTGCGTTATCGAAGCCCCACAGGTGCTTTCCTGAACCGGACGGGTAATACCATCTTAAAATAGAAGACCCTTTAGGGACTTCACCCGCGTAACGCGACTGCCAAGCTACTAGTTTACGGTTGACATAATAAGGGAAAACTATCCTCCCCGTAAGCAGTTTACGCATTCTAAGCTCTTCGTGCTGGTGAGATATTACCGCACCTACACCGTACGACTTGCCCAGGTAGTTAGGGTTAAAACCGCGAGACTTTAAGTACGTGACAGCTGGATGAAAAGTGTTTAGCTCATGGAGAGGTACTACCTCACCCATAGGCATAAGCTCTTTCTTCTCCGCAGGTCCACTTTCTCGCACACGAACAAGACCCAGCTTAGACAGCGAAGCATAGTTCGTCGTGCTTATTATGTCCCACAGCTCGCGCTTAACTTCCTGCTCATTCTGACAATATGCCAGGTTCTTAAGCGTACCTACATAACCTGGGTTCGTGCTTTCCGTCCCGTACAGATACGAAACATAAAGACGGTGTTTACCGTCAGAGCAAAACGGGCAACATATCTTATACTCTTCACCTCCCGACGAAGGCTTAGCATATGTAGCGCCGCCCCTTCGTTTGCACAGCTCTAAAGTAGCTGTACACCCTTGGTTTACCACTTTTACGCCTTTGTTGTGCGAAGCTTTATCTAGCTCCACTAAAGTGTGGTAAAGCCCTGGGTTCATAAGCTTGTCAGATTCAGATGAAAGCATCTGCGGCTGAGCCTTTAGGCAGCATAATAGTCCCAGGAGGAAGACCAACTGCTTTAGGCATAGTGTCACCTGAGATACCTTCTTTAACAAATCTACCAGCTACAAGCTTGTAGTTGTTAATGGACTCGAATCTCAGCTTCTCTTTGGAAAACCGGACTATCCCCGTGTAGGGGTCGCCCGTCGCTGCACCATCACCGGAGCCGCTGTAACGGTGCTTGGAGACGTTTATTAGCGTTCTCCCTTTAGGGTCGTGGCAACCGAAACCTACACCATAAGCGAGGTTGTAACACAATGTTTTACAGCCTTCCCCCTCAGTGTGCTCTATAGGTCTCGTAGGTGATGACTTCGCCAGCTCGCCTTTTACTTGGTGGAAAAGTATGCAAGGTATGTTGTAAGCCTTTGCTAACTCTGCCATCTTGTCTGCGGTGCTACGCAAAGCGGTATAGTCCTCTATAGGACGTTTAGACGCTTCCTGCATCTTACGTGCAAAGTAACCTACCCAATCTAAGATAAGAACGTCAGGCTTCTCCGCGTAAGCTGAACCGGAAGCTATAGCTTCCAACCCTTCCAGAGATTTCGGGGCGCTATCCGAATCATAAATCTTCAAATTCTTCTCAATGGCGTTCCATATCGCCATCTTCGTCTCATCCTCCCGAATGTGGGAAGGTACCCCGTGATCCCAATGCACCACTTCATGTATAGGAGTATCAAAAGCTTGCACACGGAACCTATCTACTACCTGTCGTTCCCGCATGCTTTGCTCTGTCATTACAAGAGCTACCTTCCGCCCCTGTAATGCTAGGCTGATACTTAGCTGGCTGGCGAACGTTGTTTTACCACACCCCGACGGGATGAGTATGCCGTAAGCTAATATGGACCCTAAACCACCGCCTATGTACTGATCGAACCAATTGATACCTGTCGGTATAAGAGGCTCTGATAGTGTCGAGGTAGCATCTAAAGCCGACTTAGGCTCGGCGACAACTGCTGTCTTAGCGGTTACCTCTGATAGGGCTTTTGACATATCCCTAAAAGTCTCTGCCCCAGGGGAGAGAAAAGCTTTATCAAAAGCTTCTTGCATGACAGTCTTACCAAAACATGTCATGTAAAGGTCTGTGACATAGTTCACTATCCCCGCCGTACGCTCCTTATCTAAAGCATCCATGGGGGCTGTCACAAAGCGTATTAACGAAGTTACCTCTAAAACCTGCGAGTTTGCCTCTAAAGTACCCCCTACCAACTGGGAAAGGTATACCTCCTTAACGTAAGTGGATAACTCGCTCCGCGAAGGGAGAGCGTTGTTCTTTTTGTAAAGAAGGATCAACGCTACGTATAGCACCCGGTCTTGCGGTATCTCTATCTTGCCTGCGTAAGCGTCATCGAGACGAGTGACAACTAAACGCATGATAGCATCTAGGTGGAACATGTACCGCAGTAGATCTTTAAATGCCACTGAAGATATTGGCATAGCCCCTCGCTTCCTCTATTGCCTGCGGTGTGAAAGCTTGTTCGTAAGGCAAACCCGAACCAAGCTGATTCAACGTTCTCAGGGCTGTTTCCTTACTGATAGGCTGATTCCATTTCATAGAAACAAAAACCAAGAACAGGGGGTCGTAGTCAGCTAAGTGATTAGCGAAAGCTACCTTAACCCCGCAAGTCTCAACAACACGCTTAAAGGCAGTGTACTGAGACTTAAAGCTCTTTCGCAGACTTTTTATCGTCTGCTCATTCGTAGGGGCATTCTTCGCTATCTCGTAAGCGTTGTGCGCTTTGAGATAGTTCGGATATGCCGACCTACCGTGGGATATTGCGTGTTGTATTTGAGCACGCACGAAGTGCTCAAGTTGATCACGATTCCCCACAAACGTCGCAGCAAACTCGTCAAAAAGCTGTTGATGCTTTTTGAAAGAGTTGCCGCCGCGCTTAACCCCTAAAGCCCTTTCGTAATACAGTGTCCACACTGCCCGTACGTCATCTCCGGTGAAGCTCACAAGTCTTCCTCCGACATGTACGTAATCTTGTGGCCCTGAGCTAATATAGCCGCTATGAGGGCTCTACTGCGCCGCTTAGAGCTTATACCATAGACATCATCAAACAGGATAACAATAGATCTGTCTTTACCCTGTTTGATTCTGCTTGCACGTCCCATAGCTTGAACTAGCTCGGTCACCGAAGCGTCACCACAAGCGTAAACAACCATGTTACAGTCATTAGAAGATATAGCTGTGGTCCATATCTTTGTGGATAACACTTTCTTTAACTGGCCACCCTCAAACTGCTTTCGCAGTTCGTCTCTCCGCGCCTCAGAAACAATATCGTCTGACGTTACCGTAACCCCCTTAGCGTTTAAGGCCTTTATATCTTCCTTAGAAGACTTACCCATGACATGTTGAAACTCTGGCATAAGCGTCTTCAAGCGGAACAGGTGCTCAGCCCTGGAAACAAACACTACGACTTGTGGTGGGTAACCTGTTCTCTTGTGCTCCAGCTCATAAAAACGATTAGTAACTTTCGCTATAAGCTTGTTACGGTTCGTATTAGCCCAAACCATATACCTGTCTTTGTCCGTCTGGCTCATGCGCTCCAAGAACTCTTTGGTGGGGCCGTGATTATTCTTAATTACAACCACATCTAACTTTGTTACGCTGTTAGATGCCAACGAGTCTGTGTAGTATTTTTGTACTATAACGGGGCCGAATGCCCCTTCGTTAGTTAAGTCTGCCCCGTCGGATCTTACATCGTGAGTGGCCGTAAACCCGAAACGTTTTATAGGGCTCGTACATGAGCTTACAGCTTTCATGTACTTAGATGCTGGGCAGCGGTGGACTTCATCTACCACGAGGATGTCTACCTTATTGAACTGGTCCACCTTTTTAAGGCTGTCTAAAGTGGATACTGTTATTCTAAAAGTACTGTTCTTACCTCCACCAACTTGGCCAACTTCGTCAAAGTGTTGACGTAAATACCTGACTAAGGTAGCTACGGCTTCTATAGAAGGGGCGGAAATTATAAAACGAGAGTTTTTATAATAGTGGCAAACCTCCCGTAGAAAGAACGACTTCCCCGATCCTGTAGGACTTACTATGAGCCCACCGTCACACTCGTCTATAGCAGAGAAGAATGCTTGCTGCTCAGGCCTAAAGTCTCCCGTGGCTACGTCTGTAATATCGCCAACAATGTTCTCTGGTCTATCGTCTACCCGGCTATAGGTATACGGAACCTGGTTATCGTTTAAGATGCCTTGCACACGTGCCCTAAAGCCGCAAGGCACTAACAACCCACCGTCCTTAGTCTTCTTCCACAGTCTCTTTTTCATGAACTGCATCCGAAGTTTCCCAAACTTAGGAACCATACCCCTATGAGTGTACTCCAATTCCTCGCATATACGCTCAGTTACGTTTTCAGGTAACTTAGGTATATGCAGGAGTACACCCGACCGTCTAAGGTTTACCGTCATGGGGCACCAATACTATCATATGTAAAAGCGCAGCAAGAGGTTCTAAACTACTCATTCCACCACCGTGCGCGGTACTCAATGTAAGCAGAAAGAGCTTCTTCTGCTGTACGGCCAAAACCGTAACTGTCGTCATCGTGGTGTAAGTATAGCACCTCACCGCTACATACTTTAATCACTAGAACCAGAGGAGAGTACACCAGCACCTGAGGCACAAGCACGCAGTACAGCTGCCGGTCTACGGCGATAAACCGCTCTCCTTCAAAGAAAATTGGCCCCCGCGATTGCTCGTCCAGATCTAAGCCATAAGAGTCGAAGAAACTCTTAGGGGCAGACACGGGACCGAAACAGCGCACTAAACACCCACTCCCCGTGAGCTTCAAACCTTCGAGATTCACCGCCCCACCGGCGGATATAATACAGTGATCTGGTAGACGCTCTAAACCGCTGAGGTCTAAGTTCCCACCTACGCAAAAACTTTGACGGAAATCCACCCGCTTCAGCTTAGGTAAAGATAGATCGCCGCTAACTATCACATCGCAATCTAAGCTCAGCTCCTCTACGTTAGGGGCGTGCAAGTCGCCGTCTACGATCAAAGAGGTGCAATCTAGACTTTTTAAATTCTCTAAAACCACGTTACCCCTTAAAAATATCGGCGTGGTGGGATTCAGGGCTTTCACCTCCCGTATGTCCATATCTACCTTTCATTGCTAAGTTTGTAAGTAGCCAACGCCCCACACAAAGCGTCAGCTTTCAACGTTTTAAACGAGAACTTTCATCTCAGAATCGAAGTCCTCGTACTCACTTAAGAGTGATGCAGTGATCGCTAATGTCTGATAGCGACGGGTGATGGGAAATGAACAACACGACCAAATCCCGTGAACGTGCTAAGCCTTTAACTTTTTCTAGTACTACTGGTAAACGAGCGACGTTACGCTCATCTAAGTGTACTTCTACCTCGTCTAGCGTTATTAAATGCAGAGCTGTTGGAAACAGATCAAACATCGCCAAACGCATACTTAAACTGAGCATGTTCTTCTCGCCACCGGACAACCGGTAAGCCGGGAGAACCTTATCTGTGTACTGAGCCAGTAACGACTGATCTTCAGCCACCTGAAGGCTGAACGAAGCGTCGAATAGTTCCAGATACGACATCGTCTGTATAGCCAGTTGCTCGGCATACCACTGCACGACGGTCGTCGGTACATTGTCACGGTGCAGTATACCGCGTGCTTCCGTAAGAACTTCTCGCCAAGCCCCCAAGAGCGCAGCTTCTTGTATAGACTTTTCGAGATTCTTAACAGCAGCTTGAGAGCGTTCTAATCTGTCCTTAGCTACGCTTAAAGATGTCGATAGCTCACGGTCCAAGCTCGACCAGGACTGATACTCAGCTACATCACGAGACGCACGGTCGAACATCTCTTGTGTAACTTCCGTTCCTGAGTTTACCCGGGCCAGGGACGTCTGCGTCTCCGATATCTTCAGCTCTAAGGCGTGTCTACGCTGCGACCCTTGACTATGTAAGCTTGTGAGCTCAGCTAACATAGCGTTACATTCTTTAGCGCGTTTAACGTCGTCTAAGTACGTCTGTCGCTGTTCCGGTGTCAACAACGTAAGCGGCCCTGAAGTACTTACGACCTGAGCATAGTGCGACTTACTACGCTCAAGATCGCGTTCAGCGGTTTCCCACTCAGCTTTCAACGCGCTCTCCCCTTTAAACCAAGCCTCTAAAGCATCGTGAAGAGGCTTAAGCTGTTTGCCTTCTTCGACCACGGTATTTAGCTGCTCTTTAAGCTGCGCTAAATGGTGCTCGTGCCCAACAATCGACTGCCCACAGGTAGGGCAAATCCCTGAACCCGCTTGAGCTACCTGGCCCTTAAGCTCCTTAGCCTTAAATACCAATTCCTGAAGCCTTTGGCGCATAGTTTCGAACGGCATAGGCTCTGGAGGCTTCGGAGGCAGTTGCTTCACGCTAAGAGCCTCTAAAGCTTTAGAAGCTACCGTGACGGACTGCTCAGCGGACTTTAGCGTGTTGTGAACCCGCTGCGCTGCTTCGTCTTGAGACAAGGCAGTAGAGGCTGCCGCGCTTAACGTGTCTAAAGTAATCTTACGCTGCTGAGCGTCTGTTAAGCGTGAGCTTACCCCAGCAAGAGTTGCCGTAACTTCGGTGAGCTCCAGTTTTAACTGCATTACCGTCGACGTAAGTTCAGCATTACGTACAGCGGCTTGCTTCTGCTCTTCAAATTGTCTAAAGACTAAAAGACAGGCTTGGTAGTCCACGCTACAAGTTTGCAGACTATCTTTCCGATGTTGAACATCTTTGAGCTCAGCTTCCAACTTAGCAGCGTTAAGAATCTCTTGATCTAAAAGATTCTTAAGATCCGAAGAACCTGAACCTAATGAAGACAATTCTTCACCGATAACCTGGTAGGCACGCTCACACATAGCCGTACCAGCTTTCTCGTGGAAGACTCTTTGCCGCTCAACGGCACTGGAACCTATGATAGACTGAACATCCCCTTGCCGAGGGAAGAAGTTCGTCGAGATGTACTCAGGGCTGACCCAAGTGAGCTGTTTAATAATCTCAGCTATCTCCGTCTTCTTGGTGTAGGTAACGCCGTCCCACTTCATCGTGTATTTAATCTTCTCCGTAGGCTTAGCCGTAGAGAGCTTGTAAACACTTTCTACAGCTTCAGTGCCCGTAGCGGAGTTAGTAACTGCTAGCTTAGCTGCCTCTATGGCCGCGTAGTAAGCCGTAGAGTCTTCCGTGTAGTTACGTGACAAGTCCACGCGGAGCTCACCCTCTTTGTTGTCGTGAGTAAACGTCATCACGACATAGCCGGACTCTTTGCCGTACTGGATATTATCAGTAAGCCTGTTAACGGCGTTATTGCTGTTCTGCCCTAAACAGGCGTGCAATGCGTCGATAATGTTAGACTTACCCTGCCCGTTACGCCCAGAGATATTGTTCATACCGTCAACGAACACTATCTCCAAGTCACTGTGCTGGCACCAGTTCCTTAAGACGAGCTTAGTAGGCTTCATTCTGACACCCTTTCAACGTATTTAGCGGGTATAACGAATTCATCTGTAGAGGCGGCAAGCAGTACGCATAAACACGCCTAGAGCCATCGTCCTTGCGATAATCCGCTAAGTAGCCCCCGTTAGGAAAACAGGGACTACACGGCGCACAGGGTAACACGTATCGACTGTAGAGCACGGTGAACGAGTTATCCTCATGGCTCAGTCTAACATCTAACGTATTTTCACCGTCGTTAATGTACACACGGGAACTTTCAGCCCCATAATCTATGCTAGAGAGGTAAGTCCCACACGCTCGGATGATTTCACCTATATCTAGTAAAGCGTAAGGCGCACCGCAGTCGCTAGAGTAATACAACTCGGATAAGTCTATATCCTCAGATATCGCCTCTAAGAGCTCTTCTGGGCAAATGCCGCATTCTTTCAAAACAGGTAGAACTGTATCGTGTATACAAACCTGTTCCCATGTTTTACCGACAACGTAAGGAATCCTTCTCGGTAGCTTAGTTATTTTTTCGTATACATGGTCCAACTTTTCCCCGAAACCTTCTGGGTAGCTTTTAGCTTCAAGTGCTCCCCAGAAGTAATCGTTCTCTCTACTGCTAAAATCTTTAAAATACCCGGTGCCGTAAGCAACACCGGTAATAGGGTGAATGTTAGGTATCATAGAGATCCTTTCAATGATTTGACAAACTCTTCACGGTGAACTTTGATAAGATCCCGCATAGCGGACGGGCTACTACAACGGGCGAGCTCAATAGCTAAGTGCTTCGCTCGTGGGTCAGCTTCGATGTTTTGAATAGCGTCCTCCAGCGTCAGCTGAGAGGATGACTTTGCGTACGTACGCAAAGTCCCAACATCGTTACGGGAAGCCAGCACGTTGCTCACCACGTAACATTCACCTAAGCAATCCCGAACCTGAGCCTCTACCCCCTGTAAGTCGCGTGGATACGTAACGTACACAACAGGGGCTTTTAATGACGCCACACCCAAGTGATCGCCAGGTATCGTCTTAAGCTCAGGCTTACTGCGTATATCCCCAAGCTCACCGGCGTCATAAAACGCCGTCAGTATCACCGGACGCTGCGGAGACCGTTGATAGCTAAAGGCATAGTGAGTACCTACTTTCTCCGTACCCACATCCAAGAAGTAACCACTGTCCCGCTGGCTAATACTCTGTGGGTATGTAGCACCAGGATAAACCCCCCTAACGAGCTTATCTGAACTGTAATGCTCGTTCTTGGCGTGGATGTCCCCAACCCATAAGTTGGTTGTGATGGAAGGGTTAATCCAATCCAAGTCGCAATTCCAAGCGCCCTCAAACCCTAGAGCTTGACGTAACGCTTGGTGAAGGACAAGCCCATCACAAGGTGGTACGTCCATTAGCCGGGCTTTAATGGTGTCCATAGGGGCATAATCTAAACCACATAACATATGCCCACCTACGTTCTGCGGTGTTAAGCTTAACTGCTTAACGTTAGACCACAGCCCGTACCACGGGGTAGTGCGATCTAAGTCGTGGTTCCCTTGTACCGCATATACCTCAGGGTGACGCGATATAATCTCACCCGCCTTGTGGACGACATTAGCTGGTGGCCTGTTCTTGTCGAACAAATCACCACCTATCACTAGCGGCTTACCCTTCGCTAGAGCGTAATCCACCACAGCGTTAAACGCCGTGAACCCGTCTTCACCAGGTATGTCCTCCCTGAAACCTCGTGTATCCAGGTGGACGTCCGCCACAAAAACAAATCCACTCATACTACCCCCCCTTTAGCTTCTCTAAAAAGCTGTTTAAATCGGTTTTAAAGCCCACTTCTACAAAAGAGGCCTCATCATATACCTGGACCGTTAAACGTTGCTCTACGTCCTCGCCTAAGGCGATACGACGCCTCGCCTCAGACAATGATAAGACCTTGAAGTCTTCATTGGGAAACTTTCGTTTCATAGTGGCGTTTAACTTCGACGCCTCGTAGTTAGAGACCGTTATGATCCAACCTTGAGGTTTAAGGTCTTTACTCAAGTCTTCTACCGCAGGTAAAACACTTTTGGTTTCATAACCTACGTCGAAGTACTTCTCAGACCAGTCATCCATAAAGGCTCCTTTAAAGTTAGCGGTAAGACTTTTAGGTCTCACCGCAGGTGAGTGTTAAACGCTTACACTTGTGCTCCGTGCGTTTGTTCAAGAGGCCGAGCGCAGCGACCTCAAAAAACAGCGGAGCGCAGCGAGCTGTTTTTTGTCCAAGCGGAGACCGCAGGGCGGTCGTAGCTTGGTTAGGGGGTGGTTTGGAGGGGGAGGTGTTTAGGTTTTCTTTAGAAACCTAACCCCCCCTCCAACCGAAAAATCATGTTCCCTCCTTTTCGTCATAAACAGTTACAGCTAAACATTTTATGACAAAATTTATTTTCTTATACCCTTTACTAAACAATAGGCAAAAAAAAATAAACCCATATAAAAAGGGGGTAAAAACGTGTAAAGTTAGCCTAGTACCGTTACTATGCTAACAACCTAAAACACCCTAAAAACAGTTAGCCTAGTACCGTTACTATGCTAACAAATATAAAAATAGTTAGTATAGTACCGTTACTATGCTAACAAATATAAAAATAGTTAGTATAGTACCGTTACTATGCTAACTATTTTTAGAACCTTGAAATTCTTTAAAAATGAACCCATATAAATTCACTTTTTTACCTTATGAAAAAAAAATAGTTAGCATAGTGATGGTACTATACTAACTATTTTTAGTGTAGTTAGCATAGTGATGGTACTATACTAACTATTTTTAGTGTAGTTAGCGTAGTGATACATCCAGCCTAACTGTTGTTGTTTTTCGACCATTCTATGGCTTGGGTTTGCCTTATAAACCTGTCGAAAGCTTCCCACGAATCTGGGCCTTCTGGGGCGTTTATGTACTGTAGGTACGCTGCTGTAACCTGGCTACTTACGGAACTCCGTGTCGATACCGTAAGCTTGCGTGGACGCTTAGTGGGCTTTATTAGTTGCTTATCGGCTTTGTTCCACTTTAGCCCGAGCTTAGCTTCTACGTCTCTCAGAAGCTTGGTTACCCAATTACCGCTGAAAGATATGTAGATCGTCTTTTGCTGTGCTTCTGGCAATTCAGCTGGTGCACAAGCCGCACACAGATAAACAAACGCATGCTTTATTCCCAGCTCCAAGCATGCGTTTACTTCGCTATGCAACTTATCAGCCTTGGCCTTACTTTGGAGCTCTTCTGTGTGCACCAAAGCATATTTCTTACCTTGAACCGTGGCCTTACCGAGTCGGTTAAGCTCTTCGAGCTCCCTAACGATTACCGAGTAGGTAAGGCCGTGCCGCTTCAACCTGAATATAGTTGAAGCTGATCCTTTGCTTTCTGTAGCAGTTATAGCTAAGCAGAAAGCTACGTATCTGTAGAGGTGCGTAGAAAAAGGGTTTCGGATTATCTCTACCAACGTAGATAGATCTTTTTGACTTATTGGCCCCATTTCCAGGCACCCCCTATCTCTAAACTCCCATTCCGCACATGTATCTCTCTGTGAGTCCCGTGTACAACAAGGGGGGTCAAGTATCTAGGTATTTTTATACGTACCTTATTGCACCTGTTCTTCTCCACCTTTATGCCGTCTACGTCTTCCGTTGCGCGAATAATAAGTGTTGATTCGCTTTGATATAAGTTGACGTAGTACGGGCTGCCCATCTTTTCCCAGGCAGTCTTAGGAAAGGCTATGTCGTACTTGTTTACGCTGACATACGACACAGCCTTCTGTTTATTGAGTCTCAACATTTTGCGTACGTATCTAAAATTTTAGATAGAACGTCAGCTCACTGCACGAAGACCACTTTTCTAGGCACCGTTCAAAGTGGTCTTCGTGCAGGAAGTAGCCGAAAAGGTTTATGTGCGTACCGTTAGGGAGGCACTTCACGAACTTTTTCAGTTGACCAGCCCGCTGACCTTTGAAAACCATTCTCATTTTCCTTCCTTATATTTCTTATAGCTAAGAAAAGGCGCGGCTTGAAAGAAGCTTAACTTAGCTTAGTTGGCCCCACCTACATGTTTACATTTACGTAAGTGGGGGTTTTTAATTCTGAGTGATACCACGTTTATGGTATTCACTCTCAATTTCCTCATTAGATAACATCTCTAATAAGGTTTTGTTTCCACGGTTGGGAGTACGCCACACTTTGTGTAGCATGTCGTTCATGAGGTTAGATAACCGTGATAAAGCTAACCCTGTAAAAATTGTTAAAGCGGTGAACGTGTATGCTGTGCTATCGGGATATATAAACCCTACGATATGTACGGCAACTAATAATCCAGCCCATACACTAGTACACCAAGGGCATAGAAGAGCTATCAAAGGCATAAACACTACCTTTACGTAGGGTAAGTTAGAGCTTTCGACCCTTTCTGCCCACCCCCTTAGTAACGTGAAGACTTGGCTATCAGAATGACGAACCACTTCTACAATCTGGTTCGTCACCGCTATCCCCACTATCAATGCTACTATGTAGGTTAACACGACAGCTTCCATGTGTAGTAGCTAATGGCAGGATAGTACCGCCGTTTTAAAACTCTTTTCGGCGGTACTACCCGGTGGGACATCAAGCCGTCGAAAAGGTAGCCCTTAGGGAAACAACATGCTGTTTCTGTTGCTACCACGTCAAAGCGTGGTTGGTGATTCGCACCTAACCACGCTTTGACTATTTTAGCTTTTACCAAGCCACGGGCCGTGTCCACCTTTACAGGTGTCCCTGGCTTGGCTAAAAATTCAAAACCCGTTCGCATCAATTCTCCTTTTATGGGGGTGGAAGGCTTCTTGGGTGTAGGTGTCCATTATTAGTCCTTTCAAATTGCCCCGCTACGGTATGTAGCAGGGCTTGTTTTTTTAACGACCGCTAGCGCTTCACATGAAACGCTAGCCGGGTTTACGTGTTAGTATCAAACTAGAGGGGTAGGTTGTTTACCCTATTACCGCCTCTAAACACTCCATACACAGGTACCCCACCTCTGAGATAGGGTAGGCCCTTTGGCAATAGGGGCACTTGGTCACCAGGCCCTCATTGCCAAGGCCTTGGGTTAATTCCCCAGCGGGGACCCAAGCGGTGGTACACCTGTGTCTCTCAACGAACACCTCCAATTTTTGGACGTGTTCATGGTCTACGGTGTACCACCGAACCCGTTTCCCCTCAATAAACTCCTCTTTTAGTTTATTGAGGGTTGCGAGGGGGCTTACTTCCCACCCCTCTTCTTTGCACTCGCGTAAGAGTGCCTGTTTATCGGTCTCCCCTCCCTCCAATTTCCCCCCAGGGAGACCAACTCTCCCGGTGTTCATTTTTACTGCGGCCACATCGCCGCAGGGTTTAATGGCCACCAAAAAGACAGCGTGGGGGGTATCTGTGATATTCATTTCAATTCCTTTCAAGTTACCCCGCTACATGTAGTGGGATTTGTTTTTTTTAACGTCTGCTAGCACTTCACATGAAACGCTGACGGTTTATGTGTCACGAGGCCTAGAAGCGTACCAAATGTAGAGAACACTTACGATAAACGTAGGTAACGGGAAAAATATACCCGCCAAAGCACCTACTGTAATATAAAATATAAGAGGCACTTTGGGGAATGCTTTTTTCAACGATGTTCCAAAGGGCTCTGTAGCTATGTTATAGAACTCTTCCATAAAATATGGCTGTTCGTTCTTCGGTAAGCTTCTATAGTAAGCGAACAACTCTTCCGTGCTCGCATCCTTGCCGGGTTTAGGTAAACGTTGTGGTTCGCCTTGGTTTGGCTCGGATGCCTTTGATTCTGCCATGAAATATCTCCATTTGTGGTAGGAGACCTTTCAAACGTAAATAACGCAGTGTCGACATAGACACTAACGTACCCCACGCTGTGAAAAGGTCCAGACCGCTTTTACAGCGGCAAGTTCCTTTCTTGTCCTTCTGAGTAAGCGCATAACCTCAAACACATGGAAGAGATTATAACGCGCAAGCCTGACGAGTGGGTAGGTCAGAGTTTGAAAAATAGCTTAGACCGTTTAAGAACATCACTCGACGGGGATTGCACGGCGCAAGAACGTAAAGCGGTAGGCGTTATCTTAGACGCCTTTAGCCTTTCATGGAAAAAAGTAGGTCTATCCCCTATACTGCCTTTGTTGTTTCAGCTTAAGGGTAAACCGTACTCTATTCTTTCCACCCACTTCCCAATGGCCCCGTTATTCCAACTCTACAATGTGCCTAAAAAGCGCATTATAAAAGGTGGACGCCAGTTCTCTAAGTGCTTAGCCCGTGGTACATCTGTGCATATGTACCCAAGCGGACTTAAATCTATAGAACACGTTAGTGCCGGTGATAGTGTCATTGCTTACGATAGGGACACAGGGAAAGCTCGTAAGCAAAAGGTTGTAAACACCTATGCTAACGGTTTTCAACCTTGTGTAGCGATAACTACACAAGCTTCCCACACCCCTCTCATTTCAACGTTAAACCACCGACACCTTACCCAACGTGGCTATGTAGAAGCTGAATATCTTCGTGGTGACGATATGCTTCTGAGCCCTACAGTGTGGGACCATAACCGCCTCTGTGACTTTCCTGTTCTTACACGTGGAGGGGAGAGTTTAAAAGACGCTATAGTGCAGCTCGTCACAAGGCTGCATAACCATCTTAACACGGAGTGCTTAAGCTCCGAAGAAGCTTTTGGACAATCCATTACTCGCCCCTACGTGAAAGACATCTTATCCCAGGACGCTTTAAGAACGTTGTACACGTTCTACTCTAGCCACCTTACCGACACTTTTGACCTTTTATGTCTTAAGGCTTTAGCTGAGCGGACTGCCGTTTGCGTCCCTATTATAAGTATCCGACCCGATAAAGTATATGAGACCTTCGATATTGAAGTCGAAGTGGACCACAACTTTATAGCTTGCGGAGTTGTCACTCACAACTCAACGTCTCTGGCTTACCAGTCCACGGCACATTCTATTGTCGTACCCCACTTTAACACATTGTTTGTAACACCACTCTATGAGCAAATCCGAAGATTCTCACAGAACTATGTCAAACAAGCAATTAGTACGTGTAGGTTACAGTCTCTTGTGCGTGTGCGTGGTACCCAACAGAACGTGCTGCAACGCGCTTTCCCTAATGGCTCGTCCATGTTCTTCAGCTTTGCTTTCAAAGACTGTGAACGAACTCGCGGTATTAATAGCGATAAAGTCGCTTACGACGAAGTTCAAGGACTAGACCGCTCTTTTATCCCGATCATCAATGCCTCTATGGATGCTAGCCCATACGGGCTTGAGCAATACTCAGGTACACCGCTATCTAAAGACAACGCCATGGAAGTGCTATGGGAGATGTCTTCGAAGGGGGAGTGGTGTATCCCGTGTAAGTCGTGCGGCTATCATAACCTTATGGCTGAGCGCTACGACATGCTCAAGATGCTCGGGCCGTGGGACGGCGCGGCTGGGACGGGTCTTATTTGCGCCAAGTGCGGTAAACCTGTCTATACACGTAACGGTTACTGGTGGCATGAGAGACCGCACCTACGTTACGAGTTCGAAGGTTTGCACCCGCCGCAAATGATCTTCCCCATGCACTGCGAAAACGAAGGTAAGTGGCGAGCTCTTTTAAAGAAAAAAGAGGAAGACGAGTTTACCTTCATGACCGAAGTGGCGGGGGAATCCTGGGACGCAGGTTCCAGACTGGTCACTCAATCTGATCTACGCGATGCGGCTACCTTACCGTGGGATAACACCGTAGAAGATGCTCTCGCCAACATGCAATGGAATAAGCATGTGCGTAGATTTCTTTGCGTGGACTGGTCTGGCGGCGGTTCTAAAGAGGAAAGCTTAACTGGTGTAGCGGTGCTGGGGTTGCTTAACAACGGACATATCGAAGTGATATATGTTGAAAAGTACCGACACAGCAACGACAGCTTACACACAGCGAAGCTGATGGTAAACCTCTTTAAACGTTTCGCCTGCAGCAAGTTCGTCCACGATTTCGGTGGAGCTGGAAACTTGCGCGAACAGTTTATGATTTCAGCGGGGTTACCCATCGCTTACATCATACCTGTTACCTACGTCCGACAGAGTGAAGATAAAGCCTTAATGACCTTCACCCCCCCGCTCAACGACCACGTTAGAAGTAGCTGGAGCCTTAACAAGGCGCGTAGCTTGCTGTACACATGTGAGCTTATTAAGCAGCACTATGTGCACTTTCCTCGATGGAAGTCTTGCTCTTTTCAGGTTAGCGACTTTCTTGCCCTAGTAGAAGAAACTATACAGACCCCAAGAGGGTCAGATATATTTCTCATAGGTAAAGCTAGCGGCATACCTGACGACTGTGCGCAGGCTATCAACATAGGCATCTGTGCACTCTATAATGATGTAGGTGTTTGGCCTGACCTGGGAGACCTCCTTAGCCCAGAAGGTAAGGAGTCTCGAATGTCTCCAGCTGCACAACAAGACGCCCTAGGTGGGGACTAAGCTATTGTCGTTTACGAATCTCGATAACAGCTTCCGTGATATTGGCGGCAACGTAGGTCGTTGCCGCCAATATCATCAGCCGACTTGCTGCTATACCGGTAGCACAAAGCAGCTGGTACGCCAGCGACGGCACATCGTCGCTGGCGTACCAGAACTTATAGGTGAATAGGAGCCCTATCAAAGCGGCACACGCCGCCATGACCATAGACCCTGGGCCGATTATTTTTCTGGATTCTTTCATGAGCTGCTTCCTTCAAAATGTGTTTAACCGGAACTAGCCTAGGACAAAGCTTACAAAACCTCGTGAAACGATCACGAGGTTTTTGGTGAATAGCTAAAGCTCTTTACGTGTTACTTAATGTTAAAGCTCTTTAACTACCTGCGGTACCGTTGCAGGTACCGAACGTGAAGTCATAGCTTCCATGATCCTGTTCTGTTCCGCTTGGAAGACCTCTTGTACATATACAGCCTTCTTAACAAGGCTCTTAAGATCTTCTTCGCTCATATCCTTCAGGCTTTTAATCTCTTGGAGTATAAGCTCCTTAGCGATCAAAGCCGAAGGGTGAACAGGCACGCCCCGTTGCTGCTGTTGCATACGCAGAACGTTGGCTTCGCGTTGCTGCGCTTCGGATTTTAAGCGTTCTTCACGCCGATCCTCGATATCTCTCTGGGTGGGGATCATCGATTTCAACCCAGGTGCTGCTACAGGTAAGTTATTCATAACTTTTACTTATCTGTAGCAGCTGGGCGGTCAACTGAAAAACACCAGCTTGATGAAGCCGGTGACTGCCATGGTCGCCATCATGGCGGCGAACCCCAACTGCCACGTTGGGGTTTTAAATCTCTCTTCTTGGTGATCCTGTTCGAGATCACCAAGAAGATCTTCGATGTCGTAGTCTCTCATGTCACTTTTCCGATTTTTAAGTTTTGCTACCACATGTACTTACGTGGTAAGTACATGTGGTAGCGATTAAGTCATATCTAAGAAAAAGCTTTACGGTTTACGCACGTAAAGCTTTTTCTTACGGCTCAGGAAATACACATATTCCAATTTCGTATATTTCCTGAGCTTGGTGTAACCATCACTTGCCAATGGTTACACTTTTAAATCCTGCCCAAAACTGCTGGGGCTGGGTTTGTCCGTCGGCTACTTTGTCGCAGCTTTGGACGTGTATGGTCACCTTGTGGACCCCGGGGGTGAAAGGGTGCTCTTCCCCGACGGCAATATCGCCGCCGGGTTTTCCCAGGTCATCATATGCTCCAAAGACCTCGATATACACACTTGAGGCTTTGAAGGTGGCTGTTACCCGGTGGTCCGCCCCGAAGGCGTACATCCACAGCGGATCAAAGCTTCCCATCTGAATACCTAATGGGGTAGGGCGAGCCGCAAAGCTTATCGCCCCTGGGTGGTCCTTTGGCTGGATATCCAGCCAGAGAAGGGTGCTTCCGGCTGGCCAGTAGCCGGTGTTCCCCTTTATAGCTTTGAACATAAACGAGAGGGTCGTGCCCTCAGTTATGTTCACTTCCCTCTGCTCGTACACTGAGCAGAGGGGGGAGTGTTCGGCCTGGGCTGGTACCGTAGCCGCCGACGTGTAATAGCCGGTGAGTCCCGGCTGTTTGAGGGTGTACTGGCCCCTCTCGGTGACGATTTCGGCGGCGGTTAAACCGCCGAAAAGGGTCAAGAAAATTAAAGCTAAAATACGCATTTTAGCTCCTTTCTCGCTGGTAAACCAGCGTCTCATATTTAAGAAAAAGCGCTTCACATGAAACGCCAACAACGCCAACTTGATATGTGTTAGTACCAAACTGGGCCAGGTTTACGCCTCGTAGCCACCGGCGAACCCTCGGGCAGGGTCCCCGTAGATGTCCACCAGCCCCATTGCTGGGGCTGTCTCGGTCATCCAAAGCCGGATTATCTCTGGCTTGGATGACGATGCGGTGAACTTTCTGCGACCGTCTGGGCACTTTAGCGGCCCCGAAACGTACGAGTACCCGTATCGGGCTGCCGCTTCAGGCAGCTCCTTTACGGGTTCCTCCCGTCTCATGTCCCGAACTTCCCCCAGAAGCGGAGCTTTTTCAAGCTCCTGTTTAGCGGCCTCAACAGCTGCTAAGACGGACTGCACGTCCGTCTTCTGGAATTTTGCTTTGGAGGTGGCTCTCCAAAGCATCAGGTCGTTAGGTGTCACCCCCTGGCAGCGCCCCTCGTACGCCGCCGAGAGGCAGTGATCTGCGGCGGCGCAGATCACCTGCTCCTGGCTGGGGGTCACCCCCAGCCAGTTAAGGACCTGCCCGAGGCTTGAAGCTTCGAAGAAGCCCTCTGGCCCCACACCATAACCCCTGTCTCCCGGGTTATGGTGGTCGAAATCGGACTTACCACCGATGGGGGCGCACTCGACCCAGTGGGTCGCCCCGTCTACTGGGTCGGCCCTGTAGGCCGACCCAGGGTGGCAGCGCCCGCCATTGTTGGTGGCGTATACGTACGACACCTCGGAGGCCTTGAGGGCGGCCTCAATAGCTTCCATTTCAGGGTCACCAGCCCCGAGAACGAAAAGGGTATTGGTATTGTTGTTGGTCATGGTCGTGTCCTTTCGAGTTGCCCCGCTACGGTATGCAGCGGGGCTTGTTTTTTTAACGACAGCTAGCGCCACACGTACACAGTGTGGCGCTAGAAAACAAACCCTCACTTACATGTTAAACGTGTAAGTGAGGGGTCTCCCTAGTCCAGGCTGTTTAAAACCTGGACTAGGGAGACTAAAGCCTCCGGTGGGATCAGTCTGCTGGCCTCGCGGCCAGCCGCAATGTCTCTCAACCTTTCGATTGAGAGATTCCCCAGACGGGGGTTCAGTCCTGCCGTCTGGAGTAGCCCGGAAATTTCCGGGCTATCGATCTTGGCCATGGCCATCTGAGTGTCTCCTACCGAAACGGCCTCAACCTTAGTCTGGGTGGTGGGGACTGAACCCCCGTCTGGGTCCACCACCTTGGCCAGGTGGGCCTGGCCAAGGAAGTCCTCAAAACCTTTCTGGGTTACGCACCCAGAAAGGTTTTGAGGTTTTACCGCTAGTCCGTATTCGGACCAGCTGGCCAGCTGGTCCGAACCGGCCCATTCCTGCCCCGGGGATGGGCTCCACCCGCCTTTGAAGCGGGTGGAGCGGTCTGCAAGGCGTACAACCACCTTGCAGGCCAGGGTGGTGGGGCTTCCAGCCCCCCGCTCTAGCCACCCCCACCAGCCTCTTAAATCACGGAGGAGCCAATGCTCCTCCTGGGGACCGAGCTGGCCTCGAAGTCGGGCCAGCTCGGGGATCTCTCCCCACGTACCCTCCTTCTTGAGAGCGTACACCCTCCGTAATACCCCCTCCCTTTCAAGAGAATAGCGGTTTAGGAGGACATTCGCCCTCAGCACCTTCTGACCCGTCATGTAGGCCGGTGAGAAGAAGGTGTTGGAACTGGAACGGTAGGAAAACGAAAAGACTTCAAAGCTCATGTTGAGCCCCTTCGGGGTTACACCCCATAACCAAGCGATAAGGCTTGCCTGGCGAAGTTATCCGCGACTTGGGACGCGGCTCACTTGTTCACAACGTGTGAAGTAAGTGAGGGCCTTACACCCCTTTCGGGGTGCCCTCGGTTCGAGTCATAGATAAAAATAACGGTACCCATCTTCAGCAAGCAAACCTAGGTGCCGTTATTTTTATCTTTTTTGGCCGTGCCACGTAGAGAAACGCTACGTATGTCTACCACCGATAGATAATAGATCACAAGTATATATAACACAAAAACGGCTGTTTTTTACCTGTTTTTAGGGGGGTTTAGGCATTTTTACAGGTATATATAGCACAAAAGACGGTATTCTTTACCGTCTTTTGTGCCTTTAAATTATTATATAATTGTACTACAAACCGAGCATTGTGACGAACGTATCAGCGTCGGGTCGTGGCCAAGTGGGTAGTATTTCTTTAGCCCGTTCAATAGAGCCGTCAACAGCTGCGGCAAGTTCAGGGTCAAATGCTTGCACCGAGTTCCAATCGATACCTGCAAGGTCCACAGTTTTACCGTTTTGAAGTTTAACCGTAGTACCTTCTTCAGCAGCAAGCTTTGATAATACTTTACCAACGACGAGCTCTTCCGGTAAAGTCGTAATCCGCCCGTAACGGCGGTAGAAGCCTACTTCCTCATCGTAAGCACTGAGAGCATCAGCAGCGAACTCAGCAGCACACTTAAACCCAGGTTCCAGCTCTTTACCGATACTTACCAAGCCGGCAATCTTTTCATTGTACTGTCCTTTAGCTTCGATACGGCGCAAGATCACTTGCACGTTATAAGCTTCAGGGTCAAACTCGCCCCAACCGGCAGCTTTTTCACAGTATTCCCGTACGTCATCGTCCAGATCCGCTTTCAGTTCTTCGCTTACACGGGTAATATCTACAGCTGCTTGTTTACGTACACTCCGTGGGAACTTCGTGCGATGGGCGTAAAAGTCCGCAGCAGCTTTTTTAAACCCTTCAACATCCTTGTAAGGGTAGTGCTGAATCTTCATATCGCTGTAATGAACATCTACAGCGTAACGGGTGTCACGTATCTCACGGCTAGCTTCTTTAATCGTTTGTTCCACTTCTTCCGTACAGTTCCACAAAGCAGCGGCGGTTTTGAGGTTTTCAAACACTTCGGGGTTGTCTTGGTGGAACCGTCCCGCGTAGGCTGCGGATACGATACACGCTTCCTTAGAGGTGAGTAACAGTTGACGCCGGGAACAATCTGCGAAAGATTGGTGGGGTAGAGAAGATACATCTACCTCTATGGCTTGGGACAATTTTACGAGGTCTTGACTTACGAGCTGGTCAAGTACATGTAAAGCACCCTGAGAAACATCGGAATGGAAGTGCATGCATCTGTCCTTATTGCATAGTTTAACGCACGGTATGGTACTCAACCACTTAGGAGCGTACAGCAATGTACTCACTTTGCCAGGGTGTATCAAGTGCCCGTTATGTGGAGCTGAGGGCTCTTTAGACGTAGCGTATGGTATAAAGGGTATAGCTACCTACCAGTGCAGTAAATGTCGCTTCTTAGGGGATGGCGTAAAGCTTCTGAAAGAACATTACCAGGACGCAAGCACGCTGAATGTCATATCGCATTTAATAAGCTCCGGTTCGCTCGCACATGACCCAGAACTTATTAAAGCCATAGGGGAGTATGACAGCTTTCAAAAAGAGTATGAAGACACCGCGCTAGCGTTCTGGAATACGTGCCAGGACAATCTTCTCCGTGGGGGCACTGCCGTATCCGGGTTTCTCCAAACCTATAACATGTGGAAGCCTGAGTTTAACCCTCACCTTTCCAGTAACGTGGGTTTTGCTTTCGGAGGGGCAGTATGCGCCCACTACGGTATACGTACGGCTTTCTTTACGAAGAGTCGTGCACGGCCATTGCTCGTTATACCTTTATGGTCGGGCAAGCTGAACATTTCTGCCTTTGTCTTTATGAACGCTAAGGGTGAAACCGCTATTCTCGGTGCAAACCCTCGCGATACCCAAGCGCCTATATTAGGTACGGGATTCATACCTTCTACGACACCTTGGGCTGATTCTACGCTGGTAACGTTAAACCCCACTACTGCGGTACGTCTACATATCGCCATGGCGCACCAAAACGTTAAAGCGAATATCGTTTATGCACCCCATAACGCCAACTTTGATCTGATACCTAAGACTTCCCGTACGTTGGTTATTGTGGAAGGGGATACTGGGCAAGCGTTGTACTTAGGGTACAACCTTCGAAATGTTGCTAAGTTATTAACCTTAGACGAACTTGTTCAATCAGCTGAGAAAGCCTATTCTTTTGACGCGATATTGTTACACGCTTGGGAAAAAGGTGTTAGCGTTCACGAGTACATAGCTCGTGAGATTGCTACTAAGGACGCTACAGAAGCTTACCATGCCTTACGTCTGCTCACGCGCTTACAGGCGCACGATTGGGCACGTATCACCAGCCACGCTACAGCTCAAAACCGCGAACGCTTCCACGCCTTTATAGAAGGTAATAAGACTACAGCGTTCGTCCAAGTTCAAGGTACGACGATTACCCACACGGACACTGGGTGGCACTCCGCTAAAGATGGGTGCGTATCGGATACGATTATTATACCGGAACAGATATGTTACGATAACCACACGCGAAAGTCGCTCTTACGCGGCGTCATATGTCAAAGTGGTCGCTCGTTCTCTTTCTCAGTAAGCTTGTCTGACATCGAAAAGAACCCTTACGATTGGTTGTGCAACGAGGTACTACTTAACTCTGGTAACTACCCTGAAGTGGACCGTAAGTGGCGTCGGATGTTGTTAGACATTGCATTTAAATTTAACAAACCTTCGACAACGTTTATGAACTCTTCTTTAGGGTGGTCAGATGGTGGTACACGTCTCACACTTCCTTTAATAACTATAGACCGTGGAAGTATTTACCCCAGCACTGTAGCCTCACAAGACAAAGCCTCGGGGATGCGGATAGGTTTACCTGAAGCATTAACACCAGAAGACCTGCACATACTGTCAGATGGATCTACGGCGAGTGCCGGTTTCTTTGCACTATTGAGCTGCGTTCTGGTGAATATGTTTAATGCTGTTCACCGTCGTGGCACTTTCGGTATAGCCGTCGTAAACGAATACCCTTCTACACGAGCACTGACCACTCAACTGGTAGATACCTTAGGTTTACGACGGGTCACATTACCTACAGCCAATAAAACATTCATAAGCGAGCTTGTAAACGCGGAGAGCAGTGCTGTAGCCCCTTACTACATGGAAGATGCTTGGTGTAAGACAGAAGCTTTCCGCAGATGGTTAGAGAGTGGGACAGCTCGGAATACTATCCTCTGTGTAGATCGTATGGTAGCTGTAGGTCTTAGCCTTCAACCAGGGTGGATGCACGTAGATATGCCCCCCATTGAAAATGTGCCAAGCTACGAACGGCTGTGGAAGATACTGCCGTTGTTTATTGTTTGGACACAAAAGGAAACTATACGGTGGCCGAGTACCCGTGGGGAATGCGGGACATTTATGCTGCACCTATTGGATCAGTGGCTTGCGAGTGCAGGAGCTAAAGCCGAAGCTACGTTAGCCTTAGCCTCACGCTTAGTCCGTGTAGATATCTCTGGTTCAGATACCGTATGGGGTGGCAGGTTCTTGAACTTTGTTGTCGCACTGGTCCAAGATGGGGCGATACCCGTAGCGAAAACGGGATTACCTTTCAATGAACATGGGCTTTACATCGACACGGAAAAAGATGTCGTATACATCCCGTTATTCGACACCTTACAACACATGCGGGAGTACGGTGCGTGTGCACCACTTCCCAAGTATGTCTACGACGAGCTTAATGCTATACGTGCATTATCCGCTACTTCTTACAACGGGTACAACGGTGTCGTTATCCCACGGGACCTCTACAGCATGTATGTAGGGCTACTCGGTACCGTAAGTTCACACTAAGCACGAAAGATTACCATGACGGATTATCAAGTAGGTACAACGGCGTTCATTAGGTTACACATCCTTGAAGAAGCTCTTGAAGATCACACGTGGAAATGCGTATACACGATAACGGAAAACGAACTTGACGATGTAAATAGATTTCTTGCGCGGAACCCTAGCTGCGTTAACGGTGTAGAGTATTACGGGTGTGCTAGCCCTCGTCACGATAAAGAGGTGCCTGTTTACCCTTTAGAGAACGAAGAGGGTTTAACCAGAACGCACAGTGCCACCTTCTACTTGGACAACTGGCAAAAGGTGGTAGAAGCGCGTACAGGTATATTAGACGATCTGGACGAGTACGCACGCGCTAAGCTTGTGCTCGCTGACCTTGATAGTGGTGAGACTATTACATTCCTATAGAAGCAGCTTGACTCTGGTCTCCCATTCGGCAGCGTAGGTGAGCCATGAAACATGAAGGACTCGCATTAGGACAGGCCGCAGAACAGGAAATGGCCCAAGACCCTGGGGCTATAACACATTGCTTTTCGGCACGGCTCTATGGCACACTCGCATGTGCTCACAAACTAGAAAGCAGCTGGACGTGAACCGAGTAGTTATTAACGACGATGTTGCGCTTACGATAGCTAAAGACCCTAGCTTACGCCAAGAGTTCCCTTGCCTTGGTGCCGTTAGCGAAGCTTCTATAAAGGCTGTTACTGTATCTTGCAGTGCTTGTGCTGCGAAACGTCGGCATCTTATGGCTAAGCGGCACGAAGTAACCAAAGCAGTTAAGATGTGCCTTTACGAAGCGGATACTCAGCTGGTCGAGAAAGTTAAAAAGCTTCTTAACGCTACAAGTATTGTGATTTATATTGATGACCCTGCGTACCAGCAACGGACGGTAAAATGACCCCGATGGACGCATTACAGGTTATTTACCCTAAGACCCACGTGTGTGGGCTGCTCGCATGTTTAGCTTTAAAGCCTGAGCTAACCCGGCAACACGTAGCGGCTGTAGGCATAGCTCATCTTTTAGAGCCTTACGTAGACAAACCTTTTACTTTGCTGTATGTCGTTAAAGAGTGTTTACAGCACGTCACAGAAGATACCTCCCACGCTGCGGTATTAGTCGGTGAAGGTGTGCGGGTAGTTATCGGTGACGTTATTGTCTCGGTAAGCCAAGATTCTAAGGCAGATGATTACGTCCTTATGAGCTGCGCTGTTAACCTAGAATCAGTGCATAGTCTTGCTAATGATCTTATAGAAAACGATTAAACTTGTTTTAGCTTGTCGGAACGTTTATCCGAAGACACATTCAAAGCGTTTAATCCAGCATGCGTTAAGCGTACGCGCTCGCGTACAGCGTCTAACACGTCTGATTTCGTAGCTACCCGTTCTTGTGCTTGGTAAGCTACCATGTCAGCGTCTTCAACCATATCAAAGCCTTCAGAAACACCGTTGTCAGGTACAAACTCAAATGGGCCGAAAGGGCGTAAGCCTTGTTCTTTTAATACTACAGAGATGAAGGTTGTTACCTCAGGTGCAAATGTCGGGGGGTTACCGTCACTATCCATAGCTAACACTTCGATAATGCCGCATGCCAGTTCTTCTATAGTAGCAGGTTCAAAGACTTCAAAGTTTACAGGCTCCCCGCTTAAAGCATTGCACACGTAGTTAAACATTATAGGGTCTTTATAGAACAAGTCCGTGCTTAACGCTGTGATCATAGCGTTAAGCTGGTTAGCTACTGAAGTAGGCATAATAACATCAAGCTCTTGCTTTATCTCTTGGTGCAGGACTTCAGACTCCCACTGCATAAAGTCCAATGTGTCGAACATCTCACCGCAAGCTACAAAGAGTACAGAAGCTGTCGTCTCTTGCTCACCGGAAAATAAACGACGACGTAACTCATGTTCGCCTCGGCCTAAGCTCCGTGGGATATGGATAGAACGGGCTTCTTTTACCGTTTCGCTTACCAAGTTATCGAAGCTCATACGGTTTCACCTGTTATTGGGACGTTAAGACTGTTAGGGCTTATAGAAGCTTTGTAAGCTTCTATGTCTTTTTTAATTAAAGGTAAAGCGGCGTCAGCAGCTATTTTCGCGGGCCAATACAGATCGGCGTAATTTGTACGGTAGTACCCGGCTTGGGGTGTGGTAGGTAAGCTACGCATGTGCAAGGTTATAATGCCAAGGAAATGTTCAGCTCCAGTAGGTTCTCTATATACGTGAAAAATGTTAGCATCTTCGTCCCCGGTTAAGAGAAGTGTTGTCCGGTAATCTTGTGTACGGGCAGAGACGTAATCTTTTTGACGGCGTATGAAGAGCTCTAACATGGTGGTCGCATCTTAAAGGCAGGCGGAAACAAAGCTAGCGTCACAAGACGCTGATGGGCTCGCCTTTGACTACCTTACCGTCGTAATACATGTCCCACGGCGGGGGCGCGGCGTCAAAGTGTAATGTAGCTGTAGCATCGTCGTCCATGCCGTCTTGATGTTCGATGGCTAAGATAAGGCTTTGGTCGAACGTGAAACGCTGTGAATCTGCGTAGACCACGAAGCAACCACTAGGGCTACAACCGCCACTTCCCTGTAGTACTTTAGCGACTTCCGCTGCGCTCATAGGGCCTATAGGGACAAACGATAAAACAGCGTACGGGACGCCTATTGCTTCATCGTAAGAATCTGCAATCCCAAAAGAGTTCGGGAAAGTATCGCCCATGTAGGTGGTCTTACCTGTTACTTCAAACTTGTAAGCCTTGGTCTTACAGTAGTCGTCAGGTTCAGCACAAGGTTCCTCGAACGTGCCACCACATATGTCAGGGTCGTTAACTTGTATGACGTATATAACATCACCTACGCCCAGCTCGTTTATCCAGCTCATTTCCAGGGGTTGCTGACCGCTGAGAAAATCGTTACCCCAAACAGCCTCATTTAGACTACTACCTAAGTTATCGTAAAAAGGCTCGTCTACAATAGAATCTGGCAGTATGTACGGCACTCCGTCGCAGTCCACATCATCTATAGGTACGTATTGGTTTGTATCGTGTAAAGAAAAGTTTACATCGTCCCAATAGTTGTAACTAGGTAGAAAATCGCTTAGGGACATAGGTGCACCGTATAAAGATAAAGAGCCGGACACCGGTATAAGATCGTATTCGCTAGAACCAACGTCTATAGGTAAAAAAAATGTCTCTAGATACTCCTGCTCTACGCCTCTACCGCAACTGCATGGAAAATCCGGCAGGAGTATTTGGTAGTACGGGTCCCCGGTTAAGGTTGTAGCATCACACAAGCCCCCAGTGGTTCGTTTGTATATATAGGCTGGTATATGGGTTAGTCGTCTTTTAGCTGTCGGGTAGCTAAATAACAGCGGCAGTGGGCTATATACACTGATATCTTTCCTTACCGCACGAAAATTACAGTCGCTGCCAGATATGAGGCCTATAGCGTAATAATCGCCGACATTTAAAACATCAGCCGCTGCGACTGTAAACTCTTCACCGTTACCCGCCAACCCCGTACACAACGTGATGTAGCCGTCTCGTATATCTGGGAGACGCATACCTAAAAACAAGCTATTCTCCATAACCAGCTCTACTGGGCAAGCTACGAGCTTCCAGCTACCGTAAACGCCCTTTATAGTGGCTGTCAAATTTCTAAGGTTGTTCCAGCGGACAATAACCCCACCATACGAGCTGTTTGTAGCCATTTCGCCAGGCTCACGGGCTATGCTTATATCCCACGGGAACGTGTCGTAAAAGTCCATAAAAAGATCGCAGTCAGACACCCCGTAGCAGACCCTGGTGTGCCTAGAGACTATCCCGCGACTTGTATAAGGCTGTGGGCGAATACGGATCGGGTCAAAAGTTATATCCCCAGATACTTTGCAGGGATTTAAAATAGCTTTACCACCTACGGTCGTTAAACCGGCGTATACAGCAGAACCGCACCTGAGCCGTGTAGCATCAAACCGCCCCACACTGTTATAACCTAATGAAGTGCCTTGGTCGAACAAAGTGTGACCTATATGTATAACACCGTGAAATAGATTGTTGTCTAAAGGGTCGTGAGGTTGTGGCGAGTCTGGGTTAGGGTTCTTCTCCGGTATTACGCTAGGTGCCACACCTAAAGGCTGTTCAGCTCGACATACCAGATACGTATAATTACCGTTATACTCTACACTGTCGCTTATTTTAGCGTAAGCTAAAGGAGCTGCCGCTGGCTTTAATCCACCTGCGTACAAGCAGCCGACGTAATACCCCGGTGCCCACACGTACTCTATAGTGTTCGGTGGGCACCCGACGTAAGGTTTATAAGTAGGGTCGCTAACAGTAGTGTATCTTTGACTTGTGGCGACCACCCTCAGAATATATACGTTCTCTTCATCTGGGTACTGAATGTACGGAGGCGTGTCCTCATCTGCGGAGCTAGAAGAATGCCCCAACAGCTCAGGTCTTACAACGTTTCCTTTTAAGGGTATAAGTTCCGGTCTAATAGCTTTGGGGCCTGGGGTTATCGGTGAGTAATCTACAGTAACCGTAGGTAGCGAACCACTACCGTAAGCCTCCCCAGTTACGGACTGTATAGCGGCTGTAGGTTGACCAGCGTCACGTTGTCTCACGTACCCTGGGTTTGCGAGTTGATGTATAAATGCCATTACGCCATCCTATACGCTAGCACGTTAGGTCCTGAGCTATTTAATACAGCTACAGGGCTCAAACTCACTTGAACATACGCACCATCCACTATCGGCATAGTGGGCGATATAAAAGCCGCACCTTCGAATACGCCGTTAATATAAAGTTCCCCGTAACCTAAACCTAACGGCCAAGCTACGTCCTCTGGTTTTGGTATAGCAATGATAGGTGCCACTAAGCTATAGACGACAGCTCCACCGACAGAAGCTATTTGTGAAGCTGGCACAGAGCCTGGGTTAACTACTACAGCAGCTAACACTTCGCCGTCTGGACCTACCGTAGCTATCTGAGCTGACGGTGCAACTATCCCAGGCCCAGAAGGTACAGATATAAGAATGTACTGACCCGACTCGTGAAGATAACCAGGATCTTCCACCGTTAGGCTCACTAAAGTGGCAGGGTCGGTGTTTGACCACACTAATGTAAATGTAGCTCTAGTGTCGAATATCTCCGGTGGCGTTTCCATATCTATAGTCGGCTCGGCGGGATTCTCCCCTGGCCTTACACCGAGTAGACTGTTGTCTTGAGCGTAGGACAAATCATGCACGGGGTATAGACGCATGTAAGCCTTATCGCCACTATTCCCTTGAGCCATACGAACCACGTACCACCTCCCGCGATCACGGAAGGCCATACCAACATCCCCACCTTTACCCCCATCGCCGTTATTTTTAGGCGGCCCCTTCATAACATCGTTCTGGTCTATCTCGACAACCATCTCACCGTCGGAGTTGTAAACCGCGTTTTTACCTAAATACAGCCCGTGTTTAATGATGCCGCCAGCACCAGAGAGTATTTGAAAAGTTCCGTACTGGCCAGCGTAGACGAAACCGCCAGCGTGGTAAGGTTTTACCATGACGATACGCCCACCAGCTTGAATGTTCTCGGCTGCTATGTCTGCTTCCTGTAAACAATCGACATCAAACTCTTCAATAGGTTGAATGTCGTCAGTGTTAAAACACCCCTCGACTTCCGGTAAGGTTATCTTCTTACGGTACTGCGTAGATCTTTCGCTCATATAAAACCTTTACAAGCCGTACAAAGGAATCCAAGCTGGAATGTCATCTACGTATAACTCTTTAGCGTTCGTTATACGGTGTATGTCTTGGTTCATAAGCTTTTCGAGTTCTTCTTCTTGGGGCGTTAGTGGCTTCTTACGTCCCATACGAGAAGCGCTGCGCGATAAACCGCGACGACGCGCATACTCGCGCACCTTACGCTCAAGCTCAGCGCTTAACCGCTTACGCTTAACAGCTATAGCCCCTTCATTACCTATATCCATAGGTGAAGCTAAACTAGAAGATGACGAGTTAGAACTCGCAGAAGTAAACGTGTAGCCGTCTCCATATTCGGGTATTTCATTATCTTCCACTTTATACTCTTGGGGCGGCGGCTTAATAGCCGCACCGCAGAGAACTTCGTCTATAGGATGCTTAACCACTACACGAATCTTGTGGTTCATAGGGTCTGGTACAAGTTCTACGCTGCCTGTTGAAGAGTCTTTAGTACTCCCGTCTAAGTCCGTGCTTAAATAAATGTTACCCGATACATCTGGGCGTTGCCCGTTTATAGACCTAATAGTCCCTTGGACGCTTTCTAGGTCGTTTAAAGGCTCGCATGCTTCTTCAGGCTCCCCTCTACCTAAACCACGGGCTGCATCAAAACGAACAGTATCGCTACCGTACGATATAGAGAGATTATACCCTTCTTCGATGTTACGCGAAGGAGCGTTGCCTAAGCCTACATAAGCATTTTCATAAGCCTGTTCTGCTAGGGCGTCGTCACCGTTAAGGTTAACTATGTAGTGCCCCTCTTCTGTTCGCGTTTTAGAATCGATTTCAGCCGCTTTAACAGCGTCTTCATAGTTCTCAGCGTCTGTTCTCGTAGGGTCCCAAGTATAGTACGGGACCAAACTCTTAGCTTTTACAGCGCTATAGAAACTTATCCGTGTAGGTGGTTTCAATCTTGGGTTAACTGTGACGCACCTAAGCTCTATCTCGGCATCGCACACTTGGGCTGTAATTTTGGATACGTCCGCAATAATCAAACACGCTGCAATACCGCCATCCTCATTAAAGGTACTTTCGTTTTTGAAAGCATACCAAGCGGATTGGTAAGGGGCTGAGTGCGGTACGAGTATGCTAAAAGCACCCAAGTAAATGTTCCCCACGAGTTGGAAGTTGAATGACCAGTTGGAGTCAGATCTTGTTATGTCGTTTAGTTTAACGGTAGGGTAGGTAGGCAGATAAGAGACAAAACTTACAGTTACATTACAATCGACAACAGCGTCTAAGTACCCACCTGCGTTACCAGTCTTAAACGGGTATTTTCTATTCTCATTCTCGTTAAGGAAAGAAATAGACATCTTAAGACTTTCTACTAGCCGCTGCTTGCTTACTGTTAGGAATGCCGCCTAGAAACCTGCCTGGGCCACTGTAGAAGTAGCGGGCACTGCGGTTACCTTCTACCTGGTTAGGGCTGAACACCGTGCTTACGATATGGCCGTCCTTAGGCTTCAGAGTACCTGCTGGGTTTCCGTTAATAGTTAGTTTAATGGTCTTGGCTGACGGCCTTATGAGATTGCCCATGGTAGCGTCACTGAGGCATTTGTCTCGCTTATGGTAAGGGTTACCTACGGCGTTTACGAATACCGTAGCGCCTTCACGTTGGAAGCTTATGCCATCACCTGCTACAATATAGACATTTGACTCTAGTCGCTGCCCAGCCCCATCTTCTACGACCAGCTCCGCGTTCTCTATACGTACAACAGTTACGACAGAAGCTACGAACTCGGTAGCTGACTGTATAAAATTGTACGTACCGTTCGGCACATCGGCTAAGGTGGTTAATGAGCCTGGAGAAGCAATCATAATACCGGTTATATAACCACTGCTGTCAAAAAAAGGTATGGTCAAGGCTGAACCATCGTAATAAGGCTGTAAAGGTCTGGTCCGCATGACTTCACCCTCTAAGTCATTTAACACTATAGTAACCTGAACACCTGTAGTACCCGTTCCACGTATAACTGAGCGTAAAAATAATCTCCCCGTACACCGTGTAGGCCAGAACTTAGCATCCGTAAAGAACGTAGGACGTATGATCATTTCCCCTGTCGTATCGCGTAACGATGCGCTATCTACAAATGGGTACGGGGTATGGCTATGCTCGTCCGACCACTCCTCGAATATCTGCTTTAGCACCATGGTACCAACCTATCTATAAAGGATGCGATCACCAGCGCGAGTTAGGATGTACTCGCCACCGCGAGTCCGCAAGTAGTTACCTACAATGACACCGGAAGACGACGAACTGCTCGAAGACGATACAGCACTTGCCGTCGAAGAGCTGGTATCTGTGGAAGGCGTAGATGCGCTGCTTACCGAAGACTCAGACGAAGCTGTAGAAGTCGAACTGCTTATAGAGCTGAGACTCGACAACGAGCTTACACTTGAGGCTGAAGATACAGAGGACGTCGAAGACGATATAGAGCTTACGCTAGATACCGACGAGACAGAAGAGCCAGAAGACGCCGTAGAAGTGGACGATGAAATGGAGCTTACACTGGAAGCTGAGCTGCCACTGGATTCAGAAACACTGGAAGCTGAGGAAGCTGTAGAGGTGGAAGAAGATATGGAACTTAAGCTCGAAGGCGTAGATGCGCTGCTTACCGAAGACTCGGAAGACGCCGTGGAAGTGGACGACGAAAGAGAACTTAGGCTCGAAGGTGTAGAGTTACTGGAAATGCTAGAGGCTGAGCTTGTTGAAGAAGATATGGAGCTAACCGAGCTACTGTCTGAGCTTACGGAAGAAGCAGTAGAAGTAGATGATGAGCGAGAGCTTAGGCTACTGCTGCTGGAGTAACCACTATTGCTCGTAAGCGAAGAAGCTGTAGAGGTTGAGCTGCTGATAGAGCTTACACTGCTTTCGCTACTCGGTGTGCTTACACTGCTTCCTGTGGAAGAAGACGATGTAGATTCCGTACTAGCAGACGACAGAGAGCTCGCTGTAGACGGTGAGCTAGACGAGTTCGAAGATGCCGTGCTTAACGTCGATACGCTAGACGGCGATGATAAAGAGGCAGACGATAGGCTGCTAGCCGAAGACGCAGAGGATTGGGAGGCAGATGTTAAGCTACTAGCCGAAGAGAAGGTTTGTACGCTGTTTGTACTTGCACTTGAAGGTGTTTGTAACGACTGCACAGAGACTTCAGAGAAGCTACTTATCGAAGAAGCTGAGCTAAGATCTATAAGCTCGGTGGTGTCGCTTTGTAAGCTTTGAAACGAAGCGTAGCTTAGGTCGCTGGGATCGCTAATAAGCGACTGTACATCGTAACCCCCACCGGAAATACCATCACTACGGCTACTCGTTTCAGAGTAAGAGGACGTAGAACTGGAGTTGTCAAAACCAAGCTCTTTCGTTTGTTCTAAGCATAAAGCAAAGGCTTGAGAGGGGGCCGTTACAGCTGTATCTACAAGAAGACCGCTCGGGCCTACAATGTTAACCTTGTCCCCTATTTTAAGTTGTCGGCTAAGCTTGTATTCTGTCCAAACTATTCTTCCTACTTGCGGACCGACGTCTCCAGTAGGATTAACACCTGTAGAGCGTGATGATAACGACGACTGGGACTGCTCTTCGCATATGGGCGGCAGCGGTGCGGGTAGGTACACCTTTAACGATTCATCGTGAAGCCTGAGAAACGCTTCACAGGTCACAGCATCTGTGAGGGAGTTCATAGCCTCTACAACAGGCAGGAGAGCGCCTTGTAGAGGGTTCTCCCCATGGTGTATCCAAGCTATGAACATGCGATTGCCGTAAATGTAAACCCCGGTGTAATACGACTTGGGCATTTCCTTGCCGTCTATACCACCGAGCTCTACGCGATCTTCATTAAAGCAGTAAGCGCAGTGTGGTCGGGAGTATTTAATGCGCCGCTTTATCTTTTTAGCGCAGACCATGGTGTAGTCTATGTTGTCTTGCATGGTCAACCAATGCCCGTTGGCTTCCCAAGAAAGTACACGCTTGCCGTCGTTACCGTCTTGTCGAACGGGTTGACCAGCTTCGTCAAACTTTATAGATCCGTCAGCTTCGTATTCATAGTCAAAATCGGAAATAAGATCTAACGTTATATTGCCGTTCTTATCTGCTGGTACACCGTTAATACTTTTTACAGTCGGTACGGAGATACCGCTATCCGCTGGTCTCTTACACGGCGGTATAATCTCCGTAATAGCTTTGTTACCTGGATTCATTTCGATAACGACAGCCGGTGCAGTGTAGGAAGAGGACTGGCCAGATTGGAAAGATACTTGTTGTATAGAGCACAGAACGGTATCTGAACTTTGAAACTTTAAATTACTCCCAAGGTCTTGGCCTGTGATCTGGTCACGACCTGCGCTCACCACTTTGTAGAAATCTACTAAGGTGGGTAAGATGCGGCCCGTTGTAGCCGTGAAGACATAATCTATACGGGACATAGGGTCCGTTATAGCAGCACCGAAGATGACAAAGCCTTGGGCAAACTTTGAGCCTATAGGGTTGAGAGCGTATGCCCTGTAAGGTGTTGGGTTGTCCACTTCGACAGTGCAGACGCCTTCGTCGGTAAACGATGCCCCGTTAGGCCGTTGCAAGTAAATGTCTATACGGGCCAACCGACTCGATACCACCAAGCGTTGAACATAGAAGACGTAAGAACTTAAAGAGGCACTAAGGTCTGATGTCTTGTAAGAAAGTCTCAAGTCTACAACGCCGCGATTGTCGGCGACAGTAGAGCTATCCATAAGCGGGTACTTACGGAGATCGTTCTTATTTAGCCAAGACTCGTTTACTATGCTCAATCTCGACATTCCTCGACACGGCTACCGCCGCCAACAACCTTGTCACCTACGATAGGTGCCGTCAATAGCATCTTAACGTACCGTAACAGGGCAATGTAACGCCCTTGCACATCGACTAGCCACGTGCGGGTAGCTTCTAATCTTTGGTGAGCGTCTCGGAGTTTATTAAAGTAAGCTGCGTAGTCGTCGCAGTCGCAACAAGCTTCCCCAACGTTAGACAGTTTCAAGCCTACATCTAAACCCGCTGTACCGTCAAAAGCGGCTTCGTCCGTAGCATCTACAAGCCACACACCGGAAGGGTATATGTTAATGTTCCCGTACTCATCTGGTCTCACCCCGTTGAAACTGCGTAAAGGTGGGCGCATGTTCTTCGTGCGCTCTTTGCAGTTCTCAGGGGTCAGCACAGGCTGTACAGCCGTTAAAACAATCTCGGGGTTGTCCGGGTCCGTGTTATCTACTTCGTAAACCATGTAGTCACCGGACTGTAAAGTTAGAAACCCGTCATCATAAACAACCTCTTCAAAGCCTTCGATACCTTCAGCGTCTTTGGTACCAGCGTTAAACCCTGTAACTACGTTACCTAATAGCGCGGTAGCGATAAGACCTTGAAGAAAGAAGGCGTCGTTAAAGTTACTGTTAACGCCACGATAGTTACGGTTAAGCACTAAGGTCACTTGACTGCCGTTATACGCTGAAGTTACTATGTCGAACTCACCAAAAGCCGAAGTCGTTACTGGGTTTGTTTCTGGTATAACTACCACCTGACTCGCAAACAAGCTATCGTATATCTCAACGCGCATACGTGTAGGAGAACCATCTGCATATGTAAGTGTGCGTAAGCGGACATTACCCGAAGCTTGGTTACTTGTGTAATGTGCTAAGCTGGCTGAAATATAGACGGAAGCGTCTACCACTACACTCTTAAGTACTTCCGTACCAGGCACAGAGAACGGGTAGTACGTGTGGGTAGCTTCGTTAAAGAGGTCGTGCCCTATCATTGTTCATCACCGGGCAGGGGTGGGCCGGGCGGACGGAACCAGTCGCCTACGCCGCCTGCTGTACCGGGCGGGTTAATGGCGGCATTCGTTATAACCGCTACGAGGTTATCTAAGCGTGCGCGTAACTGCTCTGCCGCAGATTGTAATTTTGAAGACTCGTTCTCTACGGTTTGTAATGCTTGCTGAATAGCCTCCAACTGGTCACAACCGCAGCAAGGTTCTGTACAGTGGTCTTCAAGGACTAGCCCACCATCAACCGGTATTAAGTCTGTGCAGTCCGTTGCTAGTATCTTGAAGTCCCCGTTAGCGTCAGGTCTAACACCGTTAATAGAGAGGATGACACCTTTAGGCACTTTAGCTGTAACGGACTCTGAACCGCCCAACCCAGACTCTGAGCCCCCAGTGACAGGTAGTGATACTACCCCAGTAACAGCATCACCCTCTCCACAGCCACAGTCGTCGTTTTCTTGTTGGGCTGTAAGGAGCGAACCTATCGTTATGCTTCCCGAGTTGCCTGACGAGTACGCCGAGAGCGTGACGTTATCGCCTCCGCGCATAGTGATATTACCGTCGAGAAAATGTGAGACGCCGTTCTTATCTACTACGGATATGCCGCGTACGGTTGAAGCCGCTGGCCGAGCGACAGAGGCCACTAAGCGTGTGGCGTCTGCGGTGTAGAACTCGGACCTACCTACATGAGCCGTTATGGCTGCACGTGTGCCGAAAGTTATACGTCCCACTAAACCTGTTAAGCTGGTTAAAGGCGCGGAGATGTAATCCTTATCTACACCATAAAGCGTGCAGCTGCCTAAAAAACCACCATCAGCTGCGTTGTGGATAGCTACTGTTAAGCCTACACCGAAACCTACGACACTGCCTATATAGAGATTACCAGGGAGAACGCCACTGGAGACGAGAACAGGAAACGCTAAGTCCACGATAAGCCCGTTATCTAATTGCGAGCCAGTAGTGCTTAGGCGCGAAGCCCCGTCCATAATCGGATAAGCGCGATTAGCATTCTGATTTAGCCAATCTGTGTTTCTCGTGTCCATAGCGGCCTTTAGTTAATGACGTAAGTAACTTTCAGTATAGAAACATCGAAAAGGTACGTTGTCGTATTCGATAATATAAAGCTAGCGACGTCACCTGGATTTACTGTGATCGTTGCGGTCTCGGCAGTCACCATGCGCTTGTTCACGAGGTTAACAACCATGTTTGTTAACGCTGTATCGCCGGTCGGTATATCTACGCCAGGCTGGATAACAGTGGCACCTACGCTAAAGTTAGCGGCTGCTGTTGTCGTACCTGCAAAGTCGAATCGTAACTTACAAGAGCTCCCAGCGGAAATGTTGTAAGGTACGTTGATCTGATAGCGTATTTTAGCGATACGATTACGTGGGAACGATGTTACGCTGACGTGGTTGTAGTAACCTTCGTTGGCATTATCTAAAGCGGCTAACGTAGCTGGGCCACTTATAGAAATGGCTTTACCGGCACTGATGATAACAACACCGTAAGCGCCTGCTTGGTCTCCTTGAGATGCTTGCAGAGAAATGTTATCACCAGCTACAAGCTTGGTGACTACTTTACCGCGTTTGACATATATACCATCAACACTACGTAACGCAGAGCCAGTTTCGTCCGGTTCGTCTTCGGTAGAGAATGGGTAGAAGCTTTCTATGCCCGCTACGAGGTCTCCCGAATTGGTAGTTATGCCGCTGGGGGAACGGAATACTACGGGTAAAGCTTCAGCGGATTCGGCGGGGTTTAGAGAGCTTACTATAGGCGTAGAGGTTTCACTGCGCGTTAACCATAAGGCTAAAGGCGCTGCCGTGTTCCCACCGGGGACAGCTGGGCTATCCGTAGCGGACATCCACCATATACCGTCAGCGTTAAGTACATAGACAGAGCCGTCGTCTTTAAGCAGCTTGCCGTCCCTGTAGAGGGCTTGAGCGATAAGTGGGGTAGGTGGGAATAGGTTCTTAAGCGTTAAGTCTAGATGCACCGTATAGCCGTAAATAGCTCCAACCGGAGGGTTGATGTCGATATCGTAGAAAGAAGCAGCGGGGGCCCAACCAAGAGTAGAAGCGTCTGCGGACAAAGAGGATGTAAGGTCTACCCGGTAATGGATATGGTCACGCAGGTTTCCATTCACCGAAGGGGCGAAAACAATATCCCCGTCTGCGTCTATGGTCCCGAAGTACACGGTTAACAAGCTGCGCGTGCGGGAAATCTTTCCCGTCAGTGCGCTGAGGTAGTAAACCCCAGGAGTAAAAACACCATCGTCAATAACCGTTTGCCAATCTATGTTGTGGGCAGTCTTACGGAACTTGCCGCTTAACCCAATATCGCCAGAGTTCGATCCAATCTTAGAGATAACAAAACCTTGAACATAGCTTGAATCGGCTGCCCATCCGTAGTTACCGGGGGTTAGAGCTATCTCCGCACGGGCAGGTTTCCATTCCCCGCTTAAACGATCAAAGTAAACCGGGGTACCGGCCACTGAGTTTGTTGCTAGGTTAACAGACCTAGCAACAAGGGATTCCCCTAAACCCGAAGAAAGGAGCTGTTCGTACAGATACTGCGTACGTTGTGCAAGCTGAGTTAGTGGCCGATTAGGGGTTGCGGCCCGTACTGCTTCACCGTCTATGATCGTATGAATACTACTAATCCAAGGTGTCGTCATTGTCGTCCACTTTCGGTTGATACGTTAGAGATAGTATGGAGCTATGCGCCGAAATAAAGCGTCGGCAATCTTGCGTAGAAAAGTTCCGTATGTCTTCAGGCTTTAATCCGTTTTTAGGTCCAAGTTGTTTAGACCTTACAACTTGGCTTGCATGTATATGCATGGTAATGGGTCTACCATCTAACGTCAGCTGGTAGTGAAAGTAGCCATCCTTAAAGGGCTTTTTACCGTCTTCGAAATCGTTTTCCGACCATTCTACGTTACACGGGGTTAAAATAATGTTAGGCCCTACAGCGATAGCTTTATCTGACATACATAGTGGTATTGCTATGGTTGGGTATTGCGGCGGTTGTTTATAACAGATCACGGTCATTAATACGTCACTTTCGGTTGAATCATGTAACACGTTATGGGGTAGATATCTGGGAACGCCCCTGGGTCTACAGCGCCTAAGTAGGAGAACCCGGCGTAAACATCTCCGTCTATAGCAGGGTCGTCGCCATAATCTATCCTTACGGTGCTATCCGGTGTAGTTACAGGGTTAACAATGTTAGGTGTGTTTCCGTAATACACCTTACCACCTCCAACAGCCGCTACACCCGTTGTTAAGTTAACATTGATAGAGTTGTAAGATCCGACAAGAGAAGATTCTATGTAGCTGTACCCTGCGAGGCCGTCTCCAACATTCGTCCCTATCACGTACACTATACCATCCATATAAGCTAACTGACTTACGGACGTGCCGGAACCTAAAACGCCTATACCTGCAGCTGAGGCTATTGCTCCCGTCGTTTTATTTACAGACAAGCCAGCATCTATGTGCAAATGCGTAGCTCCAGCTACGATACGGTAACGAGTCGCCCCGCTTGAAGTAACAAGACTCGTCACGGTACCGTTAACTAAATCAAAGGCTGCAAAACCGTTTCTCGACACGCTGCCGTTAACCGTCGTGAAAGCCCCTACGACGTAAGCAGTAGAATCAGCTATAGCTATATCTCTACCTGTAGAGTTAAGATTAGGGTTCCAAGCTTGTAAAACATTGGAAAGGTTGACCGCAGCGGCTCGGTTTCTGGTTGTTGAGTTTACGGTGGTAAATGTCCCAACGGCGTACAGCGTACCGGATTCGAGTATCACTTTGTTCACAAGTGTCGTTACGGCTGTGAAGTAACCTGTAGCTACTTCTGTACTCTTGTTGATACCGACCACGAGATAACCGACGCTGGAAACGACTAGACCTGCGGTACCGCCGCCGTGAACGTAAACATCTGTAAGGCTGTTGTGAATACCTGTAACGGTATTACCAGTACTGCCTATAGAGACTGACCAAGCCGCGTCCACAACCCCAGTAGCGTCTGAGTACCGTTCTACGAGCTTCGTTCCGCTGTTGCGGGATACATAGATAAATCCATCATCGCCGTAAGCCATAGCTAGAGGTGTTACACCAGCAGGGAGCTTCCAAGGCATGATAGCTCCGTCGGAGGTGCGTTTAGCGTAAGACGTAGCCCCAGGGCGAGAGAAGGTAACGTTATTGGTGGAGCCACAAGCCACCACAGTTCCTGGTTGAAGCAGGCTCATATCTAAAAGCGCAGAGCTAAACGTGTAAGTAGATACTAAAGCTTGCGTATCTAAAAGGTAACGGCGCACTTCGGTACCTACAGCTAAGAAAAGATTGTTACCCTCTATAGCTATTCTAGCTGCTGAAACTGCTAAGAAGGTTGTGGCTGCCCTAGTGGCCCTCTCGAAACGTATAACAGCGCCGGTACAACAAGCGTAAGTGTAGATGCCGTGATCGAAGAACTGTTTGCAACCAGCTAAAGCGTATAAGCTACCGTTAAAATTATTTACGTTAGCTATAGGTATCGTCAGAGTGTTAGCCGATGCCCCAGGCCAATAGATGGCATTCCCGAGTGTGACCCAAGTGCCTGAGTAAGCAAACGACCCTGTAGTTTGATGCGAAAACCCACTTGACCAACCTGAACCTGAGCCGGTAGTGGTGTCGTAGGCATACACCTGTTTAACGGATGAAGAAATCATTTCACCGGCTGGCCCACCTAAAATGACCTTACTGCCGTTTAAAACTAGACGTATCTCGCTACCAGCGGTAAGGGTCGAAGACAGTGAAGCCGTAGCGAAAGCTCCGACATTAGCCCCAGTAGCGTTTACAAGCTTGTTCGTGTATCGCCCAATGCTTAGCGGGGTTAAACCTCCGATAGCCGTATATCGACCGTGAACATAAAGCTCGGTATCGGCGACAGAAGATGCAATCGCGTAAACGTCGCCACCTACCGGCACAGTAGCGTCAAAGCCCGTATCCACCGCCCCGGAAGCATTTACCTTAGCTATGTAGTTTCTTGAAACGCCTTTTATAGAAGTGAAGTTGCCGCCCATGTAAACACTGCTGCCATTAGCGGCAGCTAAGGCTCTGACGGTCCCGTTAGTACTAACGTCGAAAGACGTGTCTACATCCAAAGATCCTGAAGTTAGCTTAACGATACCGCCAGTACCGTAGGTCCCTATTCCATTAGCTGTGGCGAGATACACGATAGCTTTAGTACCTTCAGGGATCATGTAGACCGTCTGGCTATTCACGGTGCCTGACCTAAGCTGAAGGACTACACTGGCGTCCGTATCGCTTAAAAGCGTGAAGTTGTTTAAGAGAACACCGGAACCTACAAAACCTAAAGCCTGGACAGATCCTGTTACCGTGTACGGGCTACCAAGTAGTGTACCGGTGCTGTCGTATATGCGAACGGCGCTACCGCCTGCCGTGCTGCAAGAATGTACGAAACGGCCAGTTCCAGGCTGAGCGAAAATAAGATCGCCGCCCGTTGAGTCACCGGGGATCGTCCAAGCCCGTAGCACACCTGTGCTATCTATAACAGCTGCGCGAGTACGGGACGTACCACCTATGGTAAAAGAACCCGTCAAACCAGACAGGTACGTATTGCCGCTAAACGGGTCATAAACCGAACGACGGTTAAGGGTGGTGTTAGAAGCTGGGTCGAAACTATTTAAGGTATTTGTACTTACGTGTATAGCGGCTATGCTAAGTCTTGCAGTACCGCCAACAGAGGTAAAAGCCCCGAACAAGTACAAAAGATCCGTACCGTTATCGTAGCTACCTGCAAACACTTGAGATGTTATCGACAACGTAACGTTCGTCGTTTGGGCGCCAGTAGTTCTGCTTAACTCTAAGTAACCTGAACCGCTATGGAAACCTAAAATGTACAAGCTAGCGGCTGTAGAAGTGAGGTTGTATATCGTCGTTGAAGCTAGGGAAACGGCAGAAACCCAAGACGTTAACAAGCCAGTGGTTATAGACACTTCAGCTATTTTAACCCGCGCAGAGCCCATGATGCTTGTGTAATCACCGGCGATGTAGATAGAGTCACCGTTGATGTGCACAACAGAGATAATTTGAGACGAGACGTAGTGCGGCAACCAAACCCCAGACACAGGGTCGAGCGTAGAAAGCGTGTTCGTTTGGTAGTTTCTCGCCGTTGAAGCCGCTATGTACACGTCACCAGAAGTAGCGTCAACTGTCATTCTCGATACGCCAGATGCTGAACTATATACAGGTAGAATGTTACCTGTGGTTTCATGATAGCGTACGATTTCAATGTACCGCTTATCGTTATGGACAACGGCCCCATTGATCGAAGCGAGGATGTAAGAGCCAGATTTAACTATTTTACGTACTTCGGTGTTGGGGGCCAACTGTGGAACCCAAGAAGTAATAGAGGATGCAGTAGTGTCGTACTGACCTATATAGGGGCGAGATACACCATTGAGCGTAAGGAAGTTACCCCCTACCCAAAGCTTATCCCCATCTAAAAGAAGATCTGAAATACTAGACGATCCACCAGTAGTTGCGATGGCTTGAGTGAAGTCGTAAACACCATCGTTACCGATTTTAGCTGCGCGTGTGTTTACGTCTGTGTGGGCAGTTTGCAGGGCTATACGCCCTGCACTCGCAGTGTTCATACAGATGATAAGCTCACCCAGCTCACTGTTCGACATAAGATCAAAAGAACCGCCAAGATCCCAATTAAAGCCCAGATCTTGAGCGTACGTTGTAGCGTCGTAACGGCGCAACCCTGTCGAGAGATTACCAACGTAAATGTACCCCCCTAAAAGAATAATAGATTTGTTAGATCCGGTGTACACAGATGGTCCAAAATCGTGAAGGGTCTGGCCGTACTCTGAAACAACGTAACGCTGCGTTATAACCCTACCATCTGGTATAAGTTCTACGTGCTGTGTATTAAGGCTAATAGAAGACCTGAACGTCTCATCTATACTTTGGGTTGTACTTGAAAAAGCTAAAAGGCTCCCAGACGGCCCTATATAACCGATACCTGGAGTACCTGATCCTAATAACGACCTTCCGACTAAACATATGTGGCCGTTTTTATATGACGATAGCTCAACGTAACGCATTCTGGCGTCTGCAATCACGCCCGTAGAAGTGTCAAATTCGTAAAGCTCACCCCTATAGTAACCGATGAGCGTAGACCCATAAACGGTGCACGGAGATGCATACGAAGCTGTAGACCATAAGATAGCGCCTGAGGACGGGTCTATCTTATATAGACCATCGTTACCTTTTACAAACAGCTGGGTGCCATCTGAAAAGGCGTCAGGATCGTACGCAGGCACATAAGCGGCACCAACGCTCCAACTGTCTAAGGTCATCGTTGTCGGGTCTACACGTACGATACCGTCCGAAACCACAGCCCCGACCGCAGTGAAGTTACCTGTAAGGAATATCTTGCCTGCACACTCCACGATACGGTGGACATGGGTAGAGGCTGGAAACAAGCTGGGGGTGGTATTTACCCCTAAAGCGCCAGTGGTTTTATGTGCCACGATTAAACCTACGCGGCTAATAGAGCTAAAGTCATCACCCGCCACTAAAAGATTATCACCGATAAGCTTTAAGTCTCGCACTGCCCCAGTATCATTTACCCTCGGGTAAGTGACCGACTGTAGATCGCCAAGGTCGTTTATGCAGGCTAAGCCTAGGCGACTCGTACTATCTACCGAAGTGAACAAACCTGCGATATATATTAAACCGGCTTCATACGCAGAGCCATTAACTTCGCCGACTATCTCAGGGTCCCAAGGTAAAATAGACATAGTTGAAGCGGCTGTAAAAGCTGCGGCGCCTATGCGAGTAAGCCCGTCGTAGGAGCTAAACGGGCCGAATAGGTAGACGTTTCCACCACCTAAGACAAAAGACGTAATCAACGGGTTGTAATCCCAACTGAGTCTTGAGCCTGTGGGGAACGTGTAAACTAGCGGATCATTAACAGGGTTAATAGTGCTAAAGCCCACAATAACGGCAGAGGTTACAGGAGCAGCGAACAAAGGCCCTGTATGGTCCCCGTCGTCGGAGTAAATTGACGTTAACACCAGAACACTGCCCGGCGTGCTTAGACTCGAAGACGTGTTTGAAGACGACGTATCACTACGTGACGACGATGAGGTAGACGACGGGGAGCTTACGCTGGAGAAGCTAGAGCTAGAAGTACTGCTGCTGTTCGAGCTGATAGAAGACGCAGACAAGTGACCGCTTGAACTGGAAGAAGAGTTAGAAGAGAACGTACTCCGAGAAGATACAGAAGATTGGGAAGAAAAGCTGCTACTAGTATCAGACGAGTAGCTAGAAGACGTGTGCGACGTTGAGCTTAAAGAGCTTATCGACTGTGACGACAGTGATGTGCTGCTGCTGCTCGTGTGGGATGAGAGACTAGATAGGCTGCTGTTAGAGCTGCGGGACGATGAAGAGCTGCTATTCGAGCTACGAGATGAGAAGGACTGGCTGAAAGATGAGCTACTGTTGGAGCTTTGACTTTGAGACGATAGCTCTAACAAAGCTGCAAACACTTCCGCGTTCTGCATCAATAAGCGACCGCGCTTAGGTATAAGCTTGTCGGCTTCTTTCGTAATAAAGCGGTGAAGATCATTCTTAGGCCAACGTTCTTTATCTGCGTACACTAAAACTATACGCCCGTTAATGATCTCGCCAGCTATCTCAACTGCCGGATTTACAGTAGCCTTAAGCTGTTCGGGGTTTGGTTGTGTAGAGGCTAAAGGCCCACGGGTATCCACTGCTTTGCTTAAACCTAAAGCACAAGCGTTCTTTAAGTAGTTGTCTACATCTAAGCTATTGCCGCCTACGCTAAAATGTACTAATCGGTTACCGTCTGCATCTAGGCCACGATCTTCCACAGGCACACGGCGGTTAGGGAATAGAATACCTTCACGTACTTGTAAGCGGGGATCAAAATAACTCGCAGGGAGGTACACATCTTCGCCACCGCTTTGAATGTCAGTAACAAGCTGCAAAGCATCTGTAAGTCCTTGACCGGCGTGGAGAACATCGCCAACGTCTACAGCAATAGCGTGGCTAGCGGGGTAGGTGTAGACATGCTTGTTGGTAACAACAAGTTTTTCATCCCCTTGCGTACGGATAAGCTCAACAATCTCGCCGTTGCTTTTACATAAGGGCACACCTGAACCGCCGCTAACAATGTCGTAAATGTTCTCCTGCGAAGGTCCCCAGACACGACCATTCCAAACCCCTTGAAGCAAGGTGTGCAGAGATGTTGACGTAGGCCCAGCAACGTTAAGGGCAGGCCCGTAGGTGTTCTGAAGAATAAAACCGTCCCACAAGCTAAGGTAGTACCATACGTTTATAGCTTCCCCACGCTCCGTAGAGAAAACGGGGAAGTGCTCAGAAGCTGTAAACGGGTTAAAATAAAAGCCGATCAAACCGGGCTCGGTAATGTAAGCCTTGCCTTGGTATCCTAGGAAGCTCGGTGAAGTTACACGGTTAGCTACCTGCGTTGGTACCAACATGTTTTGCGGTAAATGGAATGACCACACATAGCTGTCACCGTAGAACAATCCCGGCTGCCCATACTCTAGGTCGCCTTCACCGTAACGGTTGCGTGTGATAGCATTTACCGACATCTCATCTTTATATAGTGTCTGCCGAAACCATACCTGGGTGTGTAGTAAGGGGGCGTTAGCGAGATCACGGGCTGCTACAACTTCTTTCAGGTTAATATCTGATTGCACCGCCAGGTCTTGCACAGCCTTTAGCAGCGTTTCTACAACAGCAGCGTCTTCAAATATCTCTGACCAGTACGAGCCTAGAGCGGTATAGAAGTCTCCGTCATGGCGTATAGGGGCTGCGTTTTGTAGGTCGATGAAAGGTTCCATCAGATTTCCACCCGTTCAAACGTAATGTGTATACGGCTCACGTCGGTTAAGAAGACGCATGTTTTTACCGTAACTTGTTTATCGGGTAGGTTAGGAATACGCAACTCCCGATCACCGCTAACGAACAGTGTTTCCCCAGTAGGGGCTAATATGGAACCAGTGAACGCCGTAGAGTTTGCGGAGACATCGCTTCGACCATTAATATAATTGTGCACAGCATCCATAATGTGACTGGACGACAACACACCGTAATCAAAACCTAACGAGTAAACCTTTTGGGCAATAGCTGTACGCATAGCTCCGACATCTATTGCTCCCGCGTAATCACCGTCTAACAGTCGTATCGTCAAACTAATGTCTACAACGCAGATCGCAGCCCCGCGCACGAGAACATTAGTTACCAAGTCAGTGCGTTTACCGTTTACCAGATAATCGGCAATCTCTGTAATGAGCGGCATCGTAAGCAGTACAAAGGTATAATCGGCAGTGTCACCGTTGTTTAACGATGTGTAAACCTGGCTGACATCTTGGAACACTACTTTGACTGTTTGATGTTGTGAGAAAGCTGCGTCTAAACCTGTAAACAAGCGGGGAGGGTTTACTATGCTCGGTATAGAGAAACCGCGCTCTTGTCGGACAATCGTGTGGTTCACTATAGTGTTCGGAGTTACAACTCGTATAGCCCCGTACACCCCAGACACGATGTCCGCAGGTATCTGGGCTTCCCACTGTCTTTGCGTTTTGTTTACCAGGGTGGCTGTAAACGTTTCGGATACCGTGGAGGTCGTTAAAGACGTAGCGCACCAGATGTCTACCATACCACCTGCGGATATACCTGTAATGTTATTACGGTCGCGGTGAAGCTCGGCGTCACCCATCCCGGTTAAACTAACCCGCGTACCCGGGAACTCGTTAATGATCATGGCGCGTGTATGATTCTCACCAGCAAATGTCTGTGCTGCGAGAGAACTAGGGATGCGATCTATAAGCTCAGCAGTAGTCTCTTCTTCTGCCCCACCAGTAATGTCCGTAATGGCGGTAACCGCTTCAACAGATTCCGTAGCTTCCTGCATGGTAAGCAAGGAACCTACAGGTAAGAATTGCCCTACGCCGATAACTTTTGCCACGATAGGTACGGTAAACTGCCAACGCCCATCGCTACGCTCCACAAGTAAACGGTCGTTGGCCGCTTGGATCTGCCCTGGTAAGGTGTAGACGTAAATCGTTTCCAGGTTCTCATATTCCTGTTCATCGAAAGTGAAAACAGTGCCTGCCGTGACCGCGTAGTTCTTTAACTGATTTACTATGACCGCTACTGTGCCACGAGCGAAAGCACCGTCGCGGCGGCTTACAAAGTAATTCTGCAACGTAAGGTCTACCAGCTCAGGGTTAGCCGCTTGTGGGTTGCTGCGTATGCTCGCAAGGTAAAGGGAGTCTATAAGGGTCTGAACGTTGACGTTATGGCCAGCTGCCGCTAAAGCGTTCGGAACGATAACGTTCCAGTAGAACGTCCTCCCCGTAGCGAAAGAGCGATCTGGGAACTTCTCACCCATAAGCTGGCGAATATAGGCTAACGCTTGATCGTACACAGCATCTGGTATTGCGTCATAGTTCGTTATTACGCTGACTTCGTTAGCCATTTAGATATCCTCAATAGGCATAATGTACTGCACGGATTCGCCAGCTTCCGTGATGATATGGATGCGTAAGCTTATGCGCGTAGATTGAATAGCTGAACTTACTAAACGGGCGCTTACGATACGTTCGTCAGGCTCAACAGCCAAAGCGTTTACCTGCGTGATAGCGTCGGTATGGGTAAGTAAATAGTAGTTCGTTACTTCGGCGTTAGAACGCGGTACACGAGAACCCAGCATCTTTAAGAAGTTAGTGCCTACGTTACGGTCACGGCACGTCCCTTTCTTCGTGAGCAAAAGCGAAAGGTACGCTTGTGCTGTCTGCTGTACACCGGCTACTATTTTCCCGGGTTCTGTGTACCGCAAACGCATGGAGACCGCGCCAGAAGAAACGTCTCTAGCTGCATCCATAACCAATACGTCAATATCTCTACCGCCGTAATCAGACGTGATTATTCCAACCATAACTTCACCGTCCTAAGATGGGTGCTTTACGCAGAGTGTGGCTAATATAGCCCTTGTCTTGCGATTGACCATAGGACCTACATACGCCGATGATAAAGCACTCTACAGGCGTACGGTACATCATCCTCCGGGCCTTGTGGAGGGAGGCAAGCATATCGTGTTGGAGCAAGATGCTCGCTTTAGTAACGACATCGAGGCTACCCGCTTGCAGAGCTTTTTGGTATTGAGAGGCTATGTCTTTCCGCTCATAGACCTTACTAGAAGCCTCTTTGTCTCTGCGAACAGAAGTTGTAGGAAGCACGCCGTCGTAACGACCATCTAGCACCACGGAGACTTTAGCTTTAGCGGCTTTCTCCATGAAGTTAATAAGGTCTGTATACGACTTAGCTGCTTCTACGGAAGCCATGCGTTATCCCTCAAGGTTGGGTTGCTATCTAAACGCGCCTGTATAAGCTTCGCTCTCTTGGTAATTGCAGCGGGGCTGAGCTTAAGTTTAGCGGCTAGGTCAATACCCTTAACGACAGGGGCGCCGTTATAGCCGGTTAAACCGTTAAATATGATCTTATCTGTATCTTCTAATTCGTTGTAGACGTAATCTTCCCATTCCTTGTTAGGGTCGAAAGCTTTTACAGAAGGGTCCGCCGACTCTCCTTCACCCTCTACAGCACTGGCTGAGAACGCGCTTTCCGACCGGACACCTTGGATACTGCCGTTAAGTTTCTTCTGTCTCTTTACGGGTATACCTGTTCTATCCGCGAGCTCCATCTCGGACGGCTCCCTATCCAGCTCATCGTAAAGCTCTTCACGTGCCCGTAAGAGTGCACTTCTATCACGACGGACACGCTCGGGTACGCTAATAACTTCCGTAACCTCACGGGAGATACGGCTAATGGGCATAAGGCTTTGTCGGAGCCAAGACTTGAAAGGCACCTGGGTTGCCGGGTCGTAGGTCTTAACAGCGTCGGCGGCCAACAGTCGTGCACGATCTTTAATAATAGGCGAACTCTTACCGACGATAGATTGGGTGATGTAATCTATCGTTGAGCTGTAATCCTGCACCGCCTTGTAAAGGTTCTGCGGTGTCGGTTGCTGTCTGTACAGCGATATAACGTCTACGTTCTCATCCATAAACTTAAACCCTTTATTTCACTGGCGACATCTTCAAATAAGTGGTGCGACCCTGAGCCTATGGAGGCTTGCGACTGCTTATTGCGTACGTAACGAATATCATACGTCATGTTTGCGGTTTGCGAACCTGCGTCTATGGCGCACAGTATGGAAGATACCTGCCCATGAAATTCGCCGTCGCCTTGATTGTCTATAACTATTTTAACGCACGCGCCCGGTACGATGTCATCGCGTAGTGGGGTTGTGAGCGATACGCTGTTAGATAGGAACAACCCCTGCAATGTCATGAACTTAGCGTAAGCGTTTAAAGCTTCCTTACGACGGTCTTTATTAGGATCTCCCCCGGGCTCAGAGTTCTCACCGTCTTTGTCGTACTGTGTCGGAAACTCTTTTTGAACGGTCGTACCTTCCACAGGGTAGTTCATGTACCCTGGGACGGGGACAAATCGAACACCTGCAAACTCTTTAGGTATCTCTTGACCGGGGTAAACGTAGTAACCGTTCACCAGTACGGTTGAGGTGTTCGCTCTGTCTGGGCTTATGGTTATGCTTGGCTGGGGAGCGGTACGCAAACCTACTGCTGTAGGTACGCTTCCCATACTTGTACCTGCAGCAGTAGAGGTGTATTGGCTTACCGGCATAACATTGCTGTACTCGCCATAAGCTATCTCTATAGGGTCGCCTGAGAACGGCCAAGCTGGTATAAGGTGCATCTTGTCTACCAGGTCTATGTAGTCGAACAGGAAGGTCTGTGCTAACCCGCCAAGTATATTCAAGCAACCTGTATCTATAACGCCAGATTGTAAGGCCCCTAAGGCGTAGACCCTAACCCCCTCTGGGAAGTTGCCGTTATATTTCAAATGCGACTGTGTAAGTTCTTCCAAGCTCTTTAACGCTACGGAACCTTCCATAACAGCCTTTAAGGGTTTATACGCATCCCCTAGATATGCTTCAGCGCCTTGGCCTATATTAGAAGCGTCGAATATCGCTTGGACCATCTTTAAGAAGTATGGCCATATGTCGCCACCTGTAGGTTTATTCGAGAGCGATTGCGTGCCGCGTAAGCTGTTAGGGTCTGCGTTCATCTGTCTAGCCCCAAACGTCCCCACTAGAGCCGAGAAAGCGTTTGCACTTCCACCTATCTTAAGGAGCTGAGACGAGCAGCGTAAATCCGCCGACATCGAACCCGTACCGTGGCCTATACTACACGTGACTACATAACCTTTAAACAATACATAGGTACCAGCAGCTAAAGCTGGTGCTACGCCGCCGTCCGCACCTGGTTCGGACACTTGTAAAATAACCTCTATAGGTTGAAACACTTTTTGCAGCTCTGCCAGATCTACCGGCGTGGTGTTGCCGTCGACACCTCTACCTAAACCTAAAGCAACACTTAGGTCACATTGGCTAGGTACACTTAAACCGGAAGTTATACGGCAAGAAGTGCAGTACACTGAACGGCCAGAGTTACCTAGCTTAGCATATACCTGCAAACCTGCGGCGCGATAGAGCGTAGCCATTAGTAAGCCTCAAGGTTGTTATATGTCGTCATTTCCCGTATGACGGAAGCTACGTACACTGCTACCCTCTCCTGCACGGGTTCTTTATCGTCATAAAATATCTGACCTTCTTTGGGCCTGTTAGCAAACAGGAAACCTGCTGAGGCGTTGTAACGTGCCAGCGTAAGGGGAAGGAACTCTGCGTCGTTTAGAGATCGAGAGGGGCTAAGAACGTCGTAGAATGGTGCCCCCGCCTGCGTAAGATTGACCTTGATCGGATCGAAGGTAAGACGGCTGTCAAACTCTGTTATCACCCCACGCTGGCTACTACCGTAAAGAACCTTCAAGTAATGGAGGGCGAGCAAGCTAGCGTTCTCTTTGCCCGGCCCTCCCCGCAACCAAAGTGTATAAAACGGTGCTAAGTCGTCAGGAAACGTAAGTGGCTGCTTCAACGGTGTGTAGATACCGTTAATAGTTTTAACCCCGTTGTAGAGCACTGCGTAGGCGTGGTTGATCATTGTTATTCCCGATACGTCTTAAGCGTAAGTGTCCCGGTCGATATAGGTAAGCCGTCGCTTCCGGTCTGTGTGGACACGCGGCACCCGATTAAAAATCCTTTTATCGTCTGGCCTAAGTAAGCTATGGTTATAGGCGTAGCTTTGTCTGCTGTCACTTTGTTGTTATCATAATAGTTGAGAAAGTCGGTAACCCCGTGATCACCTCCCTCATCGCAACCTGCGTTAGAGTACAGCGCAAACGTTACCTGTGTATCGGATAACCTTTCTCCGAAAACGTACAGGTATTCCGGCCCACCTATGGTTGGGCTGAATTGTACAGAGGTCTGACTATCCATAGCTATGGAAGTGATGATAACGCTCTTACCCGATCCGTTTAAGCTATCTATGCTGACCACAGCCTCGGCTACCTTGTCCGAGGAAGCAAGCTTGATAACGGTACCGGCTTTAGCGACGAAGAAATCTGTCATTGCGCTGCCCCCGCATTGTTCCCTTCTGATGGGCTACGGTTGAAGCCTAAGAAGGTAGCAACACCTTGGTACATGTTACCGCCCATATCTAGCTTAATCGTCCCGGTAAGCTCCATCTTCTGTTGTGTAGCGTTAGCTGCGGTACCGTTAACCCCTTCACGGGCGAGAACTTCGCCTTGGATGTTTTGCTTCTCTTCCTGAACAACTTCCAAAGCATTGCCCACGTGGTTAAGGATAGCCTTCATGTTATCTGTGATACCGCCTTTGCTCTCCATGAACTTCCCGAAGCGTCCAGCGGCAGATTCCTTGGATGTGTTTATAGGTTCCGTGTTATCAGGGTCGAAATCTTTTGATAACTGAGCGAGATCTTCAGGTGATACAGCTCCCGACCGTACAGCCTCCGAAAGCGTGGTCATCGCGTTCTGTACTTCAGGGTCGTTAATGTTTACGCCGTTGGTGATTAGGCTACCTAGCGTCTCGATGCTGAACCCACTACCTTCACCTAACTCCCGCACAAACTTTTGACGGTTACTTAATAAGGTCTGTTCGGCTGCGGAGTTGTTGTAGTACTCCTTGAGAGAGTCTTTTCTTTTTTGGGTATGTTCACTGCCGAGACTGAGCATGCTGATAAGGTCTATACCGTTATCCTCGGCGGTCTTGCTGGCGATCATAAGCATCTCTTCAACTTCGCCCGTAGTGATGTTCATTTTGTCCGCTAAGCGGCTTACCCGTTTTACCGTTTGTGCGCCTGTACTGTCTTTGGTGTAGTCATACATCGCGGACATGAAATCATTATCACGCATGAAGGCTTTCGTTTGCGCCCTGCGTTTATCTTCTTCTTCGTTACCTGTCGGTGCTAGGCTATAATTAACGTCGAGAGCCTTGAGGTACTTCGTCTCGGTTTGTTTCCGGTTAGATTCTTGAATAGAGAGGCGTTGCTCGTCTGTTAGCCTAGCGTCGAGAAACTTTAAATCATTATCGCTCAAACCTTGGGCAACATCTGTAAGTATGGGGCTGACTTCACTGTAAGCCCCGCCGGCTATAGCATTAAAAGTCTGTAACGCTGTTTCAGGGTTCGTTAGGTCTGCTGTAAGCTGCTTGAGTACTTTAATTTTTTCTGGGTTTGCGTTCGCACCTTTTTTCTCTTCAATGTTAAGCAGCCCTGTAGTCGCGGTAAGGGAGTCTGCGAGCAAGGATTCACTATTATCTACAGCGTTAGCTATACTATTGATAGCATAAGCTTCTAACTCGGAGCCCCTAAGCCCTAACTCTTTACCGGCAGCTAAGGCCGCAACAGCTTGATCGCCAATCTTCTCCCGGTTACGAGTCACGCCAGCTGCGTCATTGGCACTCGACATAAAACCCATAACCTCTTCAACGGTCATGTCGAGTTCTTTAGAGGCTGCCTTTACCTTCATAGCTATACCACGTAAACGGTCTGGGTTCACAGCACTAGCACCGAAGGCTTCTTCCACGGTAGAGGCGAAGTCTGTTAAAGACCCCTGGAAACCAGAGGCGTTCAGCAGAGTCTTCGCATCTAGTAGCGACTGCACATCTTTATTAGCCTGGCCCGTTAAACCTAGACGCGCCATACCGGAAGCCGCGTCTAAACCGCCTTCTTTTAAAGCTTGGACGATTTCATCAGCGCCTTCAACTTTATCACGACGAAGTATGTGGGTAAGGTTGTTATCAATACCGTTGCTGTTGGTGGCGGCGTCCTGGTACTCTTTATCTAGGTAAGCCTGCTGCTTGGCTTTAGGTAAAGCTTTGATCGCTTCCTGCGTAGCTCCCTGGATGTCGTTAGTGATAGCGTAAACACGCTTAAATTCTTCCATAGCTGACTGCTTCTCGGCTTCAAGCAACTCAGAGCCTGCTATGTCGGAGTTTAGTAATGTCTCCACCCCAAGCTCGGCTGCTTCCTTGTAAGCCTTGTTCATGTCGTAGTTACTAGGCACCCTAGGGTTAAGGCTAGCATTAAGAGCGATAGCCTCTGAAATCTCTTCACGGCCCCAGAAAGATGTCTTGCGGGTATCGCCCGTAACCATCTTTAAGGGATTATCTGAGTTGTAGCCGTAGTAAGCGTCGAAAGCTTCGTTGTTCTCACGGAAAGTTTGCGTAGAGGGGTTGATGCGCTTATTCCCTATCAGCCCTAGCCCCAGGTATGAAGCCGTCGAACGCATACCCGGCAGTTGCCCTAACATGCCCATAGCCGACATCATTTGGACGCCTTGGTCTATGGTGCCATGAAATTGCTGAGGGGTAAAACCACGCAGCATTCTGCTCGCCTGTTGGGCTTGCATACGTTGCGCTTGTGTATGTAAAGCCAGGTAACGAGTAGCAGACTGTATATCCGAGCGCGTAATACCTTCACTGTATCGAAACTGCTGCTGCCGAGTGAAATAGGGATCTAAAACAAATTGACCTACAGCCATACCGGCGTAACCGCCGATGTTACCAAGGTACTGACCGCCCATTTCACTGAGGATAGTGCTGTAGTTGGCCAATGGCGGTGGCGCGAGCATATAGGTATCAAGGCTACTAGGCACGCGGCACCTCACCGTTAACGAGTTCTTCAGGAGCAAAGACTTCATACCACTGTTTAATAAGCTGTGGCATGTCGTTCTTTAGATCTTCTTCGCCCTGAGTATCCTTGTCTTCCAGCTTTTGCCAAGGGGTGTATAGGTTAGCTAAACGGTTAACCGCGCTGTTTACCGCGTTAAACGACTTTTTAATGTCGCCGTAAATAACTTCCCCGTCCGTGTGATGCCCTTGACGGGTACTCAAAGCCACGAGCGCAGCTTGAGACAAAGCTACACTATCTGATAGCGCGAGCATCCACATTCTGTAAGAATGGAGAAGCTTCCAGAACGGACGTTCTCTAAAGTCTGGGGTTAAGGTGCATTGCGGGGAGACCGCAGAACGTATCAGCCTGTAGAGTCTGGGCTCCCCTTCCAAAAATTTTCATCGTTGGCCCGAGACATAAGTATACCGACTAACATAGCAAAGTTCCGGTACTGCTCCAAGAGCGCACCTAATAGCTGCGTCGGTATGTCTTGTACTCGGTTATCTAGGTATTTATCTACAGTGGTTAAAAGTTTAGCGTCTATCTTTAAAGCATCGTGAACTACAGGAAAATCCAAAGTGTTAGCTGTCCCAGGACGTGACATGTTTAACGACGTCAGCGAAGTCAGGAAGTTCATACGCTCAATGGCGTTAAATATCTGGGCTTCAGCTTTAAAATCGCCATTCCGTATACGCAAGCCTATAGTTTCCTGTACGGACCTATCTTCTAGTGAGGTGCGTGTCGAGAACTTTACTAAAACAGCCCCACCGAAAATACGGTACGTCTTAACGTAACGACTACCGGAAACAACGCAGAACAGAAACTCTTCTATCTCATCGATGCTTGGCGAAAGCTCTACAGGTGTTTTCAAATCCCACAGGCAATGAGGGCAGTTGTCGGGTATGGATTCTTTGTTCGTAGCTTCTGCAAGTTTAGCTTTTAAAGCATCTATCTCCGCGTGAAGTAGTTCAACATCTTCCGCAGGCTTAGGCGGTTCCACATAAGCGTGAGAGCTTAATACTTCGTTAATGCGGGATATAGCCTGCTCACGCTCCTGCTTAGCTGCTATGGCGGGAACAGGGCTTGTTGCTTGTTGTACAGGTATATCTACGAAGTCTTTCGACAGATCGAAACCTTTTACCGCGAGCTCAGACTTTTCAAAATCCGTTAACGATTTTGTCGGTATGCTCTTAGCGGCTGGAGCTATGGGAATGTTTGGTATATCCATTTTTACGATCCCGAGTATGTAAGTTTCGCGTTGACGATGTACGCGCTACTAGGTGTTTTCTTCTCTACGGATGAAGAGGTCTTCTCGGTTACGTCACCGTCTTCAGGTGCGACCGCAAAGCCTTCAGCTGTGTCGAAGAAGCTCTCGCCTTTACCTACAGTTGCAAGCGATTCCTTTTCTACCCATGGGGTAAAGCCGGGATAGGGAAGTGTTTTAAGCGGCGTAGCCAAGTTTAATGGCTCTACAGGTTCCTCGTCCCAATACGTTAATGTTCCACCGCTTTGCGCTGCGTATTGCTGCCAACGCCATTCTGCAATAACGAATCCATCTTCGCCGTCTGTTCCGTAGTCTTCCTCCGTACGTAAAGAAGCAGAAGCCTTCAACATGACACCTTCTGCCAAGAAGTAGTTAGGCCGTTCATCCTTCGGTGAAACAATGTCTTGAATGTTCGTTTGCCACTCTTTAGTGATCTTGTCATTGTCTTTCCGCGCTTTGTTAATCTTCTTTTCAGCCTCGGGGTCTCCGTCTTCTGAAACGCCGTTAGACGATGATAGCGTCGTTACCGAGAGCGTACCGTCTACAGAAGCATTGCCTTTCATAAATATAGTGGGCGTATCCCCTGTCCCTACACCGATGGCGCAACGCTTCTTACCAAAAACATAACCCACGCGCTCTCTGAGGTTACCTTGCCGTTTAATATCCACATCCCCCGCAGAAACGACAACAGAGTCTTCAACGTCCTGGTGGATATTGCGTGCCATGACGTGCATATCCCCGTCTGACTGTAAGACGAATAGCCCCCTCTCAGAGCTTTTAGCTCCACCGCCAGATTGAGAGATGAGTGACATCTCTGGAGCTACTAAGCTGAACACCTTGGCAGACCGCATAACCAGACCAGATACATTTGTCTTCTGCCCCGGCTCATCATAGTTGTACTCGCTTCCCTCACAACGCACATCTACGAGAACACCACCCTCTTCTTTATCGGCCTGTATAAGCATAAGGTTCTTCTGTGCTTTAATCCGCACATCCCCCTCGCCTGCGGTAATGTCCGCCGAACGGCCTGTGCGAACGATAGCGTCTTGGCCCGACATACTCACGAAGTTACGGCCAGGAGCTAAGATAACATCGTTAGCTGCGGTAATACATATGTTACCCCCAGCCATAACAATTTGACTCCCATAACCGTCTTCAATAACGATAGACCCATCATCAAGCATTTGAAATGCAGAGCGTGTCCCATAATACCGAGTCTTTTTAAATCTGTGGTCTATTTCGAGTTCTTTGTATTTAGGGGTCTTCATCCACATCTTTTTCTGTTCAAGCTTGAACTCTTCTATGTTCAAACCTTTAAGCGTCTTCGCTAGCGGCACATCTTTCTCTTCTGTTATAGACCAATCTTTTTCATGAGCATGAAGACTACGGTAGGCATGTGAAAAGAGAAACCCGTGTAGCTCAAGATTTAAAGCCGCACGCGCATAGGGGGTCTTATTCTCTTTTTCTTCCTTAGCGTATGTATAGTCGGCTCGCCCATGTTTCTCTTTATTAGAGCTAGCTTCCCCACCGTTAGCAACAATACCCGACGCTGCGTAGTTCGGTTGCTCGTTTGTTGAACCTAACTGAACCTTGTAGGCCCTATCGCCTTCGGGTTCTTCGTGGCGGTACTGCTCTACAGGGTAAGGGATCGCTATAAGCTTTTCGAAAGTAATCGACTTGGCAGATTGGTAGGTAAGGCTGCCGTCTGACCCTACGTGTTTATGGTATAGCCCTTGAAAGCCTTTTTCGTTCTTACCATAAACGTCCAGCTTTTTAGATTCTAACTCCGACATCACCGGAACACCGACGAACTCTTGGTAGATGTCCCCGATGTAGCCAGATAATTCCCGACGACGGTATATACCGCGCTGCAGTTTCTCTACGGTTTCTAAGGGGTAAGTGTCTTTAGAGGCTTCGGCTACGACGGGCTTTTCCGATTCTTTCCCCACTTTCTCCCCGAAGGAAAAAGCTCCCAATGCTTCCCACGGGTATAAAGCTGTATCATGAACAACACGAATCTCACCATTGTCATCTACCTCCTCCCTGTGCGTACCTGGCCCTATGTTCTGTAGCCACTCGGCTACCGTCCGTAGAAGACCTTCATTAAACGCCCATACCCCACAACCGTCGTGACCTTTAAGGTAAGCGAAAAAGTTATCGACGCTCATCCCTGTTCCGAAAGGGTTAGTAAGGTTGTCGCAACCACTTAACCCATCTACAGGTGAGAAGTTATTAAAATTATGTTTAGTATAAAAAGCGTTACGTGCGTCGTCTATAGACTTGGTATGCACCTCGTCGTGTTTATAGCCTACGCTCGCGCCTAAAGCGTCTACGTCCCCTTTAATAAGGGTCTGGTCTTCAACCAACATAGGAGCGCAACCGATGATGCAGGCAAACGCGCTACCGTGGCTGCTCATAGGTCGAACAAGGACAATCACCTCCGCACCTACAGGGATAGCTACGGAGCTACGTGTACCTACGAGAGCTGTATTGGTAACTATGTGGGCGGCATCTATAACACCGCCACCACCGCGCAATGCGACCAGATACTTCTTCATAGCTGGGTTGTAATCTACTACCGTTGCTATGGTCACAGAAAGATCGGTCCCGGCGTTGGTAAGAGCAGCGCCGGGACCTGTTTGTATAGTTTTCATGGCGGAAGACTAACGCCGATCATAGAACCCGCAACACTTAGCGACTAGATTTGCTCAGTCCGCTAATCATCATCGTAACGTTGCTGTTAGCCAAGAAGTTATCGGCACTGATACTGAAGGCTACAGATTGAAGCATAGGCCCAGAAGCTTGTAAGCTGAAGCTCATTTCACTGCCTGGGCAAGCTTCGCCACGATCCGTCGAAGATATGTTCAAAACCATGTCCTTAGCCTTACACGCATCGCCCAACTGGTCCACAATGTCGCTATCCTTACGGCCTATGATACGGCTCATCTGGATGCTGCCTTCAGTGTGGCCGAGAATGAAGTACGTATCATCAGACCCAAGTTCCCAAATACGGTTAAGGCCGCGATTGTAGGAAATGGAAATGTTTTGAACGAGAGAGCCTTTGCTCGCTTGCCCGTTACCGCCCCCGGCAGCACCGAGGGTGATAGCAACAGTGGTACCTTTGAAAACGCCGCCAGTGGTACCCTTCGCGTTGAAAATATCGTTAGCCATTTGTTTTCCTTTAAATTACGAGAGTGATGTCCGCGTTGTTAAGCGGCACTGGGGTTTCAATGTCGATACGCACGATCAGACGGTCAGGTTGCGTAGCATGAGGACGAATCTCTAGGATGCTACCAGCGGTAAGCTGACCACCGAGAGTCGGAGTATTCGTGTTGTTCAAGAAGAACTCGATAATGGAGTTGATGTCCGCTTCGATATTCGTTTGAACAGTCGCTACGTTGTTGGTACGGCCAATATAAGGAGCTAAGCCGTCTTTGAACACATAGCTAATGCTATCAACGTTAGTGGTAACGCTTTGTTCCGAAGTCTTAACGTCTGTCAGGTCAGTGCTGATCTGCTTGCGACAGTAAATATCACCAGTGTTAGGATCTTGGAAAGTGAGCCAGTAACCGGCGTTCATAAGGGCGTCCAGGTCGGCCCCCGTTAAGACATCGGTAAAGTATGGCACACGTTGGAAACCAGCCAACTGAACGTTGGTCAAACCTTGGTGCGGAGCTGAACCGCTACGCAGTCCAGCATAGCCGCAAGCTAAGAACATATCTGGGAGATCGCTATAGCCATCGGCTACAGGGCCAAAACCATTAGGAGCGTCAGGTAACAAGAACAGGCGACGTTCACCGTAGCTGTTCTTAACTACCAAGTCGGATACCTGCTCGCCGGTTTCAAGGTCACGCCAGACTTCTACTTTAGAAGCCAGCGAAACTGCAGTGTCAGGCCCGTCAAGGAGAAGGAGCTGGGTTTCGCTAACTACTTCATCGACCGTAGCGGAGGCGTAAACTTCCCCACCAAAAGCATCCACACCGTAAGCATAGCGAACGATGTCGCCAGCACGTACACCAGAGGTTACAAAGGTAGTACCCGCTTGAGCAGTCACTAAACGATTCGTACCGGCAGTTTCCAAAGGAGCGTCGGCAATGGTAGCCAAGGTAAGCGTCGATCCGACTACACGTAGAGTAGAGATGGCTGATACCGAACCCCAGGCTACACGCCAGCGGCCTTTCTCTGGGCTGCTTTGGCCGTTAACGTGACCAACAACTAAAGACAGCACAGCGGGATCGCTCGACAGAGGAACAAAGCTGTAGACATCTTCACGTTCTAAGGTCTTGTTTACGGCGAAAGTGTAGCCAAGAACATCATTGGTTTTCACGCCGATAAAACGCACAGGCGAGCCGTTAGAATTTTCCAAGGCTTTCTTAACGCCGAAACCCAGCGGATTATCGGGAGTAAGATCCGTAAAGTAAGCCGACAGTTCACCGACGTTACTAATCGTTTGGATCGTGTTGACATACTCTTGCGAGAGTGCACGGTAAGAAATGTAGAGGTCGCCGCCTATAACCGGACTACCGTTAAGAACGTCGGATTCGTTACCCGAGTAATAGGTGGGATCAGGGTTGATCGTCACTTCCGTAGCGGTGTCGGTCCAGTTGGCGATCCCAGGGGCGTTGTAACGTGGCTTGGTTAAAGTCATAGTGCGGAGTTCGCTGAGCTTTATGTTCAGATCCGACACGCCGACTAAAGCCGTAGGGATAGCATCAACCGTTTGCAGGATCGAAGCACGGCCCTTGGCAACAGCAGTAGCTACAACATAATAAATATCGCCAGCGTTAAGCTTCTGCCCGCTAGTGAAAGCTACACGTACACCGTACTGGCCCAAGCTTACCGGAGTGTTGCTAGCAGCGTAAGGGCCACCGTTGTCGACACCTGTAGACGTGCTTACTGTAAAGATAGCGCCCGTATCGATATTACCGTTAACAACGCCACCACGGGTGATCGTGATGATATACGTAGTGTTAGTTGAACCAACATACGTACCGGAAGTGACAGGCAGAGTAGGCACAGCGAAGATACTCGCCGTAACATCCACTACCCAGGTTTGACCAGCGGTAAGGCTGGGGGTACCGGCAGTGATTTCGAACTCGAACGACATACCACGACCTGTAAGAATAGGTACACCGTCGTTTACCACAGCGTTGTACACATCATCAAAGCCACTGGCAGAAGTTATAGTTACTTCAGCTACGCCAAGCAGACCGCTACGAACAACCGTTACTGTGTAGCTGTCGGTATGGATACCATCTACAGTACCGTCGTAAGTGGCAGAGTTGGCGGTGAAAGTGATGTCAGTCGGAGGTACGGTCGGCGTCGAGGTTACCGTGTTCGCATGGGTCGCGCTAACAGCTTGGTTACCTGCATCTGCGCTTGAAGAGCCAATAGTACTAGCTACTTGAGCTTGGAGAACGTTACGGACACGGCTCTTGAAGACCGTACCAGGAACAGCGGGGTCGGAAAGTTCGACCAGATCGTTAACTTTAATGTCACGGACGATACCGGGGTAACGGGCGAAACCGCCCAAAGCTGCCCAACCATAAGTACCACTCATGGAAACCGTAGCACCACTAGCGGTGATAAGGGGGTTCCCGCCATCAGCCGCAAGTTGATTAAAGAAGTTGATAACTGCGTTGTCGATACGTACGCGGGTGTAGGAGCTGTCGACAACTTCCCCTGCTTCCCGATTCGGGTAGCTGTAGGTGGTTTGAGTATCGTAGTCCAGAGGCCCGACGCTGACCTGCGATTTATCTTTAACGTAGGACCGCACATTGTAATGGGGTCCGAAGATAAAAGCGGTTTGTTGCCGTTGAATAATGGTCGGCAGAGTTTCAAACTCTTGAAACACGCGGACTTGAGGCAAGACTTGTACCATTTATTATTCCTTGTTTAGGGAGACATCTTTGAGAAGTGGGCCGTCTGGGACTAGCTCCCAGGCCCAAATATACGCATATCGAACTGTCAGCGCAACCCCCACATGATCCCCGAGTTCGCTGAAGTTTCGTGGGGCGGAACGATCAACGACTTGGAAATCGTGGAACGGTAGGTGATTTAACAGCCAAGGCCCGAACTCCGTGAAGTACTGGGTAAGCTCTTTAGCCAGTAACGAAGCTTGTAAGGAAGTTGTACCTACACATAAGAACCTGTGAGCGCCTTGCCAAGCGCGTGCGTAGCTTTGTGCTGGTCCGCGTTGTTGATCCAGATTGCCTTGATCGCCTATAGCGAACCGGCTTGCCTGTTGGTCAAGTTCGGTGTAGATGATAGCGGGTCTATGCCCGGACTGGACATAGTTAGCGTCGTTAAGCGGGACGAAGTGAATCTTACGTAGCGCGGGGTTAGGGTGCCACGTGTAGTTCTTAAGTTCTGGCGTGTAGATTTCTGCTGGGCAACCAAAGTGCTGCACCAACATGTTAATGAAAACGCCGGTTATCATGTCGGGACTTAAACCAACCTCATTACAAAGCTCGGATATCTCCCGTAGGTCTACCGTGATGCCACTGCCGTCGATAGTGTTCTCGTCTGAAGCTGTGTTGTCGTCGGCTGAACTGCTGCTACTCGACATACCGTAATTAGGATCTTCGTCCTCTACGGTGTAAGGCGGCTTGTAAGGTTCTTCGCAATTCGTCATGGTAACGGGAACTTATAGATAGGGTGGTTCGATTTCTCAACCGTTGTTCCGAACTGCACCATAAGGGGTATGCCCCGTATGTGGGCGGTAACGGCTATATCCGACAGAACCTGAAGTATAACCCCCGAAGTCTGGTTAACCCAGTAATCGCCCGTTGAAACATTCGGATAGGCTAAGCTTATCGCGGAGCTTACGGTCTGAGCTATCATGCCGCGTTCTCCGTCTAACTTACGCATTACCTTCTCGGGCTGTATATCAATCCACATCGGTATAGGCAGATGGTAACCACCTACGATACCTGTACCCCAACATGTGGGGCAATCGGGGTCAGCAACTTGCCCAGTATCCACATCTACGCAGACAGGGCATGTAGGCCCATTTTTCTTACGCTGTAATAGGTATCCTAATGTTCCCGCTCGACCTTGGCGCATACGCCGATCAAAAGCGCGAACGATGTCACGCGCTATACGCCAGTCGTTCACGTCCCAAGCGCAACCAAGCTGTGTAGGGGGGGTGTACCACTTCTTATTTGTGCGTATGTCTGTCGTACGAACAGCATACCAAAGACTTAAAGACTCGTCTAAACGATTAGGTTGGTTATCTGTAAAAGAATGCTCAGTGGTCGTACCTATAACCTGCATCTGATCCGATGCGGACTCACCACGCAATACGTCAAAAGTTAAGTACGGCAGGCTCTGGCAGAAATCGTCACGCACTGCCCAAGTAAGATCTACGCTACCGCTGGTAAGGTAACTTACCGAAACGGAAGCTGATAACTGGTATACAGGATCTTCCACGTAGGTGCGCGACATTAGAAGTAGCTTCCTACAATGCCACAGGCTGCTTGCATGCTGAGCCCGTACTTAACGTTACCTACCCAAACTTGGAACTCCTGTAAAAGCTCTCTTGCTCTTGCATCGTACTGCTGCCAACGCTCACGCTCGTTTAAGGCAATACCCCCCGCTTGCGTAGGCATGGAATTGCGTCGGTAGTCTGATGCCGCTATCTCCAAGAGGTAACCTAAAGTACCTTGAATAAAGAAGTGCCGGTACACACTGGGAACACCGTTATAAGCCAAATGAAGAGCAGGGTCTATAGGTAGAGCACCATTCCAATAATCTACCGGACGGCGCAGAGCTGCCATAATTTCAACATCACTAAACTCACGTTCGTTAAGCAAATAATTGTCTTCAGGCATCTGATCGCGGATAAGCAACCGAAGCTCGGGAAGGGTAATGTTCCCTTCGTCCTGCTTGTATTCAGCGTTAGCAAAGAGAGTGGGCTCGACAACAACGTAAAGAGGCCAAGACTGTAAGAGCGTGTCTCCACGGAATAAACCCACCTCCGCTAGGTACATGCCTGTAGCTCTTGATTCATTCTCGGTGATATGGAAGACGACCTGGGCCTTTTCGTAATCAGTTACGGTCCCTTTAATGTCAAACAGTATAGGGCCAGAATATGAAGGGCGTGCGACAAGACGGATGTGCATATCCGGCCAATTATCTTTAGGTACTACACCGTCAGGGAAGTCAGGGTTAGGGTTGCTTAACCCGTTATCGCAATCGTTGTCTGGGCACACTTCGTTTTTAATTATCTCTTTATTGCCTAAGCTAAGAGTGCGACCCCGCTTATCGGTAAGAGCTAAACAAACCTCTTGCCGCGTGCAGTGACGAACAGACACCGTACGGTAGTAACGAGGCGAATCTGCAGGCGTTAAATTGATAGCTTCGTTAATCATGCTTTCCTTAAATAATGCGGTAGTCTGCAACGTTAGGTGTAAACACCGTCTGCCCTATAGAACGCACAGAAGACAAAGCAGACCGTATACGACCAAGCATAGCTTCCTGCCACAGGTTTAAAATAATATTCTCAGTTGTTACGCCTTGTCTCACGAACTCGCAGTAGTAACGCTGCCCATCAGCTATAGGTAATAAAGCATCCGGTACGGTAACGCTTCCGAATACACCGCCACAGTTGACATAGTGTGTCTCTACTTCCTTGGCCCATTTATCGTCAATAAGGTTAAGATCTAAAATGACGCTAAACCGGACATGGGTTTTATTACGCACAGGCGGTACGAGAACTACCTGTGAGAACCACTCTACGTTTACGGACGACTCCGAAGAAAAAGAAGATACATCAGAAGCTGAGGATGCGGAAGAATCAGAACTGCTCATTCTTAGACCCTCCGATGCCGAGCTTCAAATGTTCCAGGGTAGACGCTATAGTAATCGCTACGCATAGAGTTAAGTATAGTCCGTATCTTCAACTCCATAGCATCTTGCCACATCTCCGCTAAGATGTGAGACTCGAAAGTTTGCGTAACGATCTTGTTGTCTATGAGCTCCACGTGGCACGAAGGGATAATTAAAGACTCAGAGCCGTCTTCTAACTCTGCGCCAATGTCTAAAATGAACGGCCCTTCATGCTCCACAATAATCGCATCGCTGTGCCGCAGGTCTAACTGTATCCGAGCTTCGTATACGTTTAAACACGTATCGCGGGTGGGGTTAGGTCTATAAAGAATAGAGTACCATTCTTGGTCCCATTCACTCGACTCACTGCTAACGCTCGACAAGCTGCTCCATGTCGAAAGACTACTGTCTGAAGACACGCTGCTGAAGCTAGAGAAGGTACTTGAACTGCTCATTATATTCTCACGTACTCGTCAACGAGTAGGTTCAAGGAAAGTCCGTCAAAACGCGCATCCACAAGCATGTCGTGAATCATATTTGCAACCCCGTTATACCATTGTTCGGAAGCAGTTCTAGCCGTCTCCTCTGGTACACTTCGCGGTATACGGCCTGTAACTATCTCTGTCTCTGCAAGGTCTACAGGTAAAGATAAAACTCTAATCCCGCCATACTGGCCTGCTGGGGCTAAGTCGCGCAGGTGATAAGCGGCTATGTATTGACTATCCACAATACTGAGGTCTACGAGCAGACGTATAACCCAGTAACCGGACGCGCTACCGAATGAACTGTAATAGACTTCCGAGCCTCTGTCTTCGTTGTAGAAACCGTCTGACTGGCTCGACCGAGAAGATAGGCTCAGCGTACTAAAGCTAGAAGTTTCAGACGATAAGCTACTAAAACTCGATGAGCTCGTGTCTGTCGACTCTGAGCTTAAACTACTTAAAGACGAAGGGGAGGATGATGTACTAGAGTGCGAGCTTGCGCTTGACGGGCTGCTAGCTGTAGAGAGCGAACTGCTTGTACCCGAACTCGCTGTCGAAACAGAAGAGTGCGTCGATAAGCTACTACTAGTTTCTGAGCTGGCACTAGATGCTGAGCTTCCTGTTGAATATGAGCTAGACGAGTTCGAGCTCGGCGTAGACAGACTGCTCGAAGATGATGAGGAGTTACTAGTCTGTGAGCTTGGTGTCGAAGCTGAGCTGCTGGTATCTGAGCTCCCACTAGAGCCGGAGCTGCCGCTACTTAAAGACGTTAAGCTTGAGGCCGAGCTCCCTGTCGAAAACGAGCTTGAAGTGTTCGAACTTAACGAGCTACCTGTACTTACGCTTGACGGCGTGCTGAGCGAAGAAGACGTTTCGCTGGAGACAGAGCTTACAGTCGAAGACGAGCTAGAAGTGTTTGAGCTCGCTGTGGACCCGGTACTTACAGTCGAAGACGAGCTAGAAGTGTTTGAGCTGGCTGTAGAAGAGCTGCTGCTTCGTGAAGATAACGAAGACGAACTACTGCTCGTCTCGGAGCTTAAGCTGGAAACCGTCGAAGAGGAACTTGAGCTGTTAGAGCTAGGGGAGCTTAACGACTGTGTGGTAAGCGAAGATCCCGTAGATTCGGTGGAAACTGTGGATTCGGAACTGAGCGAAGAAGCACTCTGAGGGTCAGCGGAAAGGGATGAGCTTGACGAACTCGAAGAAGAGTTCGGCAAACCCCACGGCAAACCCCATGGTAGACCCCATTCCATAGCGCCGCTCCTTTAAACTTTAGGGGAAAACCACTCGGAAGCTGCGCCAATATAGATACCCATAAAGTCTATGTCTATACCTGCCCCGACAGCGTGGGAACTTAACTTACGGGTAAAAGCCCCACCTGGGCCTAGTACGTCGGCTGCAGCGTTAGGTATGTTCGTAGCTATCGTACCTACACTCACACCGTCTATAAAGTACGCGGCAGAAGTATAGGGTGGGTTAACAAGAATCTCGAACGTCGTGTACACAGATGTACTGGACGTAGCTACGTTAGAGATGATGCTCTCCGTACCGTCCTGTTTGGCTATAGCTGCCCAGTTACCACCGTTAAAACTCTTAAACCCTATAACATCGTTAGGTGAGCCCGTGTTCGAGCTTAAGAAACCTAAGAACAGCTCACCTTGGTTGGTGCCGTCGAAGTTCGATCCGCCGACTTTGCATCGACAAACAAAGTAAAAGGTTCCGAGCAGCGGGTGAGCTAAGTAGACCGTGTTTACCGCTGTTCCGAACCCGACAAAACCACGGCCCGTGCTATTAGCTGTAGTGCCTGCGCTAATACGCACAACTCCTGGTGCCGAAGCTGAACTGCTCTGAGCTGAGTAAGCCCCGCCGTTAGCGACTAAAGAAACCACTTCAGAGGTCGCTGTACTCTCAAAGAAGTGCGTAAAGCAAACATAAGCATCGCTCATCCCCGCTTTCGCTCGCATAGCTATACGGGCGTCCATGGGTGATAACGTCAATGCTTGCACGGGAAATTGCCCAGCATCGGAACGGCTGACCAGCATACGCATAGGCTTAACGTCTTCGTTAGCTGTCTTAACACTGGGGTGTATGCCGTAAGGCAGCTGGGCTTTTATGTAGATAGCCCCGTTAACATCCGAGCGGACAACATAGCCCACATAAACAGCCGTAACCGTATAGGTAAACGCTCCGGTACTACCTAAATAGACGCGATCCCCCACAGTACGCGCAGAGGTATCGACACCACCCAGTAAGCCGCAGGTTATGACGACCCCGTTAGCTCCATTAGCTATGTCGGCTTCGACAAAACCTATGACATTAGCAAGATCCGCGAACCCTATATCCGCTACCTCCAGTGGTATAGCCGCCCCAGTAGCTAAAGCCGAACCAGGATCAATAGCAGCTACCAATGTACCAGCAGTTAAAGTAGCCCCAGAGACATTAAGCCCTATAACGCGCCCAGCTGAACGTATAAACTGCTGCGTGGCCTTTATCTCCGAGGTTTGAATGTTGTAATCCGCTGCGTTAGCTACGGTTGGGTCACCTGGGACGTCGTTAGACGTGTCCTGTTCGTTATCTGCTATATAGGCAAGCGGAAAGTTAGGCGAAGGCAATGGCATATCATGACCCCTACATTTGGTGATGTAGCGTAAGCAAAATGAGCTTTTATACTAGGGGCAACTACGACTAGGAAACCATAATGGACGCTGACACTGTTAACGCAGGAACAATCTCTTTAAGCGCGATCACATCTGTAGTGATACCACTGATGACCGTTGTCGGTGGTATCTTCGCTCTTGCTAAGGCCCACGCTAGGTTCAGTGAAAACGCTAACCATCTAGCTAAGCTCGCTCATGACTTAGAAAACACTATCAAAACTGTTCACGAGTTAGATAAGCGTTTACACGCTACTGAGATTCTTCAACAGAACATCATGAGTCGCAATAACGATATTGAAAAGAATGTGACCCGCTTGGTGACTTGCGTTACGGAAGCGCAAGCGAACATTAACCATACCAAGGAAACGATAGCAGATAGCCGTGAGGCGCTGGATAAAGATATATCTCGCGTCAATGATGTGGTAAAAGATATGAGTTCCAAGATCGACAGGATACAAACGGATGTGGTCGATAAGCCTGCTCGCAGGCGGGGGGATTGAGAAATGGCTGCTTGCAACATTGAAGGGGCTCACTTTATTCTTGTGCGTCCACAAGACCATCAAGACCTGGAGAGTAGCTTACGCGCTGAAAAGGCTGTTATCTATACAGCGCACAGCACGTCGGCGGCTTTGGGGCAATACTGGGAGCTTTATGTCTCAGGTAGAATCCCTCGAATGATTATCACCCCGTTCTGGGTTACAGATGTTGCATCTCGAAAAGCTTTCAGCCAGATTGGTAAACCGTTAGAAGCTACCTGCATACACCTTTTAAATAATGTACATACCTTAGATACGACATGCGCGGTTATCGTTTACGATAGCCAACCCCAGTTCGCTAAAGGTCAGCTATACAACGCTGGTTTAGACTTAAGGAGTATAGATGTCGTCTCTAGCTCTCTATCCGGCGATGAGCTTATTGATTACATAGATGAGCATGAAGCACTGCTGTCAGGTGAAAAGACGAAGACACGGCGTAAGACCGTACCTAACATGAAAAAAATCGTCAACGCTTGATTTTGGATACGTGCGTAAAATTAACGCCGCTTGTAAATGTCCACACGCAGATCACCGGCACGTTCTTCTCGGCTTAGATACCATATCTGACCTACGGCCACGTGCGGGAAATAAGACGAACCTTTATTCTCGGGTGGCCGCTCAGGGATGCGCGTAATGTAAAGCTCGTCAACGTATCGCCACATAGAAGAATATGTCGAAGCCCCCCCACACACCCAAACATCTTCCCCAGCAGTTTTAAAAGTTTCTCTCGCGTGGAAAGCCGCTGCGTCTGGTGTTTGCGTAACGTAAACATCTTTAACGCCGGGAACCTCCAACGTAGAAGATAAGATAATATGCTTACGGTCTGTTAGCGGCTTACCTTGAAAAGATTCCCAAGTCTTGCGACCTATGATGATAGTTTTGCCTTTGGTCTTGGATTTAAAGTACGCTAAGTCGTCAGGGTAATACCATGGTAAGTTAAGGCCTTGACCTACCATGTTGTTCTTCGCAACCGCAGCTATAAGACGCATATTTTAACCCCGTAAAGCCTCTAAAGTAAAGTGAAGGTTAGTACGCGACTTAGGTACTACGCCTTTAGAAATTATTTTCCATCGCTTTGTCGTCGTCCAAACTGCACGACCTAATCGTGTGCTGGGGTCAAGATAGTCAAAGGATTCCAAGGTAAAGCCCCGGTAATGTGTAGGGTCTATCTTAGCATATTCGCTGCCGTGTTCGGGTACCTGAACTTCTAAGATCTTTGCGTGTTCCCAAAGATTATTAAGGACGTGGTAGAACTTCTTCGGCTCTACATGCTCTAAAACATCGCGGCAGACGACAAGATCATATACACCCAAGATCGGCCAATCATCTTCGATATCGAAAGCTATGTCTACCCAGTCGCTATGCTTAACCCTGTCATGGTTAGTAGCGCCTTTTAAGGGTCGATTACCGCAACCTATGTTTAGTGTAGACAAGGCTTGTATCCTTTGTCGTGTGGCCGGTAGTGGTTAATGTGTATTTGAGGTAAGCAAGGTATAGGGACTATACCCCCTAAACGCTTACGGAACACAATATCGCTTTTGGTGCATATGGACGCGCCTGGGGTGAATATGTCGGCATCGCAGCGCAAACCCCTCGACAGCGGCACATAAACACCTAAGGAAGGTTCTTCCCGTATACGCTTACGCAACAAAGGTACGTTCACAAGTTGGAAGAACCCAGCGCCAGAAATCTTGTGGTGCGAAGCTGGGTACACCTTAGCTAGGCTTTGAACCTTGCCGTAAGGATTAACGATAGGGCAACCATCGTAAAGCTCGCTATCTATTACTTTATAACCATCTTCGAAACTCATCGTATCTCTGTAAGTAGCGAGGACTTTGGAACATTCTGCATACGGTACACCTTCGTGCTGGCCCGTAGCGAGCAAGTTCCCCAAGTGGGAGAAGAAGTTGGGATGGTACACCATGTCAGCATCGTTAAACAAAAGCCAGTCCGCTTCACTTTCGTACAGAGCGATATGAAGCTGCTTATTACGGACTAGGCCCCGTCTACCGTAAGCTATCTTGTTTAACCATCTATCCAGCGTGACACCGTGCCAACCAGCACACTTGGGTTGGTACGTGTCTGTCCAGGGAAAAGCATCAAGCATAAGATCGCTATAGCTCAAATAAGGATCTTCTTCACATACGGAGGCTAAAGCGTGGATACATGGCACAGGGAAGCCTTGGTAAGGCGTCTGCGCTACCAGGGAAGATAACTGCCACCAGTAACGCTTCTGGTAACTGTACACATAGCTGGCGACGAGAATCTTCATTGAAGCACGCGGCTTATCCATTCGTAGACGATGTTAGGGTTTCCCCACCCATAAGGGATAGCTTGACATGGCGCTATGGAATTATCATGCATATGCTCAAATGTCCAAGGCCACTCGGACTTACCGGCCTCTAATCCAGGCTCATCATAAATAACAAAGAGTTTAGCACCGCAAAGAATAGCTAAGTGAGCCATACCTGAATCTGAAGTGATGACCATGCGTGCGCGTTGCATCCAGCTGACAGTAACATCGAGATCGTTCTCGTGGTTCCAAGCTTTAAAATGCTCTGGCACCCCTTCAATATCTATGGACGTTGCTTTAGCTCCTACAAGCCCTACGGGGCAAATACTACTCGCGTACGCAGCTACTTGAGGCCAGTAGAGGTAGTTTCTGTGGGCGCCGTGTTTGCGGTGCCGTGGAGCGATAACTACTTTCGGAGCTTCCGTGGCTTGTGCTGCGTCAGACGGGTTCGGCCTGAATGCGTGTATAGCCCCGTCCTCACAATCTTGTGATGGCTCGATGATCCGAGCCCCTGGGTATCGCAACGAAAGTAAATCCCGAAGACGCGTAGTATACGCCTTAAAAGCGGGATCTTTGGCGGTTCGCCAACGCTTATCGTTGTCTTGCAAATCTTCCCAGTCGTGAAAGTATTCCGACGCCGCAGGAAAGAGGATCTTGTGGTCTTTTCGGCAACAGACGACGGTTGGCTCGCCCGAGAGGATGGTTTGACTATAGACATAGCGTACCCAATGCATCAGCATGGTACCGAACTCTAATCTCCACGGCAAGAAAACGATCATTTAAGGTTCAACACCGATATTTACGAGGACGTCACGGCAAGCGGCTTTAAGCCCTGCCAAGTTACGGCAATGCTCCCAACCGTAGGATCTAAACTTAACAGGTACCCAACGGGCTTCTGTGAACGCTTGCAGGTAGCTCAGGTAGGTGTCTTGGGATGGGAAGGGTAAGCGCCCTGTAGAGCAAAGGGAGTTAGCCCACTGTGTCCAAGCTGTACGACCGAACATAACCCAGCTTGCCATACGCGGGTGCTTTACTTTGTTGTCTTCTACTGGGCCTGTAACCGGCTTAAAGTTCCGTAACTCGGGGTTAAGAACCTTTACGTCTTCTACCCAACTATTTAAAACATCTAAAGCGTTGTTAGGCTTCGTGTAGCCCCAGGGAGAAGCGATAAAGCAAATGTCAGACTTAAACCACTTATCGTAGTAGAACCCTGTCTTAGCATTTGCATACGTATCGGCATCCAGCTTAAGGTACCAAGGGGTGTGGATGTGGTTTACTGCGCGTACGAGAGCGGTAAGCATCTTTTCGCGTTGCGATTGGCTGTAGCTTACCCACAGATCCGACGTTGGAACATAAGACCAATCGCCGACTTTACGGCCTGTAGCAGCGGCGGCTTCTTGAGCAACGTGGTGCAAGGTCTTAAAACGCACATCACCGGGGTTAACCTGATCATTGTCGTAAACGAATGTAACCGGCATACCAATAATCTCAGGGTGGCAATACGCCCAAGTCGGGTACGTGATCACCAGCTTATCTAAATAGAAACCATCTACAGCAACAAGGAGTGTGCAGAAGTTTGCAGAGTCTAGCTTAGCCATGATCGTCTACCTCATCTAAGTACGTGCGGATAACCACATGCGAGCGCGATATGTGACGTACATACATATGTGCTTCGTTAGGGCTTAAAGATAGATCAAAACACTTACGCAAAAGAATATCAGCACAGTACACAGGCTCTATAGGGTCATGTAACGTAGAGCCTACAATGGCATCATCCATACCAGGGATGAACTTAGCTTCTGGATTATGGGCCTGAATAGCTTCGGCGTAGTTAGTTGACATTCGTTCTACTTTCTAAGGTAGTCGAGGAGCGCTTTATCGTTCCACGTTAAATATGTAGAAAGGCTTATTACCTTTCCGCTATCTCGCAAGTCTTGAAATGCTTGTAACCAGGCTCGACTAGATTCACGATCACCACAATGCTTATTACCGTGGAAGTGGAGGATCTTTGCCTTCTTCACAGCACCCGCATAGTAAAAACAACTCTCGTTCCACTCTGGCCCTACGACGAGGTGCGGGTGCCTATGGAACACTACCTGGCAGGCTATTTCATCGGCGATGTGTTGGCCAGCTAAACAATCAGTAATATGTTCCCAATCGTTTATAACTGCGTCATTACCCTTAGACCACCCTACAACACCTATGTTTATAGCTGGGTGCCTACCTTCGAGTATCTTCTTATCGGCTGGAGTTATAAAGTCCCAAGCCCTTTGAACACGCTTGCTCATTTTGTTACCGTTTGTCTTCCACGTGGAAAACTGTGTAACTATAAACCCTACACCGTTTTCCAACCGCCATAAGAGTGGTTCTGGTGAAGCCTGGAACAGCAAGTCGCCATCACAAATCAGTGTATGGTCGTAAGGGCTGTTACGTAACAGCTCAGGCTTGATAACAGACTTGAGGTTACGGGTAACATTACCAACACTCTTCTCTACGGTAGCGTGGAGGTTGAACCGTGAGGTTGTAGTGGCTACAGCCGCTACGTCTTTTTCATAAACGTCAGCGTAATCGTCTTCCGCTATAAACACATGGACATTACCGCTGTAGTACTTACGCAAGCTATGTAGAGCTACAAGTAACCGTACAACGCAACCGCCACCGAAATTAAAAAAAACAAGACCACTTGTCATCGCGGCATCTCTGGTTGGACGCATTGTGTACCGAATGACCACAGCATCCAGCGTGGCTCTTCGCCGTGTTTAATACGTTTCTCGTCTTCTATGGTGCGAAACATAATACGGGCACGTTGCTCACGGTTCTCTAAGGACTCTATAGAAGCTCGGACCTGGGTAAGGTAATCTTCCGTAGCTCCAGGGTGCTTTAACTGTGCTAGCGAGCTTTCCTTAAGCTTTTTTATCTCATCGAGAATAGATCTGGCTTTATCTAAACGCTTTTTAACTTCCTTACGCTCATGCTCCGTAACATTCTTAGGCGGTGGAACATGCATTACGATGTTTTTCTTTTTATGCTCTTCCTTGGCTTTCTTTTCATTGTACTTACGGTCGTAAAGCCCTTCCGTACGTTCATTCGCAAGGTCTATATTACCAAACTCTGCCATGACGTCATTAATGGCTTCTTTGTAAGAGCGGTACGGGAATACTTTCAGTGCGCTGTCGGGGTTGCAGTTATAAATCTCTAAGCCTACTTCCTTAAAGTAAGGCAATAAAGATGTATAACGCTCTTTCAAAGCTTCGTAGGTTTGATTGTTTCCATGCACCGAAGATGGGTGCCTGTCTTGAGCGAAACAATAGTTCTGACTTCCCTGAACCATGTTGAAATCTACGCCTAACAGGTATATGCGACGAACGCCCAAATAGAACAGTAGGCGCGTAGCTACGAGCATAACGCTACGCTTACCGCCGGTGTCTTTGTGGTTACCCCAGTTAAAGGTATCTTCCCATAAGAACTGCTCAGGTTTGAAATGTTCGTTACGCTTATAATAAATGACGTTAGGGCAATCGCGGGTGCGTATGTTCGTCTCTTGCCAAGTGTCGCTATTGAAGATCGTTTTATTGGCATGGCATATAGGGACAAACTTTTGTATGAGCGGGTCGTGCCAAATGCTTCGTATCCAGTTTTCAGGGTCGTCCACAGACACCCACAAGTTAGGACGAAACACCTTAGGGCCGTTATTCAAGCCTAAGGTAAGAATACCAGGCTGCCTTAGAAGATCTTTCGGGTAGGCTTCGTTATTAGCGAAGGACGGTCCGTTACAGATCAAGAATGCACTGCGCCCACGGTACATATCCGCCATCCACAGTGGGTGGTTGTCCGAAGTGAACAACATAGGGGGGGGGTTAATATAACGACCAACCGGAAACCCTTCGTGGCGTTCCCGGTTTTGTCGAGACTGGTAATCATCGTTCATGTCTTTACGCATACCCTCTGGGGCACGCTGTAGGGGGACCCCTACAGCGTTTTCCGGCACATGCGCCGGGTCATTCTCTTGGTGCATGAAAAAGCCCTACTTGGCTAATGGTGGTTGGTTAGAGCAACGCGATAATGGCATCACAATCTTCGTCACCGGCACGAGCAAACCCACGAACGGTGCGGATAAGCTTACGGGCAGCGGTAACATCTTCAGGCATAGGCCCTAACTTCTTAAGAGCTGTTTGTTTATCTTCCGAAATACCCAACGAAGCTAAGGTAGGTACATCCTCTTGGGGAGTATCTTCCACTTTGTCTTCTACCGCATTAACTTCTGGTTGGACTTCTTCTTCTTTGATTTCCATTTCCCCGTCAACTACTTCAGCTTCTTGAATCACATCTTCTACAGGCGCCCCGATAGGATCGATACGAATAGAGCCGAACCGTGACAGGGTCATGAGAAGCTGACGTTGCGAAGAGTTGCGAATGACCGTAAAAATATCATTAGCGTATTCACGGACATCCCCCTTACGGAGATAAGTCCCGTCAATCTTGCGATAGTCGATGAAATCTTTAAGAGCGGTTACACGTGAACCTTCCCCGAAACCAGTTTTAAGCCTTTGAGCCATGGTACATTCCTTTGATGTGTGTTATGGTTAACTTTACTATCGTCCGCTGGTTGTCCAGGGACTTTTAATCAGTAAACGACTGACGGAACCGTAAGGCTTGTTTAATAGCTTCTGCACCGTCACCTTGCTCTTGAGTTTCTTGCTGAGGCTGCGGTCTGTTAAAGTAACGGTACAGCCCGTACCCACCTGCGCCGCCTGCACCCGCTAAGACAGCTAAGTTATTAGGTCTACGGAGCTGCTGTAAAAACTGCTGCATGGTGGTAGTACGCCGCACTGCTGGCCGAGCTACCGAACTGCTTTGAGCTTTTATAGGCGCACGAATCACGGGTAATCGATTAGGAATAGCTTGAGCACTGGGCCGTACGACCCTGCGAGCCGCACTGGCTATACTTGCTATCTTTTGAAGACGCTGTTCACGAGCTTGCCGTACTACAGCGACGATATAAGCCACTTTGTTCATTTGACAATCCTTTAATAGAGACCTATGTGTCGAATAAGTTTAGAGTATAAATTAAGTTTAGAGTATAAATTAAGTTTAGAGTATAAATCGTCTTTGAGGGTGCTGTACTGATCTTGACCGTGCTGCCAAAGAGATTGGCTCCAAATGCTTTTAGGCGTAACACCTTTTAAAGCCTTGAGCGGTTCGGTAGCGGATACTAAGCTGCGTTGTATAGTGGGGGCAACGTCAAAGAAGGCTCTCTTCTCTACCCAGTTTTCAGCGTAAGCGTTCTTTTGCGTGCGTGAGAGCATGTATAGTAAACCCCCTAAGCCAGCCTCACTTATAGCTAAGCTGGCACCTGGATTGTCTTCGACCCAACTTGTAAAGCTAGGGGTTGTTTTTGCTTCGAGCTTCACGGGCTTTTGGCGGTAGCGTTCGGCAAGGGCGTCCGCTGTAAGTAGAGATCCACCTATACCGCCTGTGCTTAAGCCCATAGCTGTGCTTCTATAGGGTCCAAAACCGCCTTTATGCAGCTTTCGAGTTAAGCTAGCTAAGCTGAGACCGGCGGCAGCTCCCCCTAACCCAGTAGCCGTAGGTATGAGAAGCATTTTAGCTAAGGACTCTGGCCAATATGCCCCACCTTCAGATGCGCTACGCAGGTCCGAACTTATCTCGTCGCCAGCTTTGTAACCGATATAGCCGCCTGCGCCGCTTAAACCTAAGTCCGCGAGAATACTCCAAGATAGCGGCTTCTTTATAACGTTTTTCTTAAGCGACTTTGCAAGTGACGCACTTAAACGGGAACCAAACCCAATACCTGACAAAGTACCAAGGCCCGTTGCTAAAAGCCAACGGGCCTTGTCTATAAAGCCTTCTGGTGATTTATTCTCTTCGCCAGACATGCTGTTTAGTAGTTCTTCTTTTTACGCTTTTTGTAAACGAGGTAACCGCCACCAGCTACTGCTAAACCCAACGCACCGAGGATACCCGCTGACTTACCAGGGTTAGCTTTAGCCCAATCAATGATCTGTCTGTACTTAGTGGTTTCTACCGGGGCCTTAGGTTGGTTTACAGGGGTGAAGTTGGCGGTCATCTTAGAAGCTAAGGCGCCGCCGCCTAGACCGCCTAAACCAGCCATACCTAAACGAGCCGCTAAGCTGGCTTTTCCTTTGATTTTACGTGAGGCTACAGAGCCTGCACCCCAACCAGCTAAGCTACCAGCTAAACCGCCGCCTAACCCAGCTGCTATAGTAGAGACGGGGTTATCTACTTGTAAGCCTTCTGGGTTGATTAAGTCGTCCGCCTTGGAACCGGATAGGGCAGAACCAGCTAGGGCACCCCCTGTACCTAAACCAAGGTAAGCCAAAGCACGTAAAGACAAGGGGAGCTTCTTTTTAGCAGCCGAGGGGATCAACCCACCAGCAGCTAAAGGCAAAGCTAAGGCACCTAAGCTTCCCCCTATAAGCCCGTTGGCGGTTTGACCGAGGGGGCCAATAAAGTCTTTACGCGCTTCTACTGCAGCGGGGTTGTTGTTCGAATAGTCAGGTAAGAAAGGTAAGGGCATTTTAACCGCCTTTGAGTTAATGTTTCGTTGCGCTTTTATACTGTAGCAACTTGTTTACGGCAATAGGCAAACTTAAATAAAACGCCACCACACTTTTACATGTGGAGGCGTTTTATTTAAATAGCTTACACTATTTAGCTACGACGAACCTCAACACGAGCACAGCCCTTGATATTGGCGATAGTACCGCCAGCGGTCATGTAGCTGAAGAACTCAAGGTTAAAAGCTTCCTTCTTGATCCACATGGTTAGATCTTCGAGGACGTAGTTAACACCCAAGTACTTAGGTTCAGCGAACAGGTAGAACACACCATTCGGAACCAATTCGCGCTTAATGGTAACAATAACACGAATACCTTGGACGGTGCGTTCAGCCCAGCCGTTCAACAAAAGCTCTTGGCTCAGGTCGCCACCAGCTTCGTTACGGTCCCACTTGTTGAAGTCTTTCACCGTCAGGTGGTTGACCACCATGGTCTGGGCTTCAAGGCGAGCGTCAGTAGCAGGCAGAACCTTAGAGATTTCAACGATAGTGTCACGGCTGATATAACTAGCATCGGTGTAGATGTAGTTGCGGCTCAGGCCACTAGCGAGGTTAGTCGGAGTACCGACGACGGCACCATTACCGGTTCCCGATAGGGTGGCGTACAGCTGGGTACCGATAACATCGGTACGGTTAACAGTACTGAAGAACTTGCTGTCTTTTTCAGTGCTAATGTCTTTGACCGACTTGTCCGACAGGACTTGCCGGATGTCCATGTCATAGGTACGCAGGTGGTTTACGTCGATGTAGTAACGGGTGGAGCTCATGCGCTCGAAATCCACACGGAAACGAGGGGCACGCATGTAGCGAGAGATAGGCAGATTGCCGAAAGGCAATGATACCGCGCCACCGCTCTTGGGTTCCATATCTTGTACGATAACCGGGTTAGGGGTATCGACTTGCTTATCCAGGTCTTCGTTACCTACCGAAACGGGAGGAACAATTTTGTCAAAGACCGAATCTTCCTGCATTTCAACGCGAATGTATTCGCTGGTAATTTGACTGGCTTGTTTCAGGTAGCCGTCAGCGTTTTCGCTGACCATGGCGTGGAATGCTTCGTTAACAGCCTTGCTTTCAGCCGCCTTCTTCTGCATCATCTCTGAGTACTTCTTAGCATACGTCATAGTATGTCCTTTGTTTTTTAATTGTTATTAGGGAGTCACGACCGGGTTAACGCAAGAAACAATAATAGCTACGCTATCACCGTCAGGGTCGGTCATGACTTTGCGGCAGAAACCGCAAGCAGTTTGGGTAGCAGCGTTGGTGAACGGTTTGAAGTTGCCGTCAGTGTCACCGAACACGAACTTGCCAGCTACACTGCCAGAGAAAGCAGTGGTAGCGAACTCCAGAGAGTTGGTCAGAGCGATGCCGCCCATGTTACCGGCACCGATTTGTCCACCGACGCGCTTAACGTCAGGAGCATTCGGGAATTGGCCAGGCTTGGTGACATAAGGGAGGCGACCAAAGGCACAGCCTTTGACCCATTTGCCAGTAGCAGGGTTTTCAGAAATGCACATACCTTCAAGGATAGTGTCATCTTCAACGGGGATCGCCAAGTCAACGGCGTACATACTCGGTTCGCCCTTGGTGAAGTCAATGTGGTTAGGACCGTAAGCACCCATAGTTTAATTTCCTTTGTTGTGGGTTGTAAGAGAATTGGTGTTATTTAACGCCCAAAGCCTGTTTAAAGCGTTCGGCTGCTTTTTCACGGGCCGACTTGTCGTCATCGATAGAAGCTTGTTTGGAAGTATCTGGACGACCTAAATTAAGATTAGCATTCTTTTCGAGTTCGCTGATACGAGCTTTCAAATGGGCAATCTTTTGTTCTTGGCCAGCGTAGGCGCTAGCAACCTTACGCATATAAGCGTGCGTGCTGACGGGATCAGCAAGAACACCTTTAAGCTCTTTAGCGGCACCTTCGCTCAATACACCAGCAGTCTTAAAGTGTTGAATAGTCTTTTCGATTTCTTCACCACTAACAGCTGCAGTCTTTTGAGCTACAGGGGCTGAAAGTTTACCAGAGGCCACCTGCGAAAGGATTTCGCGGATAGCAGCTACTTTTTCAAGAGGAAGAGTAACAGTTTTCATAAGTGGTTCCTTATTATTTCTTAAACAGAGTTTTAAGATCGGAAACCAGAGCCTCTTTAAGAGCGCCCATCTTCCGAGCCTTAGCAGTTTTAGCAGCTTCGTCCATAGGGATAGCAGCTTCGCCGCCTTCAATCCCTTGTACGAGCTGTTCGGGAGTTACACCAGCCTCGGCCAAGGCTTGTTCCAAGAGAGCAAGTTGCTCTTCTTCGCTTAAACCGGCTAAGGGGTCGGCTTGATCAGCGGCTTCGCCACCTTGTTCGGCAAGGATAGCAGACTCAAGCTCCTCAGGGGAAACACCGGCAGCATCCATAGCTTGTTTAAGGGCAGACATTTCTTGCGCTTGGCCAGCTGCGCCCCCTTCTTCAGCAATGGCTTGAGCCAGTTCTTCAGGAGAAACGCCAGCGTCAGCTAAAGCTCTCTCAAGAGCGGCGATTTCGTCGGATTCGCCGCCTTCTTCGCCAGCACTTTCTTCTTCAGCACTTTCTTCTTCAGCAATGGCTTGAGCCAGTTCTTCAGGTGAAACACCAGCGTCAGCTAAAGCTTGCTCAAGAGCGGCGATTTCAGCTTCTTCGCCACCAGCTTCTTCAGCTTGTTTAATTTGCATCGCAGCTTCTCGGAGTTGAGTCAAGTGATCTTGAGCAAACTTGAAACCTGCTACAAAAGCTTCTTGATGTTCAGAAGCAAGCTTCTCGCAGTAAGCAGCAAGCTTTTCTTCGTCAGCTTCACCTTCGGAAGCTTCTTTGATGCTGGCATCAATATCGGCCAAGAGAGCAGCAGCTTTAGCCGAAGGGTGGGTAGTATCCATGTTAGCCATTTCGCTAACGCCACCAGTGCTCGTATCTGGGGTAAGCTCACCCTTCTGATCAGCTCCGGTGGCGCTAACGCCCAGGCTTCCAACAGTAGGGCCAGCAGCCGTGTTGTCAGGGCTGCCATCAACGCTCAGAGGCAGGTTGGTCTTAATGTCCGTGGCTTTCTCTTTAAAGAGCTCGCCAGTGGTAGTGGGTTGGGTGTTGTCGCTCGCCCCACCCGATGGGTGGCTAGTGGGAGCAGTGTCGTTTGCCAATTTAGCGGTGCGAATTGCATTCAGCTGCTCAGCAAGGGCGTTCATACTAATCTGTTTAGTCATTGTATACCTCAATGGTGATAGTGTTGAAGAATTGCGCTCTTAGTCAAGAGTGAATCTGTCAAATTCTTAGGATGCGTTAAAAAGGCTAACTTGTACGACGCATACAGGTCAGCGATAGCGTTAACGAACGGAGTAGACTTTTTATAGACTCGCGCCGCGCTTGCAAGCTTAGAGCCACGTAAAATCGTTATGGTTATCCGCTTTTGCATAGGTTCGGCGTGTAAGGAACAGCCCGAAAGCAAGGGCATCATGTTTGTGCTACTCAAGCAGCAGCTTTCGCCATCGTCACCGTCGAAGTAGCTCGATGCTAAGGCTTCGTGCGGTGAGCTTAAAAGACGGCCAAATATGCCGGGTAAACTGTCTTGAATATCTTCGATAGCTTCCGTACCGCCTTTTAAACCAGCTTTCTCTAAAAGCTTAATAAAGTCTTTAAGGGAGAGCATAACTTTGTTGGCGTGGAGCTGCCCGAATCCCTTTTCTGGGTTGTCCACAAGGCGTCCAATACCTGAGCTATCAATAAAGCTCCCGCTGCCTGTGGAAGCTCCTATGATTTTATCCATTGGGCTCAAGTCGCACTCTATGTGTTTCTCCATAGAAGCTAAACGTTCCAACGCTGCGAGTTTGTTAAGGGCTCTTTGCCCAGATTCTGCGGCATAGACATGGGCGGGAAGCCACAGGTCTAAAGCTTCAGCTACTTTTACGCTGGAGATTACCTCTGCGCTAGCCACCTTTCGAAAGGTGAAGCCAATGCGGTCAGCGGGACGATGTACAGAGGAAAGTTCAAAAAAGTCTGGGTTAGGATTATCCACATATACTTGACGACCGTCGTGGAGGATTTTACCCATAGCGGTCTTAGTGTGTTCGCAGTAGTGCTTCGGCGACGGGGCTTTATGTCCGCATATGGAACAAACGTCATAAGCAACCCTGCAACCCATAGAGACAGGTAGGTCTTCACCGGAAGAAAGCTTTTGCACTTCTTCGTCTGCTTTATTGTTATCAAGACGTACAACCAACTCCACACGGTCCATCTCGTCGTTGTAGGCACTGCAAACGATCTTGCCGATAGCTTTACTGGGATCTTTATTGTCGTGGTTGCGATGGAACCGGCCACTCTTAACGAAGCTGCCGTGGGTTTTCTTACAGTGATCACGGCTAAAGCCGTCTGCATTACGGTTAGGGCCGTAACGCTCTGTCGAGCCTAAAGCTAAGGTATGGATAACCGTAGTACCAGGCTCGGAAGTTATTTCAGACAGTTCTTTAGAAAGCAGCGAGGCTGTTTTTACTGTCCAACCTGTATCTATGCCTTTGCTCCCTACGGGAACAATGCAACTGATCGGCCTATCGAAGTTATAAGAGCTTTCAGTGACTTTTATCATGGTGCCTCAATTTTCCGTACGTGCGTAAAATGTTTATTCGCCGCGATCTTGGAGTGCTGAGTATCCTGCGTAACCAGCCGCTGAGCCGCTGCCACCTAACAAGGCTTTCCACTTAACGCCCATAGGCGGTAAAGCGCGAACTTGTTCGTAAGACTTGATTTGAGCTTCGATAGCTCTGTTCAAGTCATCTTTGCTGAACGGCGATGCGGAAGTTTCTGGCATGTCCTGTATAGTTGCATTCGGGTCGGTTTTTAACCGCTTGTCCAGAAGCCCATACCGTTCTTCCAGTGAAAGACGTTTAGTCGTACTTAGCTCAGGCTTGTTCAACATCTGCTGTATGAACGAATCTTTGAAAGATCGTTCGCGCATACTCTTTGTACGCAAATCCCAAAGCTTAGGCTTGTGGCTTAGCATGTAGTTCTGCGCATTCACCACAGCACGGGAAGCTATGTCCTGACCCAAGTCAGTGTAGATCCCCTCATAAACAGACTTTGCGATGTTCCGCAGTGCTTTCACGCGGCGGCGACGATTAGCTAACACGCCAGCTCCAGCAGCTACACCAGCACCAACACCACCAACAGCGAGATAGCTAGAGAGGCCTGGTTTAACTTTAGGGGCGTCTGGAGTTATCACACCCCCACGGCCAAACAAAGGTTGTTTGCCTAGCCCCATGCCTTGCAAGCCCACGGACAAGCCGCCACCGGCTAAACCACCAAGTAAAACATTCGTAAGCGTTTTACGGGCTGTCGTCTCAGCGTCGTCTTTATTGCCTACAAGCGATCTTACGAGCGTACCAACGCCACCGACACCAGCCCCTAAAAGGGCATACTGTACCTCGGGTCGCATCAGCAAAGACTGTAAGCCAAAGGATTGTGCAGGTGCAGCTGAGGCTGCGGTCTTTTCCGTCTCTTCAGCACTGCGAGGTAGAAAGGTCGAGATAATGTACTCATCGAATTTCATTGCTGTACTTTCTGTGAAACTAACGGACGACTGAACTCACGATACTGCGCGAGCTCGTGAGGTTCGATATATTGCAGCTCTAAGCGACGACGAACAGCTGAAGCTAAAGCCATAGGGATACGTGCTAGTTCTGGCGATACACGGTACAACTCAGTCACAGCTTCGACAACTTTTCCAGGGGGGTGGCTTTTAATAACTTCGTCTTGAAGCATGTCTTGGATAGCCATTTGCAAGCGGACGTGTTTTATTTCGTTATCTAGCTTGATGTCTGGCTCGGCTCTACGCGGCTCCCCACTTGGGGAGGGGGATTGAGGCAAAAAAGCTTTTTCTAAGCCCTCCGTTAAAGACGCTGCCAGCTTAGCCGGTAAAGGCACCCCGAGCGTATCTCGCCGTGTTAAGTGGTACACCGTCTCAAGACCGGCAGAATGGACTTCGGCCTGTGCAGCTTTTTCAGTCTCATCTAAAATCGTTCGAATAGCTTTATGCTGCTCCGTACGGTCGTCTATTACAGTTGCCACTTTAACCGTATAGTTAGCGACTTTGTGCAGCTTCAAAGGACGCTCTAGGCCATTCTGCATAACAGCTGACAGAACAGCTAATCCTTCTTCGTCGTGAAGTGTTAAAACTTCGGCAGCAAACTTAGGCCATTCCGTTACGGTTTCAGGTGCACTGAAGTGGTCTACGAGCGCCGTAACAGCATCCTTCGCCGCTTTGTAATGCCGACAAGCTTGTGTAGCTTCTCGTTGACTGTCTTCCATAAGCTTATCTACGCGAGCGAAAGCTTTTCCTATCACGTGATAACGTTGCGGGGCTTCGTAAGCCACTTTGAAAATACCTTCAGAAGCTGCCTTTGTATGAGAGGTAGATAAGCCGTAGTAATCCCCAAAGCTATCGAACAAGCACTTAGGGGCTACCGAAGCAGTCTTAGGTTCGTTTATCTTAGGGAACAAGGTATCACAGATAACGTCAGCGTCAGCGAGCTCAAACACCTCTGCCCGTTTTTCAGGGTCGCTGTCTTGATGGTGGGCCAAGTGCTTAGCAGTGTTGAAGCTTTCCGTCATAAGGCGGACTTCATACTTGTTAGCGTCTATAGCTTCTGCCTGTTTCGTAACGGCTTCATTTGCCGATAAGCCTCCCATATGTTCCCGAGCCGCCGTTGAAACAGCTTCAGATATGGCTTCTTCACGCGCAGGGCTCATGTATTGCATCAGATTAACCCTTTTCTATCGGTAGCATATTTTGGTCCGTAAGCACTTGTAGAATAGCTTCCGCAAAGTCTTGAGAACCAGTGTAGTCTTCCGTTGGATGTTCTATAGTGTCGTTGTGAGAGTGTAGCTGTATAGGAGCCGGGATCAACCCAACACCGCCAGAAGAAAAGCCCATAGTAAGCAAATGCTCTAAACGCTGCTTAATAGCGCTCTCGTCGGGCGTTGTGGCCTCTTCTTCCCCTGCTCTAGCTGCGGCAGCATCGTCAGCTTTCTTCTTATCAAATACAAGCTTGACCAGTTCAGGGGCGTTGAAGGAGTTCGGACGCGACTTCAACGAGGCGTCTAAAGCTTGGACGAGGAAGTTCGTGTTGATGGCTTCAAGAAGAGCCTTCACAAGGTCTTTAGAGTTTCTTTGGTTGAGCGTATTTCTTAAGAGCTCTGCACCGTAACGGTAAGCGATTACCATGTAGGTCCGCTCGTAATCAAAGCTATCCAGTCCAGCCATTATAGGGCTACGGAAAACGTGAGCTTCTACCCAACCTGGGCTACGCATACGCGCACGAACATCCCAAGCCAGCTTCTCATACGCACGTACTGTTTCAGGGCGTAGGTCGAGAAAGTCAGCGATGTCCTCTGCGCTATCGCCGCCGATAACTAAGCTCTTAAGCACCGCTACTTCTTGCTGTACAGACGCTGCTTGAGTCTTTAATAAGCCGCCTGTCGAAGCGCCAATAAGATAGTCCACCTCTGCTATAACAGGGTGGAGGCGTATGTACCGATCTTGTGACAGCGGGTCGAGACGTTTGATGTCTACGAGAAACTGAGCGTACTCAGTAACGAGCGGGTCATACCCTTCAAAGGTCGTGACCCGCTCCCACATTTCAACAAGCTTACGTACTTGATTTAGCTTCGCCTGTGGCGAACGGTCTAAACCAACTATAGACATTATTGGTTACGAGCAGCGTCCGCACAGGATTGCAGGAAAATCTTCTGTTCGGTAGGATCAGTAATTTGAGCTTGCTTCATAAACTCGTAAATGCCCAGCTCAAAAGCGTCTGCACGTTCAGCAGCTAACTTTTCAGCGGCTTGTTTTTCTTGCTGGCGGTATTCGGCTACGGCTTCAGCAATTTTAGTGTCGGTCATTGTAATCTTCCTTTGTGGTGGAGTCGTTTATGCCGCACATAGGATATGTGCGATTAGTTGAGGTCAAGTAAACCGATGCCGTAATCGTCGCCAGCTGTGGCGCTCCGTTGACGGAGGTCAATGATTATATCGCCAAGGGATTGAAAAGAGTTCTTCACGTCGTCTTGCATCTTGGAGAGTTCGGTCTCACCGTAACGATCTTTAAGGTCGTCCATGTGCCAGTAGGACAAAAACAGAATACGGCCTAAGCGATCCAAAGAACGCATAAGGTCAGGTATAAAGCTGTCTATAGCGCCGCTAACGTCATGGGTCTTAATAAGCGACCCCAAAGCGGCAGCGTCAAAAACATCTTTCTGCCCCGTAGCAGCAGCTTCTTCAATAGCTCTCATAGAATTATCGTATGTGTGGCTAAAGTCTGGGCTTTCACCGCCGGGGACATGTTTATACATGTCGGCGTTACCCTTAAAGGCCGTTTCCGGTAGATCGAAAGTATCTTCAACAGTTTCTTCCGTGCGGTGACCGTCTTCAAAACCGAAAGCACGGGACAACGCGGCATCGAAAGCAGACGCTTGTTTAGGTTGTTGTAACCACATGGAGCGTCGGCTAGGCGATGCCATGCTTGCTACTTTTCTCCACAGATAATCCGTATCCTGTAAACCTAGCTGAAGTTCGTTTACAGCGACTTCGTAAAAACCTTTCTTGTCGGTAGTTACGTACTCAGCGTCGTTAAACGATAGCTTAACTTGACCGGAGGTCTTTAAGAGGTCTACAGACTCTGCTAATTTACCGATACCTACGTGTAGGTCAGCTGTCGTACCTGGGGTCAGATCTATACCGCAAAAGGTGTAGCTGTCGCATTTAACTAAACGCACGCGGTCAGAGTTAACCACACAAGCACCAAGGGAGCGAACCAAAGGGGCTCCAGTAGTTTTCTTGGGGATAATTATCTTAACGCGTTCGCCGTACGTGGGTGAATCAATAAAGTCTGAGCTGTTTCGCCCGACGCGGATATCTACACTGCCTGAATCGCTCCACAAGTAAGCGTTATCCATAGGGAGATCGGCGATAGGTCTATGGTTTTTACGGTCGTGGTTAATGATTTCTCGGTTGTCGCTTATGTTATCTCTAAAGCGGAACGTACTTTGATGAGCTTCATACACCTTAGAACCATCTTCACGTTGGTACGAGTCGCATATGTCGAAATCTAAGGTGCACTCGCCACCTTCAGTAAGAATACAGCAATTGGGGTGGGGAGTGAAGCCGTCTGATGTATCTGGGTGTCGGCGGTACGTATCGTTAAGCGAACTGATAGACGACCCAATAGATTTAAACGCCTTTAACGTCTCTTCGCGGGTGTAAAAGTCGGGACCTACCCAAATAGCCGTGCAAGGATAGTACCCTACATTCCCGGTCTCAACATCTATAGCCGCGTAAACACCGTTACTCTGCCCAGAACCTAAAGTGACAACACGGGCCACATAGGTTTTACGGAACGAACCGTCCCGTACCAACATATCGTAAAGGCCAGGGACAGAAGGGTTCTGAAGGTACTTAGAAGCATCTAAATCGAGAAGCTTAGCAATCTTCTCTTCCGGGCGCGGGTCAAGAACGATGACCTCCCCGCGCATAAGGGAGGCTTTTTCACCGTCCGTAAGCAGTGTACCAATTTCAGAAGCTTGTTTAATGTTTTCTAACGACAGCACGGTAGCTTTAGGAGTGTGCGTGTATGTAGCTACTTTCACTTTAGGTTTACTGGGGACATAAAGCTCGTCTAAGGTGTAGTACTGTAAAGTGGCGTTTGCGAGCTTAGCGTTAGAAACTATGCTGTTTAAGAACACATCCCGCACATCTAAAGCTTCTAACATCTTGGGGAGGTTTAAAGCTGGGCTTTGAGGGATGACAAGCTCGTTCGCTACCTTAGCAAACGGCTGTGCCCAATCGGCCAGCTTAGTCCCACGTCGCAAGTCGTTAACGACACGTTCTACTAAGAACGAAGAGGTCTTCATGGTTCCAGGTGGCTCACGGAAGCGGCGAAGGTCAGGAGCCGAAACATTTTTACCTTTTTCGTCTAAAGAACCTTTACCCAGCTCACGCGGCTTTTTCTTAATAAGCTCGTTTACCCAAGCTTCTTCACTGGGCAGCATCATGTCCTGCCCTTTAACATACATCAGCTCCGTGCCTTTAACCTGACCATTAAGGAAGAATACGGGGATGTATGTCCAGGTGTTACCGATCTGGAAAGCAAAGAACCCTACAGCCCGAGTGTCTTCTTCGTTCTTTTCAACAAGCTGGAACCCAAGCATGTAATCTAACAGGGCAGGGATTTGGCTTCTCAACGTTGCTAAAGCCAGCTCGGAGAAGTGCTGTTCAAAGGTATCGTCATGGATGGTTGGCATCGTTTTTTAACCTCGCAACTATTTGTATAGACTCACCGATAACTTGCTAGTACTTACCGGCAGGTAAGCTCTCCCCGAAGGTTGTACCGGAAGCCAAGGCTGGCAAGAAGCTCGTACCCTTAGTATCTGACACTGCCCCCTCTTGTACAGACTTCTGGAAGCTTCTACCAATATAGAAACCCCCTAACCGGGTTTGCCAGTCATCATCTGTAGCAGTAACCGTCATTAGACGTTCAAACTTAGGTTGGAACCTTGGAGGCTTGTCGTGGGTAGTAATGTCTTTAATACCGAACTCTTCAAGTTCTTTAATGACTTTAGTGTTTAACCGCGTACCCGGCGTATAGTGAAGGGCAGGCTCTTCTAGATAAAGACCTTTAGCTTTATTGAGCGGTAAGACTTGGTGCCCTTTACGTGGTTCATAGGTCGCTAGTAACCCTTGGAAAGGTACGACATCGTCATAGATATAATCACCGTACCCGTCCACATCGTCTATGCGAACACGGTTAATAAGCCCAGCAACGATAGGTTCTACATTCCGACGATTCGTATTGATACCACTGTTTTTTAAAGCTTCGTGCATGTGGTTAGTAAATATGCGGCGAGCTTCCCCGATGCCGCGATACTTTACAAGCTCCGCAGGGTGCGGTACGCCGTTCGTAAGCTCATCCCCTTCTTCCACGGTGTCGCCCACTTTAACCGTAACATCTATGCCAGGGTGAACGTATATCTTCTCGTCACCTATCGTAATGTAGTGACCGCCTTGCGGAGCGGGATGAATGTCTTGAACGTGCCCTGTCGCAGGGGACAGGGGTCCAGCTTCGTGAAAGTACTCTGGCCCTTGGAGAAGTTTGTTGATATACTCAAAGCCAGAACGCTTAATACGGTCACCACCGGCACCACTACGGTGTTTCGAGTCTAACATCCCCTGGGAGAGCGGTTCGCTAATAGCTTGTGCGGCTGTTACACCGATGTTGTCACCTATAGCTGCTAATGTGCCACGGTCGCGCTGCCCTGCAGACCAAGCATCGATACCGTCTTCAGCTATAGAAGTGAGAGGGCTTGCTATAAGTATTTTCTTATGCTCTTCCGCCAGCTTAGCGGCTATGCGCGGTGTTATGATCGTACCGGCTGGAAAACCGCCTGTAGCTACGGCGAGTACTGCTCCCACGTTATCGCTATCGTTCGGGTCTACGGGTAACCCTACAGGTAAACGTGTTGAGGCTGGCTTATCCTGGGTAACCACTTGTCGGTGGGTAGCTAAAGCGAGCTCTTTACCTAGGAACCCGGCGTCAGCTACAGCCAGCTTTACATCTAACATGCCGCGTCTAGCGCCGTACGTCGAGGCCCAGTACTCAAAAGGGGTTAACCCTTCGGAGTAGCTACTGTAAATAGGGTAAGGTACAGGATCACCGTTAGCGTCTGCTACCATGAGGTCAGCGCCTACGAGACTGGATAACTGCCCTGGGCTTCCACGACCACCAGACATAACTTGTAAAGCGTAAGGGCTTTTTCGGCCTTTAGCTTCTTCGAGTATAGCTGCGTTAAGATCTTCGTAGAGTGCTAATGTACGCTCAGCGACACGCTTATTACGTTCTTCTTTGCTTAAGGATCTATTGGTTAGGTCTTTGTGGTTCTGCTCTTTTAACCTTTTAAGCATAATCTTCTTAGCTTGAGAAGGTAAGAGGCTTTTAAGGTCTACACTTACCGCTTTTCTTGAAGCTGTCTGCCGCCCTATATCCATAAGGTTATTTAAGACTTCTGTATATGTATCCGGGTGCTTCTCTAAAAGCTCAGTAAAAAGCTTTTTAACACTTTTCTTGTCTAGCTCTGTATATTTCCCCCGCATATCTTCAGGGAGAGCCGTTTCGATAAGAAGTTGGCCCATAGTAGGCATGCATTACCCTTTGTTAACGACCTTAAGGAGCTTTTCAGTTTCTATAATGCCCAGTGCCGCAATATCTCTACCGAAAGAAGCGTCTGCGGCGTCTGTGTGGAGGATGTTATGCGGTTGTGGCTCGTAGGTAACGGAAACGGGAACTTCGTCATCTGAGAAAACGACAACTTCAGAGACGTTCTCTATATAACAAAGCTCCCGGTTAACCATGATACGAATTTTCACAGGCGCAACTCGCGCTTATAAGCAAGAATGGTTTGATAGATCTTATCAACGGCAAACTTAGGAGCTGGGTTGCCAGCTAACGTCATCGGTGACTCGGCAGGCATACCACCGATATTTGCAGCTGTGGGACCCCCACCCATATCCGCCGTAGAGTCTTCCGTAGGGGCTTCGGGGACGTCAGCTTTTGTCTTACGCCCTTTCATAGCTTCGATAAGACCAATGTCGTGCTGGGTGATGGCGCTTAACGGGACCATGGTGTCGTCTTTGCCGTCGTTATCTACGTCCGTCTCAGCCTTATTCACTTCTTCTAAAGCCGAGGGGTCTAAACCGCCTTCAGACGGGGCAGCCTCGTGCATAGCGGGGTCCATCGGAGGCATACCTGCCATCATAGCGGGGTCCATCGGAGGCATACCTGCCATAGCAGGATCGCCGGGTGGCATTGGAGGCATACCGCCCATCATAGCGGGGTCCACAGGGGGCATACCGCCAGCAGCAGGGTCGCCAGCGGGAGGCGGAACTTGCCCACCGACAGTAGGTACGAAAGCTATCTTTTCCAGATCGTTACGGATAGCATTACGTAAGAGTTCGCTAAGGCCCATATTATCCCTTTTTAAGTATGATGACTTCATCATCGACATCAATATCGCCACGTTTGTAAGCGGCGATAGCTTCCTGTTTAGTTGTAAACGCTTTTGGCGTCTTGTCACTCTTTAAGGTGCTCGCCAGGTAAAGCCCCGTTACATAGCCTTGTGGGGGTAAAAGGGCTGGTCCGTAGCTTCTTGGGTCGATAAGCATTTTACTCGGCATCATCTTCTCTCGGGCTTCATTGACGGCTTTTTCGCTATGTGGAACGTGGAAGTTCATAGCATCCCCGTCAAAGTCTGCCCCATGTCCGCTTAGAATAGCTATAGGTAAACGTAAAGCGTCACCGGCAACAAGCTTTACTTTATGAGCGGTCATGTTGGATTTATGAAGCGACGGGGCGCGGTTGATAATTAGCGGTCTGTTCTCGATGATGTTATCCATTACGTGCATAGCTGTCTGATCACGGTCGGTCCAAGATTTAAATGCGGACGTTGCGGGCATACCTTGGCGAACAAGGTCACGGATGATGTACTGCTTATACAGATCCCAAGCGGCATTAGCAGGCAAACCAACCTCATCAACGTCCAGCTCAGGGTCAGGGATAATGACACTACGCCCCACTTGGTCGACAGAGCTGCCTATAACCTTACGCTGGTACATGCCAAGTTTAGGGCTATCGCCAAATACCTGCTTGAGCAGCCCTTTAACTTCCCGGTCTTGGGTTTCTGTCGTTACGGGGTCGCCTAACCCAGTAACCGCTTTAAAAGCGTTGTACAGGTTGGCACCTGTGGCCCCGGCAGTGCCGAAGGTCTTCCGATGCATGTTAACGTTGTTATTAGCTTCTAAGAGGTCTTTGTAGAGGTAATTGGCATCTGCAACAAGCTCTGTACCGCCCATCTTAGCTAAGCTGCGGAACTTGGGAGGCAGAACAGGGGCCACCGTTAAAACGAGTTCTTCCGGTTTAATACCCATCTTCTTTAATGACGAGAAAGTCTTTAAGCGTTTTACCGCAGCGTCACGTTTAGACTTACGGCCACTCGCTATATCTGCCTTAGCAGCCTCAATACCCTTGTCGACATTTAATAACTTGAGGGCTGTTTGAATGGCTTTACCGCCCGTTAAACCGTTAAGTTCTTTTTCCCCTGCGAGAACAGCTTGGAACTCTTTCTCGGTGATGCCTAGCATAGCCCGTATAGGCGTTTCCATAATAGGGTTCGGTAATGGCTCGGCTAAATCAATAGCCGCCCATTTTGTGCCATTAGCACCGCCTGTAGCACCTATATCGAAAAGCCCACCTGGAACTGCTTCCATATTGTTAAAATCTACGGTGTCCGCGACGGTGATCTTGCGGTTTTCAGCCATCTCCTTCACTTGGGCGTCCGTCATGGGCAATACCTGGGTCCTAGTCCCTTGCTTACGGAGATGTACACCAGCTGCTTTTAATGTGGACTCAAACTTCTGATACATGCTATTTACTTTAGGGGGCGGCGGGTTAACCCCCTTACGGTAAAGTTGCCAGTATTCGTCGTTACGTTGCCCACGGGTAAGCTTAGCGTCTTTAAGGTTCTCCACAGCCCCGTGAGATATAAGAGAAAACACTTCAAGATACCCTAAGCGTTTAGCGCCGTCCTTACCTCCCTTAGCTGGGGCGTCGTCCATCGTGTAACCGCCTTGGCTACGAGCGTTAAGTTTCGACTCAGCTAAATGGTGTAACTTCATTAAGTAGCGGTTACCAACAAACACGCCCGGCAAAGGCTTACCCGTTTTAGGGTCTGTAAGATCTTCGTTAACATCTAAACCAGCTTTTTTAAGTTCCCGCTGGGTGTAGGACATCCATTCGTTATCAGAGTTGAACTGCGGTAAGATGTACTTGGTACCCTTTTCTTTAGCGATCTTTCCTAGAGCAGCTTCAACGATCTGCGAAGGGTTGGTACGGCTAATGATGCCCATAGGGTTTAACACTACGTCGATAGCTTCACCGTTCTTACGCTGCGGCATCTCTGCGTCGGGTAAAATGGCACTAATAACACCTTTATCGCCGTAACGACCGGATAGCTTATCGCCAACTTGTGACGGCGTGTACGTCTTTACGGCAACCTGCCAACCGTCACTGGTCTTCTCCACGTCAGTTACCACACCATCTGCTGAATGTGTCCACGTTTCTGATATGTCGGAGTAGTCTTTCAATCCAGTTTTAGAAATACTGCCACGCAAACGTTTAACACCTTGGCCTACAGCTAAGATTAGAGGATCACCGTTTTTAACCACGGTTCCGGGTTTAACGACGCCGTTATCGTCCACGGCTTCAAGCTGCCGCTGCGTGAACACACCGGGGTACTTAGCAATGTATGTATTTTTAGATACACTTTTAACAGACTCGTCGTCTACGATCTTCGTGCGGTACATCTGCTCGGACGAAAACTTATCTCTTGCAGCACTTTCACTGATAACGATAGCGTCTTCGTGCGTAAGGCCACCCATCATGTGGTAAGCTACCGTAACGTTCTTGCCCAAGGCGGCGTTACCAAGATCATTCGTAAAGTTAGACTTTGCTAACAACTGACCAGACTTAACGCGCTGACCTGGTTTAACGAGAGCAGTGTTATGTATACCGGTTTTCTGGTTTAACGGGTAGTTATTGTAAAGGTCGTACTTAACAAGCTCGCCGTTATCTTGTCTTACGGTAATCTCGTCAGCGTTAACACGTACCACGTGCCCAGAGGCTGGTGTGCGGCGAGCGCCAAATAACCCAGCCATTTCTTCTTCAGCCCCTATACCTGTGCCTTCTTCCGTTTCACTTTGAACAAGCGGCTCGTCGGGATTCATTAACGGTAAAGCTTGGGTTGTCATGCGTGCGCCCATCAAGGCGCGTTGAACCTTAGCGCCCGATAAAGCCGGGATCACACCCGTACCGGGAGTAAACAGACGAGAAGCTGACGGGAGAACGTAAGCCACTTCTTCTTTAGGGACATATTCTATCTCTCCGTTAACCATTGCTGGGACCATAGGCTCATCAAGAGCCATGTACTGATTAAACGTTATGGGGTTAGCCGCGACATCCATAGAGGACACCATTACAGGCTTTCCCGTTTTCGTAGAAATCATTTGCTGATAAAGCTGACCATCACGCCCTTTACGCACTCCGCGAGCTAAACGAAGGTCGAGACCGATCTTTAAAGACTCTGGACTACGGATAGGGTCTATAAATCCGAAGTGCGTCCCCTGGACATTACGGGCATCTTTAGATACCGTCTCTGTAGACGTTATAGCACCTTCACCCATACGGGTGATCTTGTGCTGCATGTCATATATTTCCATGGGATTGATTTCAGAGACTGGGGCAGCGACCCCAGCACCAATAAGAACGCTTTGAAGCTGCCGCGTAAAGAAGCCGTTGGACACTTTGTCTACGCCACCATTACGCGCTTTCCACAACGCTTGACGTATAAGACTACCGGCGTCTTTTTCAACGTGCTCACGGAAGTAGTCATCGGCACTTAAAAACTTTTGATAAGGTAAAGCATCACGGTCGTCGGGCTTCGCTTCCCCACGAGACACTTGGATCAATTTTGCGGACGTATCCAAAATTGCTTCGGGCGTAACGTTGTCATAAGCCTTGCCCATAGTGAGCTGAGTAACTTGAGGGTCTAAGCGCATACGGTCGAGAATATCAGCCATAACCACTTTAGGATCTTCATTGTTAGCAGTTATTCTCTCGGCGTCTTTAGCGTTACCTAGATGCTCGGCAATCTTACGAAGGGAGATGCGCTCTTTCTTATCGTCGTGCGCTTGGTTCATGTTAAGAAGTTCTTTACCCCAAGCCTGTTGCAACGTGCGGTCGTCTACACCCATATCCCGTAACCAAGGGTAGAGTTTTGTATTACTCTGCCCTACCTGCATACGGAAGACACCTGTTGCGGGTTCAAGATGGATACGGAAACCCCTCCCACTACCAGGCAAAACGTTAAACTGCGCTTCGACTTCCCCGTTATCTTTAATGCGCTTGTAGATACCTGACTTTAACCGTTGTTGATTCGCTATGACGTACTGGGAACCAGAGTGGATAACCGTACCCATAGAAGATAGATAAGGGACATGAGCTAACGTTTTCGGTTTAGCGTCTTCTGAAACAACTTTCCCAGTTTCCTTAGAGATAAGACGCATACGGCCAGCTAAAGGCCAATACAGACGCTTACCCTTAAGGATAGCGTCTTTCTCATCTTTAAGCGTGTATTGGGGCCTGCGGGAGTAGTCTACGTCGGCAAACTCCAGACGGTATTCATCGTCTTCAATGCTCTTAGCGGCGTAAGCTTTCTTTACTGTCGACAGCACACGCTTACGCATCTGCTGGGGGTTAGTGACGTCTAAGAACTCTTCGTCATCATCCTCTTCCGAACGGGGGTCAAACGGACTTGGCATGAGCAGCACCTACTGGAGGAGTAATCGCCGGAGCACCCTTGTTCATAGAGGCTGTAGGTACAGCAGGTTTCTTCGGCAGTTTGGGCGTTACCGCTGCTTGAGGTTTAACAGGGTTAACACCTTGGGCGCCTAACATGGCCTCCGCCAGCTTTAAGGCTTCGCTGATGGAAGCTGTTTTGTTATCGCGGAGAAAGAACTGCTCGGCGTTATCCACCGTGGATACACCCTCTGGAATATCCTCTTCCTGTTTTTCTTTCTTAGAAAGAACAGGCCGAAGCTTAATAACAGGAAGGTCTTTACCTTCTTGTTCACGAATAAGCTGCTTAACCGCTTTATTGTCTTGCATAGCGGGTGAGCTCTTGTGGCTTTCGTTGTAACTACGGTGAGCGGCGGCAGCTAAGCTTAAAGCCGCTATAGGGCCGATAATAGCCGCTAATCCCGTAAGAATAGGGCCTGCGACTGTTTTACCGGCAGATGTTACAGCATCGCCACCTGCACCAGTCAAAGAGTGAACGTATTCCGGGGCGAAAATCAAACCGCTTAAACCCGCTAAACCGCCGCCGGTAACCACAGCGGCGGACGTGGGGTTATTCTTGAACACGTCTTTAATTGTCCCTGCCGTATTAACTACCCTATTTTTGAAGCCAGAAAAGACCTGGCGAGCAGTAGGTAAAGCAGCTTCTTTAACATAAGCGTCCGCTGCACGATCTATAGCCGCGTCTGCAGCTTGTTTCACCGCACTACGCAAAGGTTTCTTAATAGTGTCAGATTCCTCGTAAGGAACACCCTGTACAAGATCCGCAAGCTCTTTACGCACGCTTTTAAGTTCGTTCTCAAGCTTCCACTTCCGAAGCTCTTTGATGACTAAGCCCATGGTCTTCCAACCAGCGTAAGCTCCACCGCCAGCTAAACCTAACCCGAGAACAGTATTCCCTACGCTCGCACGTTTTTTAAGCCCATAGCTATCTGCACGGCGTAAGTACTCTTCATACTGCTCTGGCGTCATTTCAACAGCCACTTCTTGCTCAGCGTCCATCAAATCGTCTTTAGGTCTGTAGTTCGTCTTGTTCTTCATAACGTCGTTAGCTAAGACGTTATACATCAGCCGTGAAGCTGCCCCGACACCTAAACCACCAGCTAAAAGTTTTAGGGCTTTCGCCGTTTCGAGAGAATGCTTTTCCATGAGGCCCCCATAATGTGGTGCTTAATGTATAATCTAAAAAATCAACCTTCCAAGTAGTACTCACCCCAACGTAAGAAAACAACAAAGCTCTTACTTTCAGGGTCGTACTGAAACTCTTCTCTTGATACCGTAGCGGCGCCACGGGAAACCTTTTTAAGGATTTCACTATAGCGCTCTTTATCTTGCGGTAAGCAAAAGACATCTGCGTAAGTCTCTAAAACTTTGTGTGGTTTCTTATACTCAGGGTCGTCAGACTTGAAGTGTGGGACCATGCCAGAACGGTTACGGTAAGGTATACCATCTATACCGGGGAACTCGTACCAGCCTGTATCGGGGTTGAGCTTTGCGGCGGGGTGAACAATACTGCTACGATTCTGCTCTGCAAATATCTTACGGCTCTTCTCCGCTTCACTGAGTGTAACGTCCATAAGTATTTCAAGAATCTTACGTTCTTCGTCCGTTAAAACATGTTCAGCGGGTGGGGGTGGCGTAGAGCTGCCAGGTCTGTTGTCTACAATGCGTTGCTGTACAGGCTCGTCATTAGCCGCTGATCCAAGGTCGAAAGTGTCGAAAGTCATGTAGGACTTATACAAACACCATTACAAGTTCAAGGTGTTTGTAATGCTAGTGCTTCGTCTACGACTTTGTTGTGGAGGCGGATCTGTTGCTCGCGGATAAGCTGTTTATACTTCGCTATGAGGTGCTGCTGACGTAACGTCTTAGGGTTACGCACCTCGTCGTCATCCGCTGAGGACATAGCCCCGCCGACAGCACTGCCTATAGAAGCAGGGAGGCTTAAGGTGCTCGTAACAAGGCCTGTGCCCATAGCGGCTAAAGGCAGACCGAATACTAAGCCCGTAGCAAGCTTCGTATGCGCTTCAAAGGCGTCTACATGACTAATGCCGTGCTGAGCATAAGCGCAAGCTACACCCAACTTAAAAGCTTTTTTTGCATCTAGCGTTTCCATCGATCACCTCCGAAAGTATTCACTACGGCACCTAAGGCAGCACCACCTATACCGATAGTGCGTTGGATACCTGGACTTAAAGAAAAGATAGGAGCGGCTAAGCTGGCCCCTAAATACCCTAGCCCAGCACCTGCTAGAGCAGGGAGGACTTTACGGGCTGGCAGCAAACCATCAACAGGCGTATCATTCTGTTGTGCTTCCCGCCTTAAAGACTGCAACATGTGGAACTTATCTTCTATGCCCAAATTAGTCGCTTTTGAAATGCTTTCACGGGCCCTCCCTAACGGGATGTGCTGATCCAGAAATGTCTGGGCGACAGCATTATGGTCCGTTTGGGTACGCGAAACAGAGGTAAGGTAAGAACCGCCTTTAAACATAGAACCTACAGAGGTAGCAGCAGCTAACAGGTTCTTGGCTTTCGATTGGGCAGCCTGTTGCTCTGGCGTACGCGCAGATCCGAATGCCGTGGCCCAAGTCTTCGGATCTTTAGTCTGTGCATACGCTTTATACCCCAGGTGTAAGAGGGCTCCACCGCCGGCTAAACCTAACGCTAAACGTGCGGGAGCATTTTTCACCCTTAAGGAAGTAAGAAGAGCTCCGATGCCTAACCCGCCTTGTAAGCCTATGGCAGACATTACCCCCGACATAGGGCTAGCACCTTCAAACAGTTTTGCACGCGCCCCAGCGTTAGCTATACGTGACTGTAAAGCTTTCGCCATGTAGGCCTGTGCTTCTGGTTGGCGAGCGTACCAGGCCTTTGCCCAGCTTAACGGGTTGTACCATGTACTCTCGGGTTGAGAGTTAAAAGCATCAAAAAACTGCTCACGCTTTTTACCGCCCCGGTAAATAGCTCCTGTAAGGCCGCTATTAAAAGAGCTGTTACCTAAGCTTAGTGCCCAGTCGCGGATAAAAGCGTTCTTTTCCATTATGTATTCACCAATTTTACGTCTCTAGTGAGTTGTGTCGGAAGTTCGGGTATACGGTAATCTAACCCCGTGTCCATTTTCGTGTCCGTAAGACCTTTAAAGCCTTTAGCACGTAAGGCTAATGCATTAGCGTCTTGCATCTGCTTGTACTTCGTAGCCCCTATACGGGAGATATACGCATTGTCAGGGGCCATAGCTTGGAACTGTTGACGAGTTAAGGCTCCGTTAGCATAAGCTTTCTGCATAGCTTGCCAACGCTTCGCTTGATACATCTTATCTACAATAGGTTGACGTTCCTGTTCAACTGTAGGTGCGCCTATACGCACGTCAGTAAACGGAATCGTAAATCCCCAAGAGTTAAAGCCATAAGGGTTGGTGAGTGAAGGTCTACGGTCTCGCATGTAATCTTCGACGCCGTAGGAAGGTAAGTGGATACCTTTCTGTAGGTAGTCGTAGGCTTCAATGGTTTCAGCAGGTGTGCGGGTTTGCCCACGTTGGCCATAAGCCTGTAACCAACTCTGAGCGAGTCCGTCGTAGTTCTCAGAAGATGTCTTCGTCAGTGTAGAATGATTTGGTGCTTTTCGTGTATCCAAAGGTTGAACCCCAGAAGGCTTAGCTTGAGAGCCGAAAGACTGTCTGTAACCCGCTAAGAAGTTATTCATAGAAGGCTGTGTCGAGATCCTCTCACCGATATCTGAGTGGGCTTGACGATAAGCGTTTGAGTTTGCACTGTAAAGATTTCTCTGTTGTATTGCGTGTGTTTTAAGTCCTTCCATACCCCCAAAGCGTTGTTGTGCGTAGTTCTTAACATCGTCAAGACCGCCAAAGCGTTCAAGGTCGACAGAACCAGCTAACCCACGGTTTAAGTGGGCTAGCATAGGAGCACGAACTTTTTCGTAGTCTTGTATGCTGATCTGGTGAGCTGCTGTAGGTTTAGAAACGATGTCCTTATTCACAGCGGCATACATGTCGTATGTGTTAGTTCCATTCGACGTTACGGGATTCTTTAAAGCTCTTTGTAAAGCGTTTTCAGCTGTTGTGTAAGCGTTTATGGTTGTAGGTGATCTATGTTGAGCTAACTGAGCAATGTTTTCATTGCCAGTCAGTACGTTTTCCCCACCCTGCATTCTTTTTAAGTCGGTTTGCATTTGAACCGCTTGGTTTCGTGTAATTCCTTTATTATAATTATCTACCGGTAAGTTACTTAAGCGTGTTTGAATCTCGTTAAGCGCTTGAGGGTTGTTTCTTACTTTCGGGTCTTCGAGTTGCTTTTTGTAGTACTGTTCAAGTTCAATAATGTCGTCTACAGTTTGAGGGCTACCAGAGTAATCAAAGTCTATGTCTTGGTTATAGTCAGACATACGGCGTGAAAGCTCACCACCGTAGATACCACCAGCGCCCATACGAGCGGGTACACCGTTTTCAAAATGTTTACGGCGGCGTAAAGCGTCTACTTCATCGGGCGAAGTGTTTAATGGGGCATAACGGCTCGCCCAGTCTTTAGCTACATCGTGGTGGCGATTCCAAACCAACTGGTCCTGAGCTTGGTCGAGTTCCATGCTCCGCATGTTTTGCATGGGAGTACCACTGGACAAAGAGTACGCTTGCGACAAGTCGCCATTCTTTAAAGCGTCCCACATCTCACCAGAGTAAAGAGACCCTAAAGCGTGAAGCTTAGAAGTTACAGGTCGAGCTAAGTAGCTGACAGCTTGACCTGCGGTACCTGTAAGATTTTGGCCACCTAACAAAGCGTTACGGTAGCTATCAGATACCATAGAGCCGAAAGATCTTGAACCGCCCTCACGTATGCGCTGTACCTCATCTTGGAGGTGCATGTTGCGAAGCGCTTGGTCGCGTTCATCGTGGCCACCCGGAGCTAAGGAGCGAGCCGCCATGACAATAGGGTTAAGACCGGCTACATCTAAAGCTTTGTTTACAGCTCCTTGAACACCGCCCTGTGCCCCGTACTGAAAAGGGAGGGTTCTTCTCTGGAACTCAGCTTCTGTCCCCAGTGTGCCCCTTTGAGTCGGAGAACCTAAGATGGTTAGCATCGCTTCTTCTGGTGTGTAACCCCGGTCGAGAAGGTTTTTTTCGTGCGCTTTGTACAGCTCGTCGTAAGAACGACTACCTTCGTTAACACCGTTTATGATGTTGTCGCCCCAGCTCATTCCTGTAGCGTTGGCGCCTCTAGTGACACCGTACTCTGAAGCTTCGTCCCTTGATTGCGTGTAAGCCCCTTGACTTAAAGCGTGAGCTTCCTGAATAGCCCTTTCTGGGTCGTGTCGGGCTATGTTCAATATCTGACTTATAGCTTCTTGGCTAATGTCTCTAGGATTAGCCCGTATAGCCTCAGCCTGCTCCGCGTATCCGACAGATTCATATAGACGGGCGAGCTGTTCAGCTTGTTCAACTGTAGCTGCTTCTTTAACTGCAGGGACTTCAGGTTTTTTAACATAGCGATCAGACAAAAGATTAAAAATCTTCTGCCTGACGTTAGGGTTCTTAAGATTGAAGGCTTTGGGCTTTACTTCTCGCACTTTAAGACCTCGAACGGGAATAATATAGGGTGCTAAAGGTAAAGCAAACCGAGTTACATTATCCGGCCTGTAGATGGGGCAGCACTTATAGAACTTGTTATAGCTGGTATATAAGCTGAAGTGAAGAACGGCGCTAAGGATAAGCCCGTCATACCGTATTCCATAACTTTACCGGCCCGCGTATTAGGTACACTGTAAGCATCTATACCTCTTGTAATGGCCTGGGGTAGAGACCGCATACGCCCGTAGTTTCTCGCTAGGGTATGGTAAGTTGCGCCGCCTGCGCGTTGCAACTGTGGTGCGTACCGCCGTAAACCGGGCAAACGCAAAGCTTGCATACCGGCCTTACCAGCGCCACGAAGAGCTGCTTTACCTGCGAATCCTGTTAAACCTAGACCTGCCCGTGATAGGCCACCAATAGCTAATCCCACTATAGCGTTCTTTTCCATGTAACGCTCTCCCCAAGCTTTGCTCACGTCCGAGCTTTGCTTTGTTAGGAGATTGCTAACGCCGTAAACCCCTGCCCCAGCTAAGCCTGCCCCTGCGCTACCGCCAAGTAAAGTGTAAGCTCTACGGGCTTGCAGAGTTAAAGCATAGTAAGGGGTTTGACTAACGTCGTAACCTAAGCCCTTCATGTCGCGTATGTAATCTTTGACGCGGTGGGAAGGCGCTCGCATCGTCTTACCTGGCAACTGTGGGAAGCTCTTCGATAACGTGTAACGAAGAGCTTCTTTATCATAAGCTGGCATACGGATTTTCGTCCGTACGCCTTGCCTCATTCCAGGGATAAACTTTGCGAGGTTCACCATGTGTGTTTAGTTATTACGGTTCGCTAAAGCTTGGATTAAGAGAGCTAAGAGGGCACCTCCGCCAGCGGCAGCGCCACTAGCTAAAAGCGGATTACCCTGAGCCCATCCAGCTAGACCTTGAGGCTTAGCGGCAGTGGCAGCAGCTTCAGCGTCTGCAACACCAGAGTTATAGCCAGCGCTGTTACCTAATAATGCCCCAAGAGCGCCACCACCTAAAGCACTTGCCCCAGCGGCGTAAGGCAGAGGGTTACGTTTAATGTGCCGAACGGCTGGGACAGCTCCGGGAACTTTCTTAGCTACGCCTTTAGCTCCAGCATAAGCAGCTCCAGGTAAACCTTTAGCTGCTTGGAGCATACTGCCAACACTGGCAGTCTTGTTAACGGTAAACTCACCGTTTAACAAACGGCGAGCGATGATACGAGCAGCAACTTTAGTGTGCATGGTAATTCCTTATACCTGAAAAGGGTAGGTAGAGTTTACGGACGTTAAGGTATGTGTCAAATCTGGCCTTGTCGCGCCATAGATACCCCTTGGGTACCGGCTTGTTGCTCCAAGTCTTCCAGTTTTTGTTTAACTAAAGCGTGTAACGTAGCGTCAGTCTTCTTCATGTTGATAAGCGTTTGACGCCGCGCTGTCGATTCCATGGTCATAATCTCTTGAGCTTGTGCTTCAGCTTCGCTCAAGCGACCTTCAGGTGTTGCACTGGCTGCTAAAGCTGTTGGGTCTAAGCCAGCAGGGGCAGCTCCAGGGGGCGCACTGGGCATACCCTCTGGAGGCATTTGCCCAGTAGCCATCTGTTGTTTAGCTAGCATGTCCTGTTTAACCATTTCAGCGTTTTGAAGGTCTGCCATGCTTTCAGCGTGGGATTGTTCTTCTTCTGCGCGGATACGTTCAGCTTCGTAGTACTTACGCAGTTCTTCACGGTAAGAGCCGTCGCGGCCAATAGCCGCAAGTGCTGTTTGCGGAGCCAGCTGACCGGCCCCGGCCATTTGAATAGCGTACGCTTTGTTTTCGAGGTTGTCGATAATGTCCACAGGCCGAAGTTTAATCTTAAAGGGCTCTAGCGAGCCTACTTGTTGAATGTACCTAGCGTAGAAACTGAGAAAACGTTGGTACAGCGAAGGTACGGTGCTCCAGGTACGCTCAAACAGGCGTAAACCTACAGGAGCAGCTTGGATAGTAAGTGAGCCCGTGTAAAGCTCTTGTGGGACGCCTGTGTCGTTCAGCAGCTCGGTGTTTTTAGCAAGTATCAAATCTTTAGGCGACAGTTGTGCGCCTTCAGCCCCAAAGATTTGATACCGCAGCGGGAACCCGCTTATATTCCAACTCGCAGGGTCGGCGCGGTGGTTAGAGATAATGTTTTCAACAACGCTCTTAAACATGGAGCCACCACCACCCATAATGGGGTCGCCAGAAGACGAAGCGTTGGTTCCTGTTTCGGGGGAAATGACACGTATGCCATTGATGTAATCAAGAGCTATCGCTTGGTCGAAACGGTTAAGTACTTGAATGTGGTAAGCTGTTCTAAAGTTGCTTATGATAGAGGGTAGGCCCCACCCGCCCGTATAGAGACCAGCAGGAGCTGGTTCGATGTGGTGGAAGATCACGCCATCGTTAAATGTGTAACGATTCTTAGAGCCTTTTACCGCAGCAATCATGCTTAGCTGAGCGTGTCTTAAAACGAGCTGATCCCCTTGCGTTATCTTATCGACGTACTGCTTCGTCATGTTCCAGGTGTAGCGTTTTACACCCGAAGCTTCATCGTATTTAATCTCGACTTCGTGCGGGTTTAACAGCAATACACGGGTCTGGTTTAAGTCTTTACGGTACTGGTCAATGACTGCCCACTTTTCAGTGGGGAAGCTTGTTACACCGGCTGATCGTAAAGCTCTCTTCGCTTCCGCTGTTAAGACAAACTCGTAATCTTTCCAATCTACAAAGCCAGCTTCAAAGGCTTTATCAAACTCAAAGAGGTTACCGGCGTATCCTAAGCTGCGGTCAAAAGCTTGTGTTAAAGCTACGAAAACATTACCGTAGCATAGGAAGTTAGACCCTAACAAAGCCAATGTGTCTAAGATATGGAGTTCGTCTCTGAGCGTTTCGCTGATCTTATCAGATTGCTTGTTATCAATGTTAAGGATGTCAAAGTCCGTAATAAAGTACTTCGCTACCTTATTACACGCTTGACGGTACGTACCGTTGCTCAACCAGATGTACTCAGCCATCTCTAAGGCGTCTTTAAGCGTCGTCGGAAGGGCTGTACTGGCATAGTCCACCCAAGGGTTTGGGAAGTCTACGGTTTTCTTTGGTACGCCAGCATTAAAATGCTTGTTGAGGCTTAAACGAATGTCCATTAAGGTTTCACTTTCACCGGTTCGACAACTTTAACGGGCTTGAAAAGCTCTTTAATATGTTCAGAAGCTTCTTTGATACCTTGCGGAGCGGTAGCGGTCTTCGCATCTTTCTCAGGTGGTATACCATACTTGTCCATGCGGAAGCCCCTAGTCTATAGATAAAACCGTAAGCATGATAAGACGGATAGGACCATCACGCAAGCGTAGTGCGTGATTGAACCCCGTGCCTTCAGCTTGAACAATACCTTGCTCACCGTCTACTTCGAGGTCCAGCGTACACTTTACACCTTCGTCGGGGTTCGCATAGCTGCCCTCTAAGGGGCATACGATAAATAAACAACTTCCGCTCAATGTCACGGCGTGAGCATCAAAGCTGAACGAGCCGTAAGGTAACTTAATGGCTACCTTGACAAGCTTCTCAGGTGGCTTTTCAGGTTCACTCGGTGTAGGGGTTTTTACCTGGCTCTGGCTCCCCACCCATTGCATAAGGGTTTTTAACTGTTCCGAAATCCCATAAAGGCTTTCGAGGTGGGAGTCGGTCTTCCGCGTCTTCCCCTGCGCTACCTTCTTGGCCTTCTGGTTCGTAAAGATGGGCTCGCTTGGGTAAACTGGGTTGAACGGTAAAGATGACGTATCCGTCTGGTTGTTCGTCGCACTCTGGCATGATCCCTCCGGTGTGATAACACGGGTTGATGTTGTTTTTGTCTTCTCGTCGTACTCGTGCTCTATAACGGGGATACTTTCAAACTCCCCAGGCTTGTAACCTAACGGTAAGCCCCCTTCCGTAGAGCTGCGCACGATAGTGAACTCGTTACCGTTAAGCATAGCGCGTGTAACGGTATCATTACTTCCTTTAATATACGTCATAAAAACCCCTCTATAGGTTAAAATTCTCTAGCGCGTCTTTCTATGGATCGCTTCTGCATCCACAGCTCTGCGGACTCTAACAGACGTAACACTTCGTCGGTGTCGTTCCCTGCGTGGGTGTCACTAATAGATCCTATACGATCTATGAGCACAGCCAACAATGCTTCATTGGTTAAGCCGTTAACGCCTTGCTCCTTACTGCCTCCACGTTGGAACTGCAATGTCGTTAACGTCTTTCCTGCTGTACTTACAACATACGCTACTGGCGAACCGCTTGGGCCTGCTTCTTCTGTAGCTTGGATACGTAAATGAGCATTTAACGCATTGACCCTATGGCTGGTAACATCCCTCATAAAAAACCTCTTCAAGTGTGATAAGCTCTAATAGCTATAAAGCAACAACAAGTCATAGCTAAAAAAAAGACGGTCAAGGGATTGACCGTCTTTACGCTTATATAAACCGTCAACCGTTTAACCGGTTAACGGACACGTTCTAATCGCCGATCATCTTCGGGTTCTTCGGTTTTAGACACGTTTAGAACATCTAGCTTGAGCCAAACCTTGTTATACGACGCGCTAACGTTTACGTCACCCGCTAAAGACTGCCGCAGCTTTCGTGCTACTTCCGTAGCCTCTTCAGAAGTAGCAAAGACAAGGATGTCCTGCCCTTTACAGCGTTTAAGGTATTCGATTACATTCATGGGCATAGGTCCTCCAATTTTGGATACGTACGGAAAATCAGCTTGGACCTAACGTTAGACCCAAGCGTTTTCTTTTATTGTAGCTCCGCGTTGTTATGGGGTTCTGAGTGGTAATGATGTCTCTCAACATGAAACATGTTTCTGCTCTTTTACGTGCTTCATCATAAGACGCGCAGTATACGTTCCACTCTGGTAGCCCTGTGGCACGTATACACAACCGTGTGCACTCGTCCATCTCCGCTACGTGATACTGTGTATCCTTTCGTGCGAGGATACTGACGACGTAGTTTAAATGAACGTCAGAGGTGCACCAATCTCTCAGCCAAGCATAGGGCTGGTCACCTGAGAAAAGCTCTTCACTGGAATGGGAAGAAGCACTACGCTGTAAAGCGTGCAAAGCTTTTCTCAAGCCGTAAAGCTGCTGAACATACCGATAACGTTGCAAAGCATCTAAGTCATCTGACGACTCGTAAAGACGCTGAGCCTCTTCACAAACTTTACGCAGCTCCTCTAGTGGCAATGAGATAAGGCTTTCCATGTGGCCGGAATTGTCCACTGGGTAAGCCTTATCTCAAGTAGCACAACGTTGCAGCTCTTACGGCCATGTAGATGTATATCTGGTTCGCTTCTTTAGGGTAATTAGTTTTAGGTTTATAAATAATAGTCGTCTAGTCATACTGCTTCGTTTCGCGGTATACCTCTTTGCTTCGCGGTGTAGTAAAGTGTAATTCTCTTCTAAAGTACCAACGGGCTTTTTCCAAGTCTTCAAGAGCATCCGCTTTCTTGTCGAAACGCCAAACGTACTTTAAAGCGTTTCCTAAATTAAACGACATGTGCTCAGCAAGTTGGATGCATTCTACTGCGCCGCTGTAATGTGCAGGGTGATCTACACGCTCTGTGTTGTCTGATGCTGTAACTGCCTGGTCTTGGCGTACAAGATCCATGAGCTCGTAAATAGCGACAATAAAGTCATCAGTGACTTGAAAACGGGCTTTGCTGTTCGGCGCTGCGTGGTAAGCACAAATAATATGCACCACCTTCTCTTGCTTTGTACCTTTAAACTGTGGCATAGCAGCTTCCCACAGTGTTAAAAATTCTTGCATTGGGCTGCCCCGCTCACACTGCACCGGGAAGCCTTTAATGTGACATAGGCTAACGCTCAATTTGTTCCTTCTTTCTTAGGTGTTAGGTGTTTCGACGTACTTAAACGTGCTTATCTTACCGTAGGCGGGTGGCGGTACTTTCACATCTTTTAAAGTTACGATCACCGGGCTACGTTGTGGATACATACCACCGCCGCTATAAACACAACGGGGATGACCGTCTTGGTCAACCCCTAAAATGAAATAGCAATTGTTGCCGTTAGTTGTCGTCTTGTGGTATATACGACATATATTCGTTAGGTGTAATTCCATGAGCTTGCCTGCTTTCTAGTTTGTGAGCACATGAGCGTGCCCTCGTTTAGTTCCTGCTTCATCCCGACACGGTTTCGTCCCGATCTTGTGATCGGGACCAGAGCCTTTCGGTCCACAGGCAATTACCGCCAGGCCTGGCGGTAAGAATGTTCTTTGCGGCATTAAGATCTCTGTCGAGTTCAATACCGCAATGGGCACAAGTAAAGATGCGCTCAGATAGAGCGAGGACATCCTTCTTATTCCCGCACTTGCTACAGGTCTTCGATGGGGGCGTGATGCTTATTTCATCACAACCGCCATTGAACCGCGATGGGGTCATAAGTCACTGTGGTAGGGTCACTTACTATTTCATCGTAACTTCCAGACATTTGCTGCAGGAGCAAACTTAGGGTGGATAAGGAACTTTCGTTATCAGAACGAGAGTTCGTCTGCGAGCGTTGTGGTCTGGTTATGGATCGAGACCGCGATGCTCGTAGTAAACATCTTGCATCGCGGTGAGAACACGCTCAAGCCCGCCATAAAACGGACATCAGAGACGGGTAAGGCCGCTTGCGGCATCAGTGTTGATGGTGTCAATGAGAATAGGTAGCTCTGCCACATCTTCTACCGTTGCCGCATAGTACACAGCGTCAAACAACTCTCGTGCCTTAACTCTATCTAAGTCCCCACTTAAACGCTGGTCTATAATATAGCGGCCCAGCTCTTTATGCTCTTTATGCGTCCGTGGCAGGTCGAACTGCTTTAAGCCGCTAGGGTCGAAGAGCTTATTTAGCATGTAAGATTTATCATGTGACGAAGAGATAAGAAACTCGTGCAACGTTTGCTCTCCCCGATGACTCCACATGTAGCAACCGTTAAGTTCTTTTTCGTCCAAACTTAAAACGCCAACAAAGCCGGTTTTAGGCTGTAGTGTGATTAATGCCGCCCTACCGACTTGGTAAACTTCAACATCTTGAAGCGTGTTAACGAAAGTTATCACTTTACACCACCTTCAGCTGCTGGGCTAACTGAAGAGCAAGCGTAAGGTAATCTTTCGCTTGCTCTTCAGTAACTTCGTCGCCGTCGGAAGAACAGCGAATGCTTTCAAAGGTATAGCAAGCACTGCAAGAGCCGTACACCGACCAATAAGTGGTGGGTAGATAACCTTTGGCACCAATGATGAAGAGTAACGTCCCGTCAGAATCATCACCATGATCGATTTCAATGATCCGTTCGGGGTCTAAGTTACAGACCTCCCAATCCTCACCCCAGTAATCGCAAGCCTCGTCCGTCGTAACGGCTTCAACCACAGCCTTCACAATGTCGCCATAGACAGCGGGAGGGTGCTTACGAAAACGCTCTAAGAGCGCTTCGCGTTTAGCATCGAAGCGTTCGATAATAGTTTTAATCATTTTAATGCCTTTATAAGCTTATTTGTTTACCCCTGGTAATAGTTTCGCTCATTTTTGACTCTTTTATAGGTTTAGCTCTTTACCACAAGCTACAACGCTTTGGCATCTACTTTAGCCGTTGCCTCAAACATCTGAGAGCCTACTTTGTCAAAGTACTCATCTTCGACACGAACAATGCCGAAAAAATACTTAGACTCGGCTTCGGTCTCAAAAACGACGCCAAGTTCAGGGTCTGGCGCAGGGACCCGTTTCCATTTGATGACTGCGTGTTTCCCTCTAAAGATATCGTCAACGCTATACCCTACATGTGCTTTGTCGTACTCCTTTGTACTCGCACCATGCAGTAACCAAAACTCTAACGCCTCTTTTGATGACTTTTCACTTGTGAACATGTCATCAAAAGGAGCTTCGGTATGCTTCCAAAATGTTTCAGGTAGTTCACTCATTGTTTTTCCTTTGCTTCTATTTTGAGGTTTACGGGCACTGCCAACAAGTCGAGCAACGCTTCGCGCTTATAGAAGTTCTCTGAATCTTCGTCTTTCACGGTAGCTGCTCGTCTGAAGTAACGTCGCTTAGAGGTAGTCTTACGCGGCCTACATGAGCGCAGGTGTATACTATAGTTTCTTTCAATGATGCTTACGGTCTACGTATATACCGTAATCCGTAAGCGCATCTTTAGCTATCTTCCGCATTTTCCTTGAGGTTTCGTAGGTGTCCACGCAATAGCCGTTTACGCAATCTGTTTCGGCTATCTCTTGGATCACATTAAACATCTTTTCGCATATCTCTTTCGCACACTCTAAGACCACACTCGGCTCATTTGCCTCGTACGGACAACGTGGAAAAATTTGGTAATCTAACGTGTAAGGCATTGTTCACCTCTTTGTTTAAGTGTTAAAATGGTTTGTGGGGTTCTGCTCATCCGCTTCGATAGGCGTTAAACGAGTTACACTTACCTTAAACTTCTTCAACGCATCGGCGAAATACTCCGCTTTTATAAGCGAACCATCGGCGTCGTATTGTGCTTCTACCTTGTTAAAGCCCGAGTCGTCGTCTAAGTCACCGTAATGTAGACGAAATGTTTCGACGGTGTTACTCTGGGGCTCACCTACTTTCTTAAACGCCTCTTTACGCTTAGCTATGAAAGATTTCACGGTTTCGCACAAGTCGTCCATCAATAAGAGCGCGTCTGAGAGCTCTGCTCCCCCTGGATCATTTTGACGGATAACCTCATCAAGATCGTATAAGATGGATCTTAATTGCCGCTCACGGTATGCCAGATCCCCAACATCAATCTCGTAAGGATCTTCCTCAAAGTTTTCTAATGTATTGTTTTCACTCATCGTTTTCACTTTCCTGGTTTAGATACGGAAGTATTGAGGCGGCTAAGTAGCTAAGGCAAGTATTTAGCAACTTAGCCGCCTTCCCTTCTTGGCGACTCTTTTCTATGTTCCCTACTTTTATATTACCGTTAGAGAGTAGAACAGGGTTATACCCACTCTTGTAACTTTGCGCCTGACCATGTGCCGCGTCTCCACACGCCATGGTGCCACCGACCATTATGCCAAACGCCGTCACGCCACTCCCCGTCGTACCAAACGCCGTGCTTCCACGTACCGTCCTCCCACGTACCCAAGTACCACGTGCCGTCCTCCCACGTCCCATTCTTCCACGCACCGTCCTTCCACAGGCCGTTCTGCCACGTCCCTGAGTACCACGTCCCTGAGTACCACGTTCCGTCCTCCCAAATCCCGCTCCTCCACGTCACATAACCATACTCGTCGACATGCACTTGTTCGTTTTGAGTGATGGCGTCTAAGAGCCACTTCGGGCAATTAGCCCATTCTGTTTTCCGCTTGAACTCCATAGTTATTTCCCTTTAGGGTCTAATGTTTTTAAGTACTTTTCTAGCTCTTCAGCGTATAAGCACGTGGCTAAAATGTGTGCCCGGAGGTAAGCAAACGCCT
>JACCDR010138565.1_pt1 | contig 149278 bp, 103 predicted proteins | sample 7446431 | NCBI WGS metagenome assembly JACCDR01 (sample SAMN15323443, study PRJNA562643) | freshwater metagenome | isolation source: river surface water | place: USA:Blue River Watershed | collected 2017-08-17
GCCGCGGAGTCTAACTCTCTCTGGTCTGGAAATTTCTATCACCAATCTGTTAGTCATCAGAAATGTAGCGAGGCCAGTCGCGGATGTCATACGCAGCTATGCTGCATGTACCCTAGCCGCGGAGTCTAACTCTCTCTGGTCTGGAATTTCTATCACCAATCTGTTAGTCATCAGAAATGTAGCGAGGCCAGTCGCGGGTGTCCTCGCCGCGGAGTCTAACTCTCTCTGGTCTGGAATTTCTATCACCAATCTGTTAGTCATCAGAAATGTAGCGAGGCCAGTCGCGGATGTCATACGCAGCTATGCTGCATGTACCCTGGCGGCGGAGTCTTACTCTCTCTGGTCTAGCGGAATCTGTTAGTCATCAGAAATGTAGCGAGGTCAGTGGCGGATGTCCTCGCCGCGGAGTCTAACTCTCTCTGGTCTAGCGGCCTGGCGGTGGAGTCTAGCCGCGGAGTCTAGCCGTGGAGTCTTACTCTCTCTGGTCAAGCGCAAGCGGAATCTGTTAGTCATCACATGTTAAGGCGCCGACGGGGCGCCGCCACGGATTGATCTCGGTTGTGGCGATTGGCCCAATCAAAAATCATCTTCTCTAGAATTTGGAAGTGATTGAAGTACTTGTCTCTGAAGATCCATGGCTCGTATGGCCGATCGCCGTCTCGCCTTGGCTCGGTGAAGATAAGATGCTTGACGATGGAGTTGTTCACCAATCTTATGAGACCAGTCTGATGAAACAAATGTGACTTATGCATAACGATTGGCTTTACATTCTGAGCGCTTGGTCGCTCAATCATTGGCTCGTGAGTGACATACACTTTATCTTTATTCTCGAGAAGAAGATCTGTTATGAGTGGATCCATCTCCATGTGGCGAAGACGATACATTGGATTGCCATCACTATCAATCGCGAGTCCACCAACATGTTCGCAATTCGCCTCGCCGTCACTGCCCGGTTGGCAACGAGTGGAATGAGACTCATATATTTCTTCGGACTTGCGCTTGACGCGGCGGTCAAACTCATTTTGCAGTTCATCGATATCGTTTGGCTTCTCTTCCATAAGCTTCAAGATGTTACGATGAGTACCGCGGCTACGATGCATCTTAATCAGCTTACTGATTGGAACGCCCTCGATGTCAACTCCATTGGCATTGATGACCACCACATTAAGATTGTTCACAGTGCGGCGATCAATGTTGTTCACAGTGTTGTTGATGTTGTTAGTGATGTTGGTTGTAGCCACACGATCGTCACGACCACTCGCAGCCCCTGGAGTAAATGCTCGACAGTTATTTTTTTGGTGCCGGACCAGAGCACTTGGAGTGCTAAACGCTTTTAGACAAGCCGGGCAACCATTGCTTGCAAGCATTGCAGATTGATGTCTCTTACTCAACGTGTGGGATGTAAAATTATTCTTTCGAATAGTGGAGTACTCACATACGTGACATGTAAATGTGATCATACTGTGGCGCGACATTGTGATAGATTTTGCTATATATGTACATACTAGCGTCTAATGAATTGCTGAATAATCTGAACATTTTTGAACACTTCCGACCAAGAAACAGAGTGACAGGGAGGTCTATATCGACCAAACGATAAAACGTCGTAGGCCATTGAACACAAAATGTGAGCTAAACTTGCTGCTTAATCCGAACACAGTGAACTTGACATAGATGAACGTAACCATCGGGAGCGAAGTCGTGTGGTCGCCAAAACACCGGCCAGATATGAACATAGTTTTTTATGGCTCAAGGGGGGGGGGTCTGGCCATGACAACCACTACTAAGACTGACTCTAAATTTTTTTCAACAGATCATCTTCCACTCTCACTGCTTGGCGCCATGCAGCATCGCAGCGAAGTCGCCGGCCCTCCCCTTGGAACGGAGACGGAGAAACTTTATGGTGGCCATTGCGCTCGCACCACTTGGCAAAACACTGATACAACTCACTGGACTTGAATCGAAGCTCGCCGCGGACACCCGCCGGAGCGATGAACTCGTCGCTATAGAACAGCGCCCCCTCGCCAGCCTGTTGCAAGCCTTCTTAGCACTCATCACCACAGCTTGCTTCACTAGCATCATCACAGCTTGCTTCACTAGCATCATCACAGCTTGCTTCACTATCATCACTCACCACCTCACTAGCATCACTAGCATCATGAGTGATCGGGATGTACAGCACTTTGATCTTGTACTCGCGGATAGTGTATTTGTCAGACATGTTCAAGTTACAAGACGCGCAGATCAAACGGATGTTAGACTTATCCCACGACCCGCCACGTGAGTCGGGGAGGTTGTGGCCGCGGTGGCAACCACCATCATCCAAGTCCATAGATACTCCACAGCAATCACACTTCACGAAGATCTGGCCGTTGCCACCGAAAGAAGCTGATTGCTTGCTACGGATGTAACGACGCTTGTCAAGCTTCTTAGCTTTGTCCTTCTTAGCGGATTGATCAACCACCATCCAATCAACCTCCTTCTTCATGTGACGGTCTTCGTCACGACTAGCAATCTTTGGAACTTCAACCAGACGCTTCAACAGCATGCTCTGCGATCCAGCAATTTCGGCAACAGCAATAGCAGTGCTCTCTTCCACCACAGGTTTAGATACATCATCCACTCGGATCTCAGATACAAGCTTCAGACCCTCGTCTACGACCTTGGCTGGAATCACGCCGACATCCACCTTGCTAGTCAAATCAATGGCAGTCTCGAGAGCAATAACATTCTTCTCAACAGACTTGCCATCCATCACAATCTCAATCTTCTCTTCCATCGATGAGATAGTGTTCTTAAGACTCCCCATGGCAAGCTTGTTGTGCTCGCCAGTCCAGTCCCAAGCGTTGAACTCGATGCAGCGGCGAAGACTATCGCTAGTCACGTATTGCTTGGACACGGTACCAACAACCTCCGGATCAAGATGGCGGTTGTAGCTGGACACAGCATACAACGCACGAGACTTGTTGTTCTCAATGCGCTGGAACTCGCGGTTACGCTCACCCTCAGCAAGCTTCATCTCCATAAGATGCTTTGCAGCATTCACCTTCAGCTCAACCATTCGAAGCTTAGTAGCATTGCTCTCAGCAGCGATAGACTTATCCGATTCAATCTTCTCACGAGCAAGCTTAGCATCCATCTCAGCCTTAGCGGCCTTGGCGGCTGCCTTCTCACGAGCAAGCTTGGCCTCAGCCTCGGCCTTAGCGGCCTTGGCAGCTGCCTTCTCAGCAGCAATCTTAACATCAGCAGCAATCTTCTCACGAGCAATCTTGGCCTCAGCCTCCGCCTTGATCTTCTCAGCAGCAATCTTCTCACGAGCAATCTTGGCCTCAGCCTCCGCCTTGATCTTCTCAGCTTCAGCCTTGATCTTCTCAGCAGCAATCTTCTCACGAGCAATCTTGGCCTCAGCCTCCGCCTTGATCTTCTCAGCAGCAATCTTCTCACGAGCAAGCTTGGCCTCAGCCTCCGCCTTGATCTTCTCAGCAGCAATCTTCTCACGAGCAAGCTTGGCCTCAGCCTCAGCCTTGATCTTCTCAGCCTCCATCTTCTCCCGGGCGAGCTTGGCCTCAGCATCAGCCTTAGCAGCCTTGGCAGCTGCCTTCTCAGCGGCAAACTTAGCTTCAGCTTCCATCTTAGAACGGCGGGCACGTTCCTTGCTCTCAAGTGCAGCGCGTTGGATTTCCAGCTGAGCCTGTTCGAACGCGGTTAGGCCAGGAGCCTGGACCTGCACGTCCTTCGCCTCTTGCACTGTCTTCACTTCCTTGGGAGTGAACTCAACGTTGGTGAAGAATCCCTGGCCCTTGTAGACGCCATGAAGAGCATAGATGGCGGCATAGAGCTTGTTACGACCGGTAGTCTCACCGGTGGTGGCAACCCAGGCATCCATGACATCCTTGTTCATGAGACGCTTGCCCTCAGAGACAGTGATGTTATCGGAGATGAACTTGGCAATGATGGAGTCCATTGTGGTTGTAGGAAGAGGTAAGGGATGTTCAGATCAAGTCGTTTGATGTAAACAGCAGCAACTGCGAGGAGTTATGCTTTATCTATCTGTTAGTCTTTAGATGATAAATCATCTAACTAGGCGCCGAAAGGCGTATACGTCACTATTAGGTGTATTTGACAGAGCGAAGATAGTCTTAGTGCTCGAGTAGCCGGCTTGAGAACGAGTAGAGTTCAAGTATCGATTGGAGTGATGGCCAAAAAAATGTTTGAACGCTACTCGTTAGCTAGCAGCTACTTTCATTGCGTGGCTTGCGAATGGCATACATCAAACGCAGCCATGCGAGTAGCGGGTCTCTTCGCCCAGTAGGGTTGGTATTGTCTGGGAATTGACTTACGCGTGGACATAGTATATCAAACCACTTCTTTGGATATAGTACTGGCCACACATCGCAGTCCATCAACCGGTCAACACATCTAAGTTGCGTCAATGAATTCCGGTTGTGTCTGCGAAGACTGCGCGGCGACTCCGCTAGCAGTTCAAGCTTGCGGCGCCTGAAATACAATCGATAGCTCAAGCTAGTAACATTCAAGTGACTCATGGCGCAAGCCTGTGCGGAGAAGTACAGACAACGATTACATGCAGTGCGATATGGTAAGCCATCACCGAGATCCATCACACCTATGTCAGCAACGCTATCGGCCATCAGTTCTACCAAGACGGCGTCAAATACATCTCTCCATGGACTAGCAAAATCCATTATCAGACAACACAGCTCAAGTGGAAGACAGCGCTCCTGGAAGAACTCCATCGTAGTGTCTTGCTTCAAGCCACGCAATGAGTGAAGTCCATAGAAGTATATGTGTGTCTAAGCTGAGATTGGTAAGCTACACGCTAAGTGATATTGGTTCGCGCAGGCGGCTTGCGGAGGTGGTTCGCGTAGGCGGCTTGCGGAGGTGGTTGTATCAAATGAATGTAGAGCCAGCCGCGCCGGCCATGTTGACCGTGACTGTTTGGTATCCGTCAGTCACTACAAACTTACCAGTATCGGTTATCATTGTGTAAGCCATTTCACTCAGTGGCTTGGATCGAGCAAATCCGTTCATAAGCAACTGACCTCCGGACATATTCATCGTTGTGAACTTGGTAGTCGACCGCAAATTGCGAATATTGCTCCAATTTGTTCCGACCATTTGGTAGATGTCAAAGCCAGTGTCGACGTACCAGACGAATTTGAACTGGCTGTTTGGACTGAGCACTGTGAATGGTTTACTCGTGTCGACGCTTGATCCGATTGGTACAATGATACCATCGGGCGGGCAAGCCTGCGTATTGCAGCTTAAGTCTTCTTGGACATAACTACGCATAGACTGGTTCAGATCAAATCCACCACCTGTCGCCGGCACATATGTTCGATAGCGTCGTTTCACACCACCGCCACATATCTTACTGCATGGAGTCCATTCAGTCCATGGAGTATGATATCCATCAACACGACATACTTGTGTATTACATGCAACAGTCTCTAAGAGATTCTTCTGCTCATCATCCGGAGCATCTTTACCACCATGCATAGCCGGAGAATACGTGCGTGATCGCAGACTAACGCCGCCACCGCAAGCCTTACTGCACTGAGTCCATTCAGTCCATGGAGTATGATATCCATCTACCGGGCATGGTGCCAGACTACATTTGACGCGCTCAATGACATCAAACTGTTTTGATAGAGATAGATCTTTACCACCATGCATGGCTGGCACATACTCACGAAATCGTTCAGTCACACCATCGCCACATGTCTTGTCGCCACTGCATGGGGTCCATTCAGTCCATGGAGTATGATATCCATCTACCGGGCATGGTGCTAGACTGCATATTTCGTTCTCCAATATATCAAGCTGATCAGCCAAAGACAGTTCAACACCACCGTGTGCGGCCGGGATGTATGATCGGGAACGTTCGCGAACACCACTACCACAAGCCCCGCGACAGTCAGACCATTCGCTCCATGATGTATGATGACCATTCACTGGACATGGAGATTGATTGCACACTTGGCTCTCCAATGTGTTCAATCGATCAGCAAGCGGAAGATCGTTACCACCATGCTCTGGCGGAGTGTATGATCGAGTTCGTTGACTGATACCACCACCACATGGCTTGTCGCAGTCAGACCAGTCAGTCCATGGACTAAAATATCCATCAACAGGCGCTGGTGACGTTGGTGCTGGTGCTGGTGCTTGCTGTGTAGGGGCTGGCGTTGGCGCTGGTGCTGGCTGTGGTGCTGGCTGTGCTGGTGCTGGCTGTGGTGCTTGCTGTGCTGGTGCTGGCAGTGGTGTTGGCGTTGGTGTTTGCTGTGCTGGAGATGGTGGTGTGCTTTGAGTGAGAGCATATAGAAACAATAACATCGCTACAACGCCGAGCATGGCGAGCCATATGATATTATATGATGTACTTGAACCATTCCAGCTGCTATCGCTCATGTCAGTGGTCTTGTGATGGCCAACGCTTCGACACAATCAGTTTGTATAATCTAACTTATTTTTTTACCAACACCACTGCCAGCTCCACGGCTGGCAATGGTGCTATAGCTTATGTGTTTATACGTTCGAAGTGTATCCAGGTCCAATCTTCGAAGGAGGGTCAAGCGTGGAGAACGCGCAGCATCGAATAGTGTTTGATCCGTTAGGGTTGGTTAACATACCACACATGTATGAGTTGTATGGGCATGTTTGCTCTGTGGTCGTAGATGTTGATGTTGACGTAGTCCATGTGATGGGTTTGACTGGTGCGGTTATGTTTGGCATTATGATTCCATACTGCTGCAAGTTCAACACCCCCGTCGGTTCAATGACTGGAATGCCATCAATGCTTGACTCAACCGGAGATACCCGCCACTCCGCGCTGACCGAGGGTATAGTAGCACCCGCCGCTATCTTAGACGTAGTCGGATTGGCCAGCCATATTTGCATCTCAGCAAAGACAGTCGCATTCGGTTTATTCTTTAGAGTAGCCATCACAGCCGAGTTTATGAATCTGATAAGGTCAGGTCCCTGCATTGTAACCTGCTTTGATGCAACAGGTGCCTGTATCGAAGTTCCGTACGCTGTTGTTATAGAGCTAGCCTCATCGTATCTGACGTATTTGGTATTGCCCTTAGAGTGCGCAACGTAGTGGTAAATTTCATTGGAGCCTATAGCCGTGTACGGCCTGTACTTCATTGGAGACGCATACATGGCAAAGTAACTGCACCCAATATTATTCGGATCAAGCCTAGCCAGCTCTATTACTCTATTGACTGATATGGCATTGGATGCGTTCTGGTACTTGACTAGAGTGTACCCTGGCGGGTATGATTCTGATACAATGACTCCATCTGTAATGGTGAACACCGCGACTACGCTCGTTCGAGTATCCTTGGGTATTACTATGTCTGGAGACTTCATTGCTATCCCACCAGCAGAAGCCGTGTTTGTGGCAGCCTTCTCTGCAATCAAATTCTTCAGAGTAGCTTCTGCGGTTGTGAGTCGAGTGTCTATGTTGGTGCTGGTAGTCTGCATGGCGTATATGGATGTCTGTATGGTCGATATGTCCACTATAGCCTTTGCAAGATCGATCGATATTGACGCGACTCCCGAATATGTGCCAATGGATTTGGTCAACCCCTTGACTCGCCAGTATATGGACCCATCCCCGACTAGTGTCTTTCCAAGTGCCTTGAACTCATCTATAGCAGCCTGCACATATGCATATTGAGTCGGCAGCGGCATAATGGTTGACCCGATAGACGATAGCTCTTTGACAGACGTCGATATTGCATCCAGCAGATCATCGCCGACCATACCGTTGTGGAAGCCATCAACCAACCCGTCCAGCCGGACAAGGTTAGCGACCATTGCTTTGAGCTGCCAGTTATATGTCTGCATGTCCATTCCAGTCATGGCAGTCTGAACTCGCCCGCTTAACTTCTTTAGACTAGCCATATCTGTGGAAATTCTACTGCTACCTGAACCAGTCTCCAATGATGCAATCCGCTTGGCAAGTGCTTCCGACGTTGCTTGCATATCGATCAACGTAACATCAACACTCTTGTTATTGGCAGTCCCCAGAATGAATGGTAGCCACTTGTCGAGGTAGGTTATGATGAGACTAACTCCCTTCAAACTTGCGTAGCTACTGAAGTGGTCAAGAGCAGATCTGCCAGATTTGTCATACGCTGTCTTCAATGACAACATATATTTGGTGACGCTTGTGTTAGCTTGACGGAGGCTCCATGTTTTGATAGCATCAAGACTGAGTCCATCAATGTTATAGACCATGTCAGATATTTGAGCTGATTGCGTTCTGTCGTAGTAAGACAACGCCGTAATTTCGGTAGCCACTTCTCGCAAGCGATTGATAGACCATGCCATGTTCTCAATCATAACGGGCGCTATTTTATCGCCAATGTCAGCAATGCTGGTCTTAAGAGCGGTTAACTCACTCGCGACGGTGGCGGATGATGGCAAGGTCGATAGATCGCCCAGCAAATTGATCGAGCGGTTGATTCTGGCAATATCAGATCCAATGTTACCGTTATACGATCCAACAACCAATAGTATCTTTTCTAGGGACTGACTCAACATGTCGACGCTATTCTTGTCAGCCGAATTTGACTGCAGCTTGGATATGTCGGCATTAATGTCATCCAGCGCGGTCTTGATGCTCACATCTGTTGATGTGAACGATCCGATGATAGTCTTCAGAGATAAAATGTCAGACTCGGAGACGATGGCCTTTGAGCTCACCCGCGAGATGGCAGATACAAGCGTTGGATCCACCGTGGTAGGCGTCCATGTGCCAATCAGTTTGATGCTATCTACTATGCCGTCGAGTGTTTTTTTGATGGTAGGATCACTGTCGGCAAAGCTTCCAAGTCTATCAAGAATGACCTTGGTGTTCGCAGACAGACCGGACACGATGTCTTCAGTAGACTTCACGCGGGAACTTAGCCCAGGGAGCTGCAGCCATAGGGGCGACTTGTCTAGCCATGCCTTGGATACGGCGCTATAGCGATCAAACGGCTCGCCCCATGCAAGCCAGAGATTCTTTACATGGGTGTTTATAATAGGTGTATTGACAGTCTCTATGGTTTCGCCGGCCTTGATAGATGCACCTAGTCTGCTAAACGTATCACTCAGCAACTTATGCATCTCAACTAACTTGGTTGCCAATACTGGATTGGCAGACCACTCCACAAACCCCGGGAGCAGTGCTTGTACATCACGGGCGAGCGCGATTGCCGGCTTGGCGGATGGCGCATATTGATCTACAAACCAGTACATTGAGTCATAGCCCCTTATCAAACCGTCCAGGGCTATAGACAGATCCTTGACAAATGATCGCTGTTGTATGGTGTCAACAGCGCCGATGACATTCTTTAGACTATCATCGGTGGATGTCAGTGCCAAGCCAAGTGTAGTTTGCTGGCTCAGCGCATTGGCAGCCTTGGCCTTCAGATCGGCGATAGCATCGCTGTTGGCGATGATGGCCGCGCCCTTGCTAGCGATGTCATCGCGCATAGATACGACATCCTGCATAGCCTTCGATGCTGTGTTAGATGCGTAGGTGGCGTCAATGATTGTACCGCTAACAGCATCGCCAAACGTCTTGTACCTAGAAGGAACTTCGCCCATTATGTCCTTGTACTTCTGGAAGAAAGGTAGCATCGATGTCACTATACCGCTGACGCTGTTAGATGAAGTCGTCAGCTGATCAATCAGCCTAGTGGACTCGTTGATCTTATCAAGGTGGTCTAATACACTGGCCTCTAACTTGCTTACTCTAGTAAGCAACCCATTGGTGGTGTACGGCGGCGCAGCATCAAAACCACTCAGAGCTATTTTCAGTGCCGAGATATCACCAAGTGCATTGGTCAACTTGGTAACACTGGTAGCTTGGGACAGCGCAGAGCTCTCGGTGCTGGCTAGACGCTTGTCAATATCCTTGATCGTGTCGACTAGAGTCCTTTGATTAAATTCGTCTTTGCTGTAACGGCCAAATGCGGCGCTCTGTCTTTGTTGGTTGTCACTCAATTCAGCAACCACGTTCACAACATTGCCAGACATTGATTCCAACGCCTCTTGCACTGAAACGGTCTGACCGTTCTGCTTGACGGCTAGAATGCCCATAATCTCTTTCAAGTTACGGATGTCTTGAGTGAAATTGCCAACATTGGTTCGCCATGTGTTTAGCTCAGCCCAGATATTTTCAACGGCCGCTGAGAGATTCTTTCCATAGATTGCACCAGGCACACCGGTTCGATCCATCAATAGAGTGATCTCAGATTGTAGGTAGTTGATCGAGTCAGCAGTTCCGGCTAGCTTCTGTAGCGTCGATGCGGATGCCTCTAGCTTAGAAGATACTTCTGCCAATTTCTCTTCTGTTGTTGATTGCTTAGTCTTTAGAGATGCCAGTGTAGTTGCTGTTGACGCATCGACTCCCTTCAAGTCGGCTACTGCAGCTGTAAGTGATTTGATAGACTCAGCAAGGCTACCCGCGCCAGGTGACTCCATGTCGCCAACAACAGTCTGTAGAGCAGATAGTGTTGTGGATATGGCTGCAATGGATGTTTTCGTGACATTGCCTGATGCAGTCAACCCACCGACCGCGAGCTGTATGTTGGCCAAGTAGTCCGATATGGTCTTTATCTTACTCGTCTCATCAACAATAGACTTGGCTGTGGTTAAGAAATCACTTACAGCAATATTGTCTTCTCTGGCGTTATCAAACTCCAGGTACTGTCTATAGCTTTCCATGTTGGTTATCACGGTCAGCAACATGGAAGGTGCTATGCGAGTGTCCATGCCTTCCAACCGGTCTAGATCTTCACGGTACTTTTTCAGTATGGGGGTTGCCCACTGAGCCGAAGACTCTTGTCGTAGTCTATGGGCTGACATGATTTTGTCGGCAGACCGTAACATCTTAATGGCCGATGTGTACGACACAAATCCCTTGCGGACCTTATCGACATCACCCAGCTCGGCCTGGATGTTGGCCAACTCGTTAACCTTAGCTTTTAGATCAGTTGTATCCACATCCATCTTTGCTATGGCGGCATTGACAGTCTTGAACGTATCTACAACACTGCTGTTGTTGTAAGCAGTCATGTCGCCCATCCACTCTTTCAACTTACTCAACCCGTCACTCACCTCCTTCATCACCAGCCCCTGGCTAGTGATATAATCTTCAAGGGACTTGCGAACCTTGGCGAGGTTGGGGTCATCATACTCTGCAAGGAAGTTAAGGATAGTCTCATGAACAAACCCACTCATGCCGTCCAGCGTGGTTTTGAAGTTGGCAATGTTTGCATTCAGTGGTCTAAGGGCGGTTGCGAGCTGCACGCCTGTAACGAAGTCACTTCGAGCATTTGCAACACGCGAACTGAGTTCATCTAGCTCGGATTTGAGTTCAGTCCACTTCCCGTCAGCGGCAAGATTGACCATCTCTATATCCCGCACCTGCTCACCAATCCCCTTGACATCCAATCCTAGCGACTCAAGTGAAGTGAGTTGGGTTTGAATGGCCGCCACCATGTCAGGCACAGCCTCTTTGAGCTTATCCATCTCGCGGATAGATGACTCAACGGCAGCCAGCTTGTCGGACGACGCTGACCGGTACAAGTCCAGAGATGATGATAGTGTTTGAGTGAACTTGTCCAGCCGAGAGATGTCGGCGCCGGCAGTGCTCATCATCACGTCTAGTGCATTCGCAAGCGCAGATATGCGATCTACTTCATCCTTCACAGTGCTAATGGCGCGGTCCACGGCAATGGAGTTGTCCGCCGCGGCTGATAGCATGTTCGACGATAGAGTATTCAGATTGATTTCCATATCCTTCTTCACTTGGTCGATCAACTCCTGTAGCTTGAGCTGGATATCCTTCACGCTGCCACTACTGGTTGCTTGCCCTTCCGCAAGTTGCTTCTCCAATGACGCGTACTTCAGGGACAGATCTACCAGAGTAGCTTGGAGCTCAGCCTGGAGGTCGGCATAGTCGGCTTCGGCTTTGGAAGATTCATGCGCACTGGCCAACGACATGCCAGTTGACTTGGAAATCTCTACAGGGGTTGAAGACTGGCCAGTGCCAACGGGAATTGAACTGCCATTGGCCGTGGACTGGCCGCCGTTGGACCAGGTGATCCAAATCAATACTATCAGGCATATGCTCAAGAGACTGAGCCAGACATGTATAGCGGAAATAGCCATGCCACCCGCCTTGATGCAGAATGAAGATTGAACTCACTATACTTGGGAGATTAAACTAGTTTGCACCAAGGCCTGAACTGTTAGCGCCACTGTCTACGTGTAGTATGAGTCGGTGTTGTAAGTATTGAGAGGGTATGGTACCGTTGGCTTGCATATAGGATTGAATGTTCGAGAACCGTTGACCCCTTCGCCCTTCACGCTGATGCCAACCATGACAGAGTTATCTCCACAGACTGCGGATGATGGAGTGGCGTCGGTGTCATGCGAATAGAGACCAGGCCCAAGAGTGTGGGTTGTGTTAGGTAGAAGGAGACCACGCTTAGCGTGTATGACTGCATTGGTTGATACATGCAGCGCGCCACCGTCAACCGCCAGATTGAGTGGGGGCACATCCACCTCCCACTTGATAACCGCGGGATCAGTAGCAGGGATCACAACGGCTGGTGCCCAGCTAGATACCGGGTTGATGTTGAAAGTCACAGTCAACTCCATGGTACACTTCCGCTTGAAGGTCTCTAAGATCATCGCCTCGTAAGCCTTGCGGATAGCCCATAGAGAAGTGCGGTTGTGCTCAAAGTTAGTAGTGTTGCTAGTGGTGGTAGTCGCGCAGTTGGTGTACGTCGTGTCGGCCTCAATCGGCCCTAACTTAGCGGAGTATGGGTAGCTAAACCACTCATGGCTGCGGCTGGGGTAGTCAACCTTGGATAGATTGACCATGTAGAAGATTGCACCGAGCCCACTCTTCCACCCCTTACTGGGTTCAGCGAACTCCAACTTAGCCGAGCTGCGGAACGTCGCGTTGAGTTTACCAGAGCCGCTGTTGAACAGCCGCTCTCCGTTGTATAGCATAGCCATGAATGTCCGGAAGGGCGCAATAGGGTATTTGGTTCCAGTGAATGAATTGCCGTAGCCCGGCGTGGGGACGCCGTCCTTAATGACAACAGCGTAGTTCAGCACGCTTGGCGTAGTGCCATCACCCAACACCACCTCGGGACTACCATCCCATCGCATACTACTACCCCATGCAGAGGCGCCGGTAGAGCCCGAGGAGGTATTGGTTGACTCGCTACCAGTTGCGACCAATACCGCCAGTTCAGATAGCTCACTACGAAGAGCATCTACATCACTGGAACTAGCAGTGGACGCCTTGAGGGCGGCAATAGCCTTGCGGATAGTATCGACATCAGCCATAGACGCCTTACCGGCGATCGTTGAGGCCATTGCCGATAGGTCTGCCTGGCTTGCCTTTGAGTCGACAACAGTCTTTAGAGCAATTGCGGCAGTGTTGATGCTGGCTATGCTGTCAGCAGTGGCTGTTCCGCTAGACTCAACATCCTTAGCCAGTTTAGATAGGCCCAGGCGTATGTTGCTTATGAGTCCAGTCGTTTTGGATGACAGCGTAGAGAGAGCATCGCGGCTCTCGGCAATGGAGAGGACAGCAGACGATAGCGTTGTGGACATAGCGTCCACCCGCGAACTAATAGTGGCCGACTCGGCGTCAACATCACTACGCATTGCACGCAGCGCGGCAGCGTAGCTATCTTCAAGAGACTTACCAAGCTTATCCAAGGATGTTTGGAGATCCTCTCTCGTAGCTGCCGTACGCCTTATGTCCGAAATGTCTGCTATTGCCTTATGGGTTGAAGCAGACAACCGGTTGAACTCATCCAGATCGGTCTTAAGACTCAAGGCATCAGTCAACTTGGCGACCGCGTCTTGAAGAGCACCTAGGGCGGACTGCACATTCACAGACGAGTCAGTGATATTGCCTATTGTGGATTGTAAGGTTGATGAGAGACCAGCGACCGCTGTTGACAGGTCTCCAATGGTAGACGTGTTAGATGAGACATCAACCTCGAGCAACCCAATCAACCCCTTCACGTCAACAATGGACGCTTTAAGGTCATCGACACTGGCTTTACTCTCAAGATTCACAGATATGGAGTTGATAGAGTCAAGCGCACCGTTGACAGTCCTTAGAAGATTATCCAAACTGACTTTGTCGGACTTGGTGTCAAGCGCAGTTGTCATCTCAGCAGAGAGCTTAGCAGTTGCTGCACTCGCTGCAAGTACAGCAGCATCCAACGCAGACGCAAGGTTGTCAACCGTAGCCTTGTCGGCCTTAGCCTGCAGAGACTTCAGAACCAATAGGCGAAGGGTCTGGTCATTAGCGGAAATGGTCGTAGAGAGAGACATAACTTGACGAGACAGCTTATCTAAGTCACTCTGGCTGGCCTTGCCGGTAACCACCTTGGAAAGCGCATCGAGATCAATCTTAGTAGCGCGACTGGCTAGATCCAAGGCAGTCGCCTTTAGCTCATCCTTTATGTTGACAATATCACTCTTGGCGGCCGCACTATCCACACTGAGAGAGGGCAATACAGCGCTAGCAGTCTGTAGCTTGATCACCTCAAGTCTAAGTTCTTCAAGACGCGTAGATAGAAGCTGGCTAGATGTGATAGCGCTAGAGCGGACAAGCGAAATTGCATCGCTCTTAATTGTATCGACCTGAGAAGAAATCTCGCGGACGATAGCATTGCGTGTTTCGGTAAGGGCTGCAAGTTGCTCAGTGCGAACCAGTTCACTCATCTCGCCGCGGATAGATGAAACAGCTCCGTCCAAATTAGTTGCATGGGTTGTAGACTGATCAATCATATCACGACGTAGAGAAGTAACCGCTTCATCTAACTTGCTATCTAAGGACCTTGTGTGTTCATCAACGACAGAGATGCTAGTACGGAGAGATGCATCTTCTTCAAACAACTTGGCGGAATTACTAGACTCGCGTGCAAGCTCATTAGACAGTCGCAAAATGTCTGCTTGGACAGAAGCTAGCTTGGACAACAGATCATCGCCACTCATAGACATGCGGGAAGTCAAGGTAGCAATGTCGCTTGCAATCAAACTGTTCTTAGCGGAGATGGCTTGGCTCAGTGAGATGTGCTCGCTAAATAAATATGCCAGACCACAGATTAACAATGCCAGGACTGCAAACAGCGCACCGGCAGCGTACTTACCAAGCAAGATACTGGATTTCGGGGGCAGTGCGTTTGGCGATGGAATGGATAGGTCTTGTGGCATTTCGACCAACGTGATGTGCTGCTATACAAACAAAAAAATAAGATTACGTTCTAGCTGTTCTACAAGACTGTTCTAGCCTCGACACTTAGACGTACTATCGTTCACACATGTAGGCGCTTGAACTTTACCAATGTCCGAGCAGCGCCCGGACGCTAACGAGTAGAGTTCAAGCATCAAAAAACAAACATCCACAGCGCGTGTCGTGGATGATTGCATATAGTAGACCGTTAGGGGATCGAACCCTATTTAGACCGTTGATAAGACGGTATCCGATGCCAACCGGCCACGGTCCATCTATACTTACTTCCTTCTTTTAGTTAACAATACATGCAGCATAACCACGCCTCGACACAACTGGTTGTATGCGTTGCATCACGACATGCCGTTCTACAAGCCCAAGAGAAGATAGCAATGCAATGTGGTTATAGTCATGTGAGCAAGCACGTGGATGCATGTGCATGCTATATGTAGACATGTTGCAGACACGCGCTGTTCAAGCCCATGCGCGATTGTTCTCAATACTCGTTGACCAACATACAGCACAATGGCAAACAATAACAGCGCTAGTGGAAACAGACACATCGCGCTATCGCTTGGTGCGTGTGAGTGAATGTACAGAATATACAACGCATCGACGCAAGCAGACTCTACCATGACCATTCTGTCATAATGCTGTATGAAATTTGACGTAGACGCATGGTTAGCAATGCTACTAATACAACCACGCAGCAGAAGAGCTGCGTATGCTGGATTGAGTCCAAAGAAATTTACTCTGATCCAGCCATGCGCGACATGTATCTTAGATGCTGTTTGACCAATAGCGCACACGTGTACAGCAGTCATCAATAGACTAGAGATGAGTAGCGCGATGTTGGCCATGGCTTATCGCCAAAGCAAGCCACGGCTGTGTGCCTGTACTATGCGAAAAAGTTGAATTTCTAGAGATGTCTACAAAGGTACAACAAAGCGCTCCCAAAGCACACTACAGCAACCACCCTCCAGCTTACCACCATGTTCACCACTGAGAGCATTGCCCTTATGCGCAAGGACCTCCCCCTTATGGCATTGCCAACGGAGATCCGCGGCATGGTCCACGCCATGGTCGGCGAAGAGAGCTCCCGAGACATGTGGAAAGGCATCATGGACAAGGTCATCGCCGGTATCAACTGGAAGGACCGCTTCTCGGCTCAGGTCGTCCCCATGCTCGACAAGGGAATCCGAGAGGTCGGCCGTTGGTCGCAGATCTGCCGCGCTTGCGAGGCCCAAGGTGCTGAGGAGCCGCAGGTCGGACAGGCAGCTGGATGTATCTGTGTGGTGGATGAGCTATGCCTCAACTGCTACTGGTACAACAGCGACCCCATGTGCACCAGCGCTAGCGTCTGCCGATGCTCTCCTGTCATGGAGGACATCTCCTACGACCAGATGCGCGAGCACTTCCCGGACCACCTTGGATGGACCAGCTACTTCGAGTTCACCAAGAGCGAGGAGTGGACCAACTACCTGGAGAACGAGTGGAACATGCGCATGGTCATCGACAACCTGGAGAGAGAGCGTGAGGCTGAGCAAGAGGCTGCCCGTGAGGCTCGCTACGAGGCGTACTTGGAGGCAGAGCGCCTGCAGACCGCCCTCCAGGAGCAGCGCGATGCGGAAGACTCGGAGGATGAAGACACTGCGACGATACCGGAGGAGTACAGCGACGCGGTGTGCCAGGCTTACCTAGAGGCGGAGCGCCTGCAGACCGAGCTCCAGGAGCGGGCGATTGCGGAGGACCTGGCTAGGATGCAGCTGGCGCGCGAGCAGTGGGGCAGCGACGAGGATGCGTAGATGAGTGAGTGTGTGTGCGAGCAATGGCCGCGGCACTTGCATTTCTTTCTTTTTTCTAAGCACTGAGACAAAAAAGTGGCGTCCCACGTTGCTGGCTAACAACACAGCGTCCTGCATTGCCAGCTAGCACAGTGGCTAACAACGCGGCGTCCCGCGTCATTGGCTAGCTCAGTGGCGTCCCACGTTGCTACATATTACAAGGCGTTCCAAGGGCTTCCAAACGGTGGTTCCAAATGGTGGTTCAATCAAATTTCGGTCCAAGGGCTTCCAAAGGGTGGTTGCTAGCGGTTGGATCAATATCACTGAGCTGCCATGGATAGGACATCATCCAATCCCATGACCAGCATAGATGTCTGCATGTATCCGATCTTCTTCACTAGAGTCTCCAGAACCAAGGTAATCATCTTGCGCTTGCTCGCCTTGGTGCGGTCTGCGAGCTTACGAGTGTTGATGCACATGTCCATCCACTGAGGTGACAGCTTGCCCAGTTCATTGATGTTGGTTATCTCGTTTGAGGCAAAGAACTTGCTAACACTCCGCACACGTGCTTCGGTAACCTTCTTAACGCTAGACGTCAGAAGATCGGCAATGGTGAGAACGTTGTTGGATGCGAGGGATGCAAGTCCGTCAGGTTGGCTACTGGCATCACACATCTCACGAGCCTCACCACTCACCTCTGTCGACCAAGCACTTCGCGCGTACATCACCCGACCCACCGGTGCGTCCACCTGGGTCTCCGCCTGCACGCCAGCATCCACAGCATCAACGAGGGTCACCGCCTGCACCCCAGCATCCACAGTATGCGCAGTGGTCACCGGCATGGTCTGCACGGATGTGTCCACAGTCACCACGGCCTCCACAGGATCCTGCACAACATGCACAGCGGTGGCTTCAAGCTCATCGCACTTGCTCTCAAGCATGCCCACAGTCTCTTCAAGCAAATCGCACTTGGTCTTAAGAGCAACAGCCTCCTCACACGAGCCGTTACACGTAGCCGCCATCGTCAAGCTGGTCTGGCCCATGGGCTTACCGCGGGCGATGGCCATCTCTCGCTGCTGAATATCAGTCCATAGACTCTCAATCTCATCTCGCTCACGTTGGATAGCCGCAGCCTCCTCGGCAAGCTGCCGACGGATAGAGTCGTTCTCAAATCGCTCGCGAAGGCCGGCATCCGACTCGACGGAGATGTTGGCAAGTTCATCCTTCAAGCCGTCACGCTCAGCCTCCACCGACTTCAATGCACCGGCCATCTGTTCAGCCTTAGCGTTGGCCTCATCTTCGAAGAACTTGGAAGCATCCACCATGGCCTTGAGCTCACTGTTCTCTTCAATCAACTTGGCCTTGTCCTTCTCAAGGTACGCAACCACGCCAACAAAGTAGCGGTTCTTTGTCTTCACATCGGCCTCCACCTCCTTCGACTTAGCAAGCTCAGCGCGGAGCTTGGCAATCTCCTTCTCCTGGCGGACAAACTCATCTTGCATGTACTTGATCCACTCGCGGTGCATGCGAGTAGCCTCATCAATAGGACTCTCAGGATCGTGCTTGCGAGTGATAGTCTCACGCGTGATAGGGTTGTACACGTCCTCAACGTCGCCACGGATGATCACCATCAACTCGGGGTTAGGGAGGGCATCGACACTCACAGGCGCGGCGTAAGGGGTGAAGCTCATGACTGAAGTCGGAAGAGGGCTGTTTGTTTTGATTGAATGGGTTGTTCTGTGCACTGGTGCTTTACAGTATATGGATCAATCTGTCTAATACATATTCACAAATCGTCACACGTCGACCCATTTCAATCAAAGGGATCTAAATGCGCGCCGTTGCATGTGCCTTATAGGCGAACCACGGGGATGCCACCCGCTTCATCTACCCTTTTCCTGAAGTCATTGTGCTTGAAGATGATGCGCAGCTGCATGATGGATGCCACAAAGGCAAAGACGGTAATCGCCCCCTTGATGAAAGTACTTACAGTGTTGAACATGTTGAACCCGTCTAACTTGGATTCCTTCTCAGGGATGCCAAACACAAAAGAGCTATAAGGGCGCTTACCATTCTTTGCCCATAGAGTGACAAACCACACCAGGGTCATGATGCCCAAGATGAAAGATGCGATGTTGAGTACAATGATGAATCGGTCGTAGTTGCTAGCGACATAGGTGTACTCATCGGCGCGCACAAATCGGATTGCCTTGGAGACAAATGAGTCACTGCGGTTGATGTGCTCAGTACGACGACCAACATTACCAATGGTATGAGCAGCAGCATGCGCGGCGTTGTTAACAACATGGGCGGCTTTTTTAGCTATAACGACAGGAGCCATCGCTGGAGGTGTGGTCTTAACAATAGCCTCCCCGCGAGCCAGTGGGGAGAATGGCTCTCCCATCACACCGGTGAGCTGGGAGCTTAGGCTATTAACCTTGGCAGGTGCCATTGTGATAGGCGTGACACGGTTAACCATATTGATATATATCTACACATATTATCCACTCTAAGGCCTGCACCCAAGGCCAGCCCCCCAAGGCCAGCCCCCCAAGGCCAGCCCCCAAGGCCAGCCCCCCAAGGCCAATGCCCCCCCCCCTAATGGTAGCCCTGCATCCCAGGCCATTTCCCAATGACCATATGTGGTTATACTGCCTCTCAAAGCAACGCGTAGGCTATATGGGGCTGTATGGGCTTGCAAAAAAATTGAAAGGAATATCTGTGTTTGGATTTATCATATAGATCCGCCTATACATGGGGGTAACCCCGTGTATACCAATAGTAACACGAACAACAAATATAACATATATCACTTGTCTTCATAAGTTAGAGACCTCAAAATTTGACCATATAGGTAAATTTATGAAAGTCCGTCTTCACTAGATTCAAGTGACCCAATATGTAATTGTTGTGTCGTAACGTGAGCTCCCCTGACGTACAAGGCGAGTGGACACGTTGTGACATATTGACAATATAGAAAACCTGGACGACATTTTTAACCGCTTGTCGCAGATATCCACATGGATACTCCACCTTCACTATAAATCATTGTCAGTATGCCATAGCATACCCACTCGCCTTATCACCCTGCCAGTTTGCTACCCCCACGATTGCTACACTACCAGCTTGCTACCCCACAAGATTGCTACACTACCAGCTTGCTACCCCCACGATTGCGACCAGTTTACTATTTTTTGCCAGTTCTGACGTGCAAAAAATTTGAATCTTTAGAGTGCTTGGCCAGCTCACCACACACCACCTTGCCACTAGCTACCATCTAGAAATGAGTCTCACTCGAATGTTGAACTCCACCATTGACATGGCCAAGGCTTGCTCGGATCCGTCTGCTCACGTCAAGGCACCTGCTGTGATGGAGCAGTATGTTAATGCGAAGGCTGTGAAGACCATCAAGAAGACTCTCAGCAACTGGAGTGCACAAACCGTGAGCCAAACGCTGATGGGTAAGTCATACACGCCCATGGACATCCTGCGCATGGTAGACAGCCTGCGCGTTGACCGCTCCATGTCTGGCAAGCTAACGATCAAGGAGTGTTGCAATAGACTCGCGACGATCAAGGCGGCGTCTCATGTGCTAACCGAGTTTGGCCCATACAAGTGGTAAGTAATGCACTTGAGCTAGCACTTGAGCTAGCGGTGGTGTCCATTGAAAGCAAACCTAGCGAAAACTCCAGTAGCTGCTCGTGGGTTAGCCGTGCGCGGTGTTTCTTTCTTTTTGTCACCCGCCAATGCCGCATCTGGATTGAATCTGAAGGCTGACCAGTCCATCCCACCGTGATCAAGCTTTCCACTAGTGGGCTTTGCATTGCCTGCAATGCGCATGGTGCTTAAGTCCTTCGAATTTCCAAAGGCATTGGATGCGCCTGCATTGGATGCGCCGGTACCTGCCAGTGGGTCGGCATTGGCTGTAGCGTCTGTTACAGTCTTTAGAAATATTGATCTAGCCTTGGCCTCGTCGTCAACATCAAAGTACTCTCTTCCGCGCGCCAGTCTGAATGACTGGTTGAATTTGTGAATGAGTGTCTTCTCAACTGCGAGATAATTTGAGCCAACTTCAGCCATGCCAATGTATCGCGAGCCCTTGCCGTAGCTGCGCAGTCTACTTAGATCCGGCACCGACGACATGCCCACCTTGTAAATGCTTGTTCCCACATACATTCGAGGCTGAAGGATGTATACGTACATGGTCCAACGGGGATGGTCCAACGGGGATGGTCCAACGGGGATGGTCTACTAGGTTATTGTATACCAAATGATGCAAACACTCTAAAATTGAACCTCTCTGGACTATGTTGTAAACACCAGCCCCTTGCATCCCGCGCAACTCGCTCACCCTTTCTACTGCCATCATGAACACTAGCCCCGCCAGCATGAACGCCCCTGCCGATATGATTGACTATCTGTTTGGAGGCAACCCTCTTATCCCTGTGAAGATTATGGGTGTTAATGTAGACGAGTGGGTTGACATCTTGGCCACCAGTGTGTCGTTTGCAGCCAGCCGCAACGGCACGTACAACATTCTCTTCTATGCGACTTGTATCCACAGCATCGTAGACAACTTGAACGACGGCGACCTTATGAAGTTCCTACATGGCAACATGGACGTGGGCAACATCCTCAGCAACATGCATGACTCACTGTGTGTGATGTATCGGAAGTACAAAAGCCACTGCCTTCGAGTCAACCGGAAGGGCAAGGCGCTATGCGAGGACAGAGATGATTGGTACAGTATGGACTACGACTGCTTGCCTGAAGATGTGCAGATGCAGTATATGGAGATAGTCCATGTCTCCATGCACAAGATGGTTGAGCTTAGCCTCGCCCAAAGCTTCTCCTCTCTTTGAGCTCACCAATCCGCCTGGCGCCCAGTGGGCGTTGCATTTTTTGCCATTGGTAAAATTGAAGGGCACTTGTATGTACATAACAACCCAACCACCAACCACCAACTCTACCCAACCATGCACCTTCACGGAAAGACCATCTCGCTCACTCGTAGCACGATTGAGTCAAAGATGGGAGCTGCCCTCAAGTCTAGAGAGTCATTCTTCTCTCCTGAGGAAGTGAACATCACGGCGAATCGCGTGTCTAAGAATCTGCCGTTCCCAGTTCTGTTCAACGACATCAAGGAAGATCCGTCCTACTTGCCGTACAAGATCATAGCCCACGGCATCGCGCCATGCGGGTCCAAAGTGACGGTAGTCATCAACGGCATCTTCCCGTCGATTGATATCGAGATGCCAGGCGACAACAAAAAAGAGAACCTCGATTACATCAAAAGACTACTGAAGCACCCAAACCTGAAGCGTCGCTTGAAGAACAAACAGCCAAGTGTGAAGTGTGTGGAGCAAGTGACTGGTAAGCGCCTCATTGGGTTTTCTCCCACCGAGTCAACCTTTGTCCGCATCAAGTTCGGCAATTTGCAGTCTCGCCGAGCCATGATAGACATGTTGATTGACATGCGCATCCCGTCGTACAATAACGACAAGTCATCTTACTACAGAGTGGCTGCCCGCACCTACAAGTTGAACCTCGCGGGTTGGAACGCTTTGCAGTCGTACAGTCCACTCAACAGTAAGGATTACAAGAGCAGCATCCAGCTAGAGATTGATGTTGATGATCTACAGGGCATCGATGTCGAAGCGCTCCCCGAGTGGTGTACTGAAGCTGGTTACAGCGCGGACGTGTTCAGTCAAGACAACTCCATCGCGATGTACTGGGATATCGAGCAGTTCAGTAGTGAGTTTGACGTCGACCATCCGCTGAAGCCTTCTTGCATTCCGAGACCGAACGTACTTGACGATCAGATATTCAACATCGGCTGCACCTTCCACAAACACACATCTGAGGACTCGCTTCTCAATGTTAGCATCATGCTTGGCGACTGTCAGCCACACAAAGACTACCTTACTGTTGTCTGCGACAGCGAGGCCACTGTCATCCTTGCATTTGCAGAGCTCATGAACATCATGCAGCCAGACTTCGTTGTGGAGTTCAACGGATCTCAGTTTGATTGGCCCAACCTCATGGGCAAGAGCAAGCTGCTCGGCATTCAAGAGACCGTGTGTAAGAAGTTCAGTCTCAAGAAATTGAGCGACAAGGATGTTGACAGTGTCGCGATTGACAGATATCTGTTTGTCGAAGACAGTGTGAAGTTGTCCGCGGACAGACAGCAAAAAATTGCTAACCTGCGACTGCATGGCTATATCGCGTACGACCTGCGAGTCTTACTCATGCAGATGAACAGCACTGAGAGCAAGTCAAGTTTGAAGTTCTACCTGGAGATGTATGAGCTAGAAGGGAAAGACGACATGCCCATCCCGGTACTGTTCACCCACTTTGCCAAGAAAGACTATGTCGGACTTGGTGAGGTAGCGCACTACTGCTTCATGGATTGTTTCAGACTGCACCAGCTAGCAAACCGAGTAAACCTCATCGCAGACAGACGCGCGGTCGGACTCATGTCATACACGTCCACCTTTGACTCATTCTATAGAGCAAATGGTAGTAAGGTTCGCAACCTCATCGTGGCAAACGCTATCGACAAGGGACTATTCTACGACGCGCATCCTATCAGAGACGAAGCGGACAAGGTCACGGGCAAGTATCCGGGCGCGTTGGTCTTGAAGCCTAGACGCGGATTGATCAACCCAATGATGACCTTCGAAGAATTCTGCAAAGAGCGCTTAGACGTTTGGGACGAGAACGTTCACCGCCAAGGGCAAGACTACATCTCAAAGAACTATGATGAGTTCTACAAGTAAGCGCTGGCACCAGCCATGCCTGCGGCGAGTTCTACTGGACTCCAGCTTTCTTTTTTTAGGTTCAATCCACCGTCACTTGACTCGCCATAAGGGCGAACAATCCGCAGACTCAGCATCTTGTCGGCAACACTCTCAACCACTCCGCCAGACACCACACCCACACTTGCATTCGCACTCGCACTTGCACTCGCGCTTGCACTTGCGTTAGCACTTGGATACAAGCGCACTAGTACCCTTCCATACTTGTCCATGCCACACATGTCCGCGGTCATGATCTTACCGAGCCAGAGTTTACGGGCGCAGTCGCGACCGGCGCGAGCCATTGCAGCCTCTGCATTGTTCTTTGACTTAATCTCTGGAGAATCAATGCCAAGCAGGCGGGCGCTCTTGTAGTACAGAATGTTGTTCATCTCGAACCCAATGGTCCACGTATCGCAATCATATATTCTAAGGACTTTGCACGGGACTCGCATGTTGAGAGTAAACTCCTGGAAGTCCGACATGCTTGCAGACTCTAGTCGTGTGCTCATGGTTATACACCTCGCCACCCGCTTGCGCTTGGTTGTATGCGTTGAAGCTCCGATGGCCGCGGAGGTTGGCTGGTATATAGATAGCAAAATTGATGAGCGGCCATATAGAAAACCAACAAGAACACTTACAGCACCCACCAAGTCATCCACCAGTCCACCCCCTCCCGCCATGGAAGACTTCACCAGACAGTGTCTTGACGAGTACAAACAGTACATTGCTCAGAAGAAGGAGGAGGGATACCTATGCATCATCTCTTTGGACTTCTCCTCGCTGTATCCGAGTCTCATCATGACATACAACCTCTCGCCCGAGTACATGGTGCTGAACCAGGCGGATGCCGACAAGTACAGAGAAGAGTATCCTCTCCACAGCATCTCATTTGACTTCAAGTACGAAGACTATGTCGGCGAGAAGCACTGCAAGAATGTTAGGGGCTGGTCCATTCGACATGTCCAAGCGGTTGACGAAACAGGCAAGCCCATGGACTCAAGTACTGGCGGAGCTTCGCAAGTGGACGACCGGTTCGGGCTGTATCCCACCATCTTGAGAGATCTGTTCAACCAGCGAGCGGAGATCAAGAAGGAGCTTGCTGTCTACAAGCACAAGAAAGAGCACTTGGAGTTGAAGCATAGCAAGTACGAGCTCACAACTTCTAAGGAGTACCGGCAAGTGAGCTTGCGGCTCAAGTACGTTGACACCAAGCAGAAGGCTCTGAAAGTTTTCATGAACACCTTCTATGGTGAGTGTGGCAACAAGAACTCGCCGCTGTTCGTTTTGGAGCTAGCAGGTGGCATCACATCCGCGGGCCAAGATAATCTCAAGAAGGTCAAGCGATTCATCAACAGCAAGGGCTGCCGAGTGTTCTACGGCGACACGGACAGTCTGTACTTCGCAATGAATCCAGACTTGTTCCACGATGTCCACCGGGCTTACTTCACTGAGCACCTAGACAAGCATCGCTACGGCGTTGAACTTGTTGAGGCTACGTTCAAACACATCAAGCCACTGAACAAGCAAGTCAATGACTATCTGTTCGAAGACAACGGCACTCGCTACCTGAAGATGGCTTACGAAGAAGTGCTATACCCCGCGGCCTTCCTTGCCAGAAAGAAATACTACGGCATCGCGCACGAGGGGTTAGTTAACTTCAAGCCCAAAGATATCTTCATCAGAGGATTTGAGGTGAAGAAGCGAGGCGTCAGTGAGATATTGCGCATCCTGTGCATGGAGACCATGTGGGAAAGCATGGACGTCATCAACTGCAAGACACTTCTACAGCTTGTAGAGGCAAAGATATCTCACATGTTCAACACGCAGTGGTCGATGCGAGACTTCGTGGCGACCGCCATGTGGAAGCCGGGGAAGCTGAACGTTCCGGTAAACATGTTTCAAGAGCGAATGATCAAAGAGGGCAAGAGGCCAGTAGAGCCATACGAGCGTTTCGAATACGTCCTCTGCAAGATTGTTGACCCGACTAAGTTGTTTGACTACAGGGGATGCAAGATAGACATCAAGAAGGGACATCTCATGGAGTATCTGGATACAGCCGAAGAAGAAGGAAAGGTCGTGGACATCCAGTACTACTTCGAGAACCAGCTCGTCGGTCAGTTCGCAAGACTCATATCTTACTCGTCGCAGTTCGTTGTAGACACAATGGATGACGAGATTGACGATGCGGTGTTAGACAAAGATGTTGACGACGACGCGACCATGAAGAATGCGAAGCGGTACATCATGAACATTAGCAAACAGTATCTCACAGACCTCACAAAGGTTGCGTCGGCGTACAAAGCAGTCTACAGAACAATAAACAAGGGGTACACAAAGACACTCCAAAACGCACTCAAAGAGTTCGGCCCGCTCTGCAAGCCATGCGACCCGGCTGCCAGCAGCAGCATCAAGCAAGCGATTGAACATCGGCTTGCAGATGTAGTCGAGCAGTGGACCGAGCGATGGGAAGAGAAGGCAGATATCATTCTCAAGACTATGGTGAAGCAGACATCCTCGCAAGCTGTCACGCTAGCATACAACGCGTCGCCCAAGTCGCAGTACTCCATCGGGAAGAGAGAGTTGCTTGCGTCCAAAGAGAAAGTCATTGCAGACATGTGCCAGCAAGCGACTGAAGGCGGTGTTGAATGGCTGTTCCAAACAAACGAAGAGACCATCAAAGAACTTGCAAGCAAGTACAGGAAGGAACTCATCGACCCGGCACTGCAAACCATGGGTAACCCTCAGGCATACCAAGGAGATGCATCCCCCACCCAAGGGGATTACGGTGACAGACTCAAGCAAGTAGAACATCTCTTTGAGCAAGAGTGTCCGACCATCTCACCAGCGCAGAAGGTTACCATGCAGAGTATCCAGAAACAATGGAACTCACTGGTAGCCATAGAGGCAACCATCTACCAGCAGAATGCAATCCACAGACTGCACTACGAGAAAAAAATAAAGCCACAGCCTAAGTTCAGACTGTGAGCATCAGCGCTCACTCCGTACAGTGATCACTTACACGCACGCAGCATCTACGGATGCCTTGTATTTTTTTGCCTTGTTCCGCGCTCGCCGCCGGTGAAGGGAAGCTGTAGTATGATAACTTGACTCGAACCTTAACACTGAATCCCCTGACCGCACTCAAATCAATACCAGCCAATCCAATAGAGCCAATGCCATCAGCCGCGCGAAGGCTAGCAAGATGAGTGAAATCAAATATGCATGCAGGTGTGTACTTCAACCATACACGCATTCCGCAAGGCGGTGTGGTCAATCCAGAGACTATCACCTCTCCCAGTCCGAAATGTTTGCGCATATTGTTCTCCACTCGCTCCAACACACCGGCGCTTGCCTCATCTAGATCAACCAAGACACATCCAACAAAGCCAACTCGCTTAGCTTGCCCGCCGGGCGGACTGTCTCGGGTTATCTTCACAAGCGCACCTGAGAGATTTATTTCCGGGGAATACATTGCACTGCTCAATAGAAGCTTGAAGTTTAACCACTGGTTAGGTTCGAACTGGAAGAGCCCGTGGAAGAGTGATGCAAGGTGAGGTAGTGTGTTACCAGTATTTTGTTGTCTCTATGAAATGGTAAGCAACTAGATATGCGCCGGAGTTGTTTGCGTTGCGATGATCACTGCCTTGGGTTGGCGTCGACACCATATGATCATTGATCTCTAGAGTAACAACACCTTCGCCAGTGGCTGAATGGTTAGCAGCGCGGCGAGGTCCGCGATACGTGTAGTGTCCAGATGCATGTGTGCCAAAGTGGTTGACCGTGCCAGCCCATCGATAGATATACTTGCTTCCCATGTGGGCATTGCTGAAACATAGCTCATGTGGATAAGACCCTGGGTTTGAATTATGGGTATCGCCTGGTAGTCTAGTGAATGCTACCAATATGACAGTGGGCGTCATTGATAGTCTCTGCGTCTTGATAATGTCAGACCCGCCGCAAGCGGTGTCGCCTACGGGATGAGTGCAAACCATATCTCTTGGCATGGTTGAGAAGTTGTTCTTCAGGAACAGGTTGAGCGCACTACCGCTGTCAGGATTGTTGAACTGAGACCTAAGATGGTTGGCAAGCACTTCGGACGGGTGGGCAAAGTTTATCAGCCACTCGACCGGAGCCATCTTTTTCTTGGTGCGGCACTTGCGACAGACCATATCGCACTGATATCGGCCTCGAAATAGACTACTCAGATAGTCATCACCAATGCAGTCGAGCAACAGGAGAAACATCTCTCCGGCATCTTCCTGAGTGTGGCTGATGGATATGTTTTTGCTAGAGAGCATGGCGCACAGTTCATTGAACAGTGGTAGGTTGTTCAAGACAGGCTGGCTGGCCGCCGGGGTCGCCTTCCAAAACGTAAACAGCTCGCGCAATAGTCGAAGCCACTTATTGTCACCAGAGTACTTCAAAGTGTAGTCAACAACGCTCGGCAACCCGCCCAGCAGCTGAAGTAGCGAATTGAAGTAACATATCACGCCAGTGTTGTGTAGACCATGTGCGGGCAACACGCAATCCCCATCCCACCCCACAAGGCCAGATCCAACTTTGACGCGACTCGCTACCGGTGTGACCGCGCGACTACCCGCGCCAACTCTGTTGACTACGCCAAGTGTACCGATATTGTCATTCATCTCACGTAGCTTCGCTGATTGGTCTTGTGAAATGGATTGAGCACTCATGATACAGGTCAATTCAGTTTGGTTGACTAGTTTGCGGTAGATGGCAAACACTCTAATAACAGCTACTCAGTCATTTGAGATTAGAAACATGTACACTCAATGGTATAACTACCAGCCTGCATTAGTGAAGCGCGACAATATGAGTTTCCACGAATGCGATACTCCAAATACTAGCTATCAAGGTGCCCACAGCACACAAGCAATCTCGCACGGTCATGGCGAGCAAGTCCACATCATTACGCCTCGCGCAAGTCACGGCGTGCATGCCACCACGTGGAAGCCGGACACATGTCCTTCATTCTTAGAGCTTGCAAGCGAAGCTATCGGTACGTTCACATTCATTTGGCTCAGTCTTATGAATGTATCTACGGCAACGTTGTACCAGGCTAGCGGTGTAAACATGGGATGGGAGGGCGTCGCCATGAGCTGGACCTTCAATCTATGGATTGCCATCAAAATAGCCAGCCAGCATTCGCTAGCGATGCTGAACCCATGTGTGGCTGTCGCCAAATGGTTGGAAGGTGTTTGCTTCAACACCAATGAGAATGCATTCTCCGGACGTCGGCTAGTCGGATATGTGCTTGTAGAGATTGTGGCAGGCATTGTCGCTGCGGCTGCAGTCTATGGAATGAATTACGGTGCTTGGGCTACTCCAATTCAGTGCGGTGCCTTTGCTACCACGCGCAGTGTGAACATGGCGCCAGCTCTTGCTGTCGAATTTGTGGGGACTGCATTGTTGATGTTGGGCATTCAAACTGTCACGCGTCCAGGTGTGTGTGGACAACCAAGTGGCGGACACCAAGCGTTCAAGATTGCACTCATCTTGGGAGGATTGGTCTTGGCAATGGGCGCGCAGACAGCATTCAGCTTCAACACCGCTAGAGACATGGGCCCGCGACTGTTCGTTACTATTATTGATAGCAACTGCTGGGATGGCGAGTATGCCTTCTCGCTAGTGGCAGCTGACACTCTTGGCGCAGTGTGTGGTATGTTGATCTCTAGACTACACTAGGCAAGCAACATGCCAGCAATTGATGCCAAAAAATATGGCATGCCACTTGGCCGCGCACTGCGCCGGGTGCTTTCTTTTTTTGCTTAGACTCGTTCAATCCTTAGAGAACTAGGCTATTGCTCTTCGGCATGTTCTCTGGAGCGATGGAAGGCTGTTGCGAGAGAGATGTCTGGGAGAAGGTGATAGAGTCGTACTTCGGGCGACGAAGGCCAACCCAGTTTACAACATCGACATCCTCTACCTCGACATTGTACATAGCCTTGCGGCTACCGAACACATCCTCAAATTCATTCATGGCACTGTTGTGCTGTTGCTCCATAGAATCAGATACAGCAAGACGGCGCATCTCTACCTCAAAGGCCTCGGTCTCGGCGTCGGCCGTTTCATCCTCGTCGACATCCACGTTAGCGGCAGGCGGCTCCGGGAACTCGCCAAGAGTGCTCGATCCAGGAAGAGCAGGCTCCCACGCCGCAGTGGTTGCGTAAGTTGAAGTCAATGGCTCAACTCGGTACGATCCCTGTAGAGTGCTAGGCTTGGCAGTCTTCTTAGACCAGTCCCAAAGATCGACAAACGTCTTATTCGTCTTAGCTGCCGACTCGGCCGTGATGCACATTTTTTTTGTAGTGGTGTACTCGTCAAGTGTGAAGTACAGGAAGACTAGCAGCCAGCCACTTACAGCCAGAGCAATGATCTGCTTAAGCAAAGATAACGCAGTCGCCATATCAGTTAGTAGCCTTGTTGTATACTATCCTTGCTAATGTTTTACTATTGGAGAAAATAGAAAAAAAACACACCTCCTTCGGTGAAGTAAATGCGTGTAGCGTGGTTGCGTATGACGCTTGGTGCGTGCTTAGATAGCCACGTAGTCGAACTCGTTTGCGTTGTACACATTACCCGGGGCGGCCGTGTCGTACGATGTGATTCGGCGGTTGAGTACCCCATTGCTCTTGACGACCCGGCTGTTGACGCGCTCCGACTCCATCTTAATCTTCTGAAGCATGAATCGCTGCACGTTCGCTACGAACATGGTGCTACGGAAGATCTTGGAGTTGAATCGGGCATGCTCTCGATCAAAAGCGTTGTCACACTTGTCAGCTATTTGGTCCTTGACGAACTTAGGTACCTCAAACTGCATAGTCTTCTGAGTGATCGGGTTGACCTGGCACTGAATGGGCCCGCGCATTGCTTGCACCATTCGGGTGACTGTGGACGTGCACGCAAGCGGGGCATCTGCTTCTAGGACACCTACCGGTAGAGCCGCAGCAATCGCGCCATTTGGGTCAATAGCCTTACGAGCGTAGTACGGATCCTGTAGCAGCGTGGACATAATCTCAGCACCAGTCGCAGGTCGAGCATTGCTCGCGATGTCAAAGTTAGCAACATCGTTCTTAACCATGCTGTCGAACGTGAACGCATAGTTGTAGAGATTGATTCCCGGAATTTCGCGCATCAGCGCATGCACATCAATAGGCGCGATGTTGAGATCCAAGAGGTTCAGCGCACGGGCGGCCTTGCGGTCCAAGCTAGGAACAGCGGCAGCCAGCGCGACTAGTCCGTTCGAAATTTCCGCCTTGCCAGCGTTCAGGTTAGAGTTCTCTACTAGGTTCACAATATCGACTGGAGACATCTGGCTGAATCGAGATGTGACCATGGCAACTGGAGTGGTCGCGATACCGGCAGCGGCAGCCCGCGCGTCCATAGCTGTCATAGTAACCACGTCGTTGTCTGGTGAATCTGCCAACAAGTGTACATGAGTCAAAGTGCGAACAAAGTCAACCTTGCGCCGGCTCACAATGCTGGATACAATACCACTTACAAAAGCCTCAAGCTTGCTTGCATCAACCTTGTTGACAGCAAGTGCACTGTTGTTGTAAGCAACTACGCTTTCCTTGACCCACTTGAATGAGTTAAGATCAACCTTACCACTCACGCGGTAAAGGATAGGGCTAGCACCGTAGCTCCACTTAACTTGCGCATTGGCCATTGTAGCACTTGGAATGATTGACTGGTCGTTCATGCTAGGCGTGTCAATGCTTGCAAGGATAGACATCGGGCCAAGCGGCAGGTTACCGTTCGTGTTGAAGTGCATCTTCATGAAGTCTGACTTAGTCTCAAAGAAGTTAGTGCTGTACTCCATCTCAACCATCACGGCACGAATGTCTTCTCGGATAGCGTGCGCGGCCTCAACAAGGTTAGTCAAGTGAGCACTGGTGCGACTGTAGATGTTCTCGTTTCCGACAACAAGTCGGGCCGCAAGAGTGTTCAACTCATAGTCCTCTTCACCATAGAAACTAGTGGCTGGTAGAGGCTGGGCAACTACTCCGCCAACTGTAGCGGTGATGGGTGTGTCAGGCACGGCGCCGTTAACAAGTAGGCGGTTAGTGTTGTCAAAGATAGCCTTGTAATGCTTACCAACTGCAACAAACTCACCGAAAGCCTGGTAGAAGAAAGGAAGGAAGGCCTTGTACTTCTCAATCATGTTGATGGATACATCGCTAATATCATCCACAGCAAACTGTTTGACAGTGGTCTGCTTAGAAGCGTTGCGCGAAAGAAGAACCTTGATAACATGACCAAGACTAGTGGTGATGATCTCGTTGTTGGCCGACGATACATAGCTACCGGCCGCAGGGGTCAGTGCCGTTACTGTAGGGGCGAAGATATCAAGAAGACCGTTACCTCCAAAGACTGCCGAGTTCTGAGACTTAGCAAAGTTGGTCACAAGGTTCTTATAGAACTTCTTGGCAGACACGTCGTAGAACACATTAACATACCGTGCAAGTAGGTTGTTGAATCGAATCAACACACTTGTCTGGAAGCTAGGGTTGACGGCACCAGCCGGGAGTATGTCAGTGTTCCAGACATATTGGTTAAGGGCAATATCCATAGGAGCTGGACCAGCCGCACCAACAGCGGGAGCTGGAATCTGATCCAATCGAACCCATACGCGCTGACGACTGTCGTAAGTGCGGAAGACATCGTTAATCACTGGGTTGGCCGCGGCTAGCACAGAAAGTGGCTGCCATGATGCAACACCACCACCGCCAGGTATCTGAAGAATAGCATCACCAAAGCCAGCAACTACACGAGCAATAAGCTGGGTACGATCACAAGATATGCGAGAAAGGTGATACGGCGTGTTGATTGCCAAAGCAGCTGCACGTGTACGAGCGGCGGTGCCGTCAAGCAGGTTGTTAGCCGTCTCAAGATCTTTGGTACATTGAGAAATGTACGCGTTAATTGCTTCAAGGTTAAGGATCTCACCGATGCCCGAGTTGGTTGTGTCCTCGGCGTATACGATCTTGTTCAAGAGAGTCGACTCAATCTCAGAGATAGCCTTCTCGTCAACAGCGATTTGGTTAGCAGGGATCTGGTTACGGAACCGAGAAATAGTGTACTTCACATACTCAACACCACCCTCAAGCATGTTCTGGAGGCCACTGTAGTCAAGCATGAACTTGTTCTTGTTAATGAACTTCACCTTGAGCAGATCGCCATCGGCAAGCTGGTGACCAGTAGCCGCAGCAACAGATGCAAGCGTAACATCGCCACCAATACCAGCTGTACCGCACTCAATCGTAAGAGCGTTAGCGACATCCAAAATCATAGAGTTCTTTAGACTGAGGTCGGTCGCAATACCGGCAGCGTTCACTGTTGCGTTGTACTGACGAGCAGTGCTTACAAATCCATCCAAGAAGTCAATCATAGTGGTACTAAACGTACCCATGTCGTAAGCAAGAGGGATAAGAGCAGGTGTTGCCGCAATTGCCGACTTGGCAGCGTCGTTAACAGCCTTGAGACATGTGACTAGTAGTCGGGCTAGACGGTAGAAATCACTGTCACTGCCAGCAGGCAATGCCGCATCGGCCGCAACTGTAGTCGCGATGAGGGTATCTGCACCAGTAGGAGCGGCCGCGCCCGGCAAGCCGTTCAATCCAGTGTGCGAAAGGGCGTGCACTCGCGCAGGCGTGTTCAGACGAGCAACTACATCCTGGTAAGTTTCAGCAGTGAAATCAATACCACCTAATACATCGATAACCGCATCATATGCATTACGCACATCACGCACACCGCTTTCAATAGAACGGATCTTGTTGATCTCAGTAGCTAAGAAGAACTTAAGGAGCGAGTAAGATACCTTGTTCACGCGAACATACTCGTTCCAGAGAACGTTGGTAGGGAAGCGGACTAGCTCGTGGTACATCACGCTCGTCTCAATGTTCTGCGAGTTTACGTTGCTAGACTCATCAATTGCCTTCATCACCAGCTCCAACTTACGCTCCTGTGAATCGGCGCGAGAAATTTCACTGCGGTAGTGGTTAATGCGCTCGACGAAAGAGTTAGTCTGGAGAGCCGCGAAATTGTTGCGGTTGTAGAACTCGTTGTGGATGTTGTCGCGGAAGGTCTTGACCAAAGAGATGTCCGACTTGGTGATCTTGTTCTCACCGCTCTGCTTGCTAAGACTGTCCTCAACAAACTTGCTCGAAGGAGCACTGCCATCAAACTCCTCGCTGTCGTTCAAGATATCAAAGTCAACGGCTGACTGCGGGAGGCTATCCATGTTGTTACTGTACTTCTGCTTGACCTGGTAGAAGCTGTTAAGATCCTTGCGCTTGAGAACACCGTAGCGGCGGTTGATCTCAGACACAAGAGCAAGACACGCCTCGCGGACAACCTTACCGTTACCGGCGCTCTTGAAGCGGTTGTAGATGCCGTTGATCTCGTGGACAATGCGGCGCATGTTTTCAATGGAGTACACGCCGTTGTTGATTTGCTTCGACTCATCAAACACACACTGGATCAAGCCACTCCAGACCGAACCAATCTCAGGAATGAATGCAATCGTCTCAGTGTCATCGTTGGCGTGGCGATTTTTCTTGTACGAGTCATTGCCATTGTCAAACACATGCTTGTAGAACTCCACGAGCAGCGGAAGACGGATGTATAGCTCAACCGCCTCGTCAACAACCTTAACCTCGCTGCCACCAATGATAGTGCGAACAGGTGCGGCAATCATAGAGGTAACCGTGTGAGGCTGGTTGAGCATGTGACTGGTCTCAACAACGGTAAGCACCTTAGCGGCGATAGCCTTTAGAGCCATTACGAAGTACTTGTCCTCGGTGGCAAACACATCGCGCTTGGTCAGACCTTCTTCCACTGTCTTAACACTGTGCCAAATGGCAACCAACTGCGGTACGGTAAAGACTCGGATAGGGTTAGCACGACCAGCAGCAGGTGCTCGCGCAGCAGGTCGGCCCCATGTTGTAACATATTGAGCAATGAGAGCAGAAGATACGTTGGCCGCGAGCTGGGCTCCACCTGCACCGAGTGATACGTTGTCGTTCAGATCAGTGACGCCCTGAATAATCACATCGTCAAAGGATTGAGTGCCTCGGAGAGTGCGGTATACTGTATCCAACTGAGCGCTGGTAGTGAAGGTGCCTAGAACATTACCGGCAGCGTCAACTACATCAAGAGACGCCGCTCCGGCAGCCACAAGCGTTGCCGTAATCTCTGCTGGCATGCCATCCTTTACTAGCTTGATGTTAGTCTGTAGAGTAGATTCCCATTCACCAAGTAGCCCAAGCGGGTGGCTGACGGAGGTTGGGCGCATCGAGAAGAACGACTCGCGGTCACCAGTCTCGATGTCATAGCTGCCTTTGTCCTTCTTCTCAGACGTAATCTTGGTATCCACATTACCGCCACCGGTGCCGTAACCCATGGTGAATCCACTCACCCAAATGTACTTGACAAGGTTTTTGTACATCGTACTGGCATGCATGTAGCTTTTGCTAGACAGCTTGACCGATCCGAACTTGTCTCCAACACTCATGAACATAGAGATAATGTTCTTAAGACTCGCAACCGACTCAACGGCCCGCTTAGACTTCTCAAGAGCTTCGCGGATGGCCTTACCAGTAAATGCGATAGGGAGAAGGCGGTTGCGGTGGTCGCCCTGGAAGAACCCAGATGTAATCGCAATGGCAGTGTTGTTATCGACATCGGCCTGAAGAAGAGCAGCCATGTCGTTGATAGCCGCATCCGAGTCAGCGTCAAACCAAGCGGAAATTAGCTCAGTCTGTTTGAGCATCTCATTCAAGTCGCGAAGGGCATCTATGTTGCCCGACAGCTCAGTGGTGAAGTTCATGAGATATAGATCAAGAGCCTCAACGGTTTGGTAAAGGCCCTTCTTGGCATCGTACTGCAGCTTGTAAACAGTCTCCACCAACCCGCGAGGAATCTTCTGGTCAGCCGGCGCGTTACGGTTGTAGTCTTCAAGAAGCCAGCCGCGGCCGCGCTCCTTGTCGTTAAGACGATCAACAGCTTCCGTGTACTCCTTCTCGAGATCCGTAATCTTAGCACCGATGGACTTGCCGATGACCTCACTGTAGTCCTTAGAGTAAATAGCCTGGTCCTTGTGGACGCGCGAAAGGTTGTCCTTGAGGGTAGACAGGTTGCCGAAGAACTTTAGCTTCACGATGGTATCCTTCAGAAGATTAGCGGTGGCGGCCGGGAGCGAGGGGTCAACCAGCTTGTCACTCCAAGTGAACTCAAGGCTACCCGTCTTGCTACCTTCCTCGGACTCACGGATGTTCTTCACGGAGTCACTGTAGATAGCAATGTTCTCCTTCACCGACTTGAGCTGCGAGCGAATGCTGCCAAGGTAACGCTGCTCCTTGAGCACCTCGAGCGACTCAATCAAACGGTCAAGGTTGCTAGAGAAGCGGTTCTTAAGCTCGCGGCCACTCATGGTGACATCAAGCTCAATGAGCGCATAGAAGAGCTTCTTGTCGTTGAGATCAGTGCGAAGACCTTCGAAGATATCGATAAAGAGGCGAAGGTTGTCGTCGTACGCAATGAGGCTACCAATCTGCTCACTGGCAACGTCGACACTCGCGCGGATCTCCTTGAAGTTAGAGTTCAGCTGGGAAATAAAGTTCTGGAACACCTCGCGGATGGTGCGCTCATAAGTGTTCACGCGCTTCTTCAAGGTACTCTTGCTGTTACCGCGAGTCACGCGACCAATGCCGGTAGAGAGGTCGCCGCCCTCAACATCACCGCTACCGCGAACACCATTGGAAGACTTTAGGGCAGCCACAATGTCATTGTGGCGATGCTGGTTCTTCTTGAGGATATCCATTGCCTTGATTACCTTGCTAAGCTCGTCGGTGCTAGGGTGAGAGGTCTTCTTAAGAACTTTGGCAAGTTCGGATTGGAGAGCACTTGCACTCTTCAGACTCTTATATTGGTCAAGAGACATTTTGAGTGTCTTAAGCGCATCGCGCACCTGGACACTGGCCAGCTGCAGCTGAGATAGATTCGTGAACGTGAGAGCCAAGCGGTCGCTAGCGTTCTCATCGCCGTAGGTCGTACCCAGACGATCAGCAAGAGCAGTGAAAGACTTGTTCTTCTTCAGAAGACTTAGAAGCTCACCCTTGGCGGGAGCAACATGAACGCGCAGCGCCTTCTCAAGCGCCTTCAGCTGAGAGTCGAGCTCGCGGTCAAGCTCTTGCCAGACTCCCTTGATTACCTCCATGTTGCGACTGGCGGCAGATCCCTTTTCAGAGCTCTCCTTGATCACGTCAAGGCTCTTGCGCATAGCGCCGGCGATGAGTTCCTTGAGATCAACAATGTTCTGAAGACGAGTAGTCAGCGCAGCCTCAACCTTGGCAACACCACCTTGGATAGACTCGCCAGCAGCATGAATCTTACGAAGAACACTACTCTCCAACGAGCCAACAACACCGCCGCCAACTACGCCGGCACCTACCAGCTGCTCCAACGAGCCAACAAGGTGCTCATGCACAGCGGCATCTGCCTCAAAGGTACCGCCAACCAAAACCAAGTTCTCACCAGCACCGCTGAATTCGCCAGCGCCATTAGAGCGACGACGGCCGCTGGCACGAGCGCCAGCACTGTTGGCCGGGTATTTTTCCTCAGAGTCGTTGTCATAAATGTCGCTCAAGGAATCTTCCTCATCACCAATGTCAGGGGTCTCGCTAAGCCGGCGGTTGAACTCAAAAATGCTACCCTTGGCATCAGCAGGCTCCTCGCTAAGACGGCGGTTGAACTCAAAAATGCTACCCTTAGCATCAGCAGGTTCCTCGCGAGCAAGTCGTTGCTTCTCATCCATATAGTCATCATACTTGCTATCCTTGCTGTCGGCAGATTGAGCTGCAACGTCGCTCTTCGGGTCAACAATCGTTAGCTTAGACAAGTTAGTTAGCTCGTCTTCAAGCTTGGAGAGGTTCTCTCCCAAGGATGCAACCTCGGACTCCAGATCGCCGAAAGCCTGGTTAACAGACGCCGCTAAACTCTCAGTGGTAGCCGCTGACATGATATATACTCATCAAGAAAATAAAATCGAATTAGACCACCAGGCCAAGTGAGCTTGGATTTCAACCACTAGGACACAACACGACAACACATGCAGCCACAACCACCACTGGTGTTGTTACATGCAGCCACAACATTGGTTGTCAGGCGTATGTCAGGCATATGACACTTCGCGATCACCATGTGATTGACAGCAAGGGTGACCAATCTGCTGGCTACAAGGGCCGCGAGTGGCTCGTTGTGGCCGCATTTGCGATGAATTTACGGAATATAAAATTCTCTTGGCCGAATAATATAGTGGAAATACAGCAAATTATGTCTAGCGACTCTAAAGGAAAGGCATACAAGTTTTGCAGTCTCTACACATTTGTGAAGAAGCACAATGCTGACTTGTTTGAGCTGCTAGATGACATGTGTGCCGCGGGCTTGTTCCGCCCGAAATACCCGACCACATTCATTATGCCAAACGCAGCGATGACCAAGAAACTAGCGGGATGGGTTAACGTTGGTGACATTGACACCGCCTTTGAGAACCTTCAGAAACTATTCATCTACGGAAAGCACAACAAGCTTAGCGGTGACCTTGTCACATACAACCTGAAGAAGATCAAGTCCAAACTTGCTGACCTTGAGCCGAGTGGAGACTGGGTATCGTGGGAGCGACGGGACAACGTGTCGGTATTTGTAGGCAAAGACTTCCCGGAAGAGGGCGAGACCACTTCGCGACCGAAGACAACCAAGGCGGTATCGGGTGAGGGCGAATGCTCGCAGCGTGAAGAGATCACCAAGAAGATCATGAACAGCCAGCAGCCGTGGGACAAGAAGATGCACACCATCGCCTACCACGTCAACTCGCTGTTGGTTACTCTAGAGAAGGAAGACCCTGCCGCGTTTGAGAAGGCGGCGGCAGTGCTAGACCCCAACATGGTAGTCTCATGGTACATCCTAGTGCGACCTTCGGGTGGAGACGCGCAGCAGAAGTACATTTCGGACGCGGTGTTCTCGCAGTGGGCGCAGATCTACGAAGATGCAGTGAAGAGCGTATCCACTGTTTCCAAATGCTTCAACATTGAGAACATGGACAAGATGAAGCTTGCAGAAAACGCCAATCACCGAAAGGCAGTTCTCTCCACAGAAGGATTTGAGAAGACCATCAACGCGGCCATGGAATGCTACCAGGACAAGGAAGACCTCTTGCAGGATGAGATCCGATTCCGATTCTCTGACCTTGCGGAATTCACGAGCTTCCAGATCCATGAGCTCAACACCATCAACTGGGAAGAGCCCAAAGAGAGCCTAGTCATATTCGCCAAGCCGTCTAACAACTGCCTGTACAAGTCGTCCATTCAGAAGCTGGTCAAGGAGTTTGCCAAGACGGACGCCTTCCTATACACGCCGCACACGGCAGCCATCATGGACAAGCTCAAGAAGAACATCTCCGGCGCCGGTGACAAGAAGCTTATTAAGGTTCTAGGGTCTAAGGCCAAGAAGATTCTCAACGGCATGAGCGATGCGGAAGAGGCACGACTCGCCAAGATGGTCAAGGGACTCAGTAAGCAACAGCTAGATGTCCTCAAGAAACTCATCAAGGCATAAAGCCGCAAAAAAAATGCATAGGCATGGCGCCAATCACTTGCCCACATCACGCGTACACGAGGTCGTCATGGGTGGAGTTGGTAATGATGGTAGATCGGCAACACATGCGCTTGACATCCAACGCATCTAGAAGATGACCAGTCAAGATGTTCATGTCGGCATAGATCTCAAGCTTCCACGCAGGAAGCTCCTTGGGGTCAACACCTAGAGCATCCTTCTGGGTGGCGAGGTATTCCTCGACCATATTTTTTTTCATGGCCAGGTACACGGGGAGGACGCTGCCAACGCAGTAGTTGCAAGTAGGGCAGCGAATGAGAGGGTACATGGGAATAGACCTGAGAAGATTAGCTCTGGTGACTGCGGGTGGTGCGGAGGGTGGGTGTGTTCTTATATATAGAGCAAACCTTCAATTTTGCCCTAATTACAGCCTGATCTCCATTCTACCCAGCCCGCTTGCCCCGGCCTGCTAGCGGCCTTGCAGAAAAATTGAAAGGAAAATAGCATTGTAAACTCAACACACAGCTGTCCAGTAATAAACTGAACAACCCCCGCAAACGCACCACCTTACACTCAAAGCACTCTACCATGTCCTCCTACAAGACCTACACCGCTGCCGAGATCGTTGCTATCTTCAAGGCTAACCCGAATGCTATTGACCTGAACCTCGAGAACGTCCGCACCAACAAGGCTAACACGTGTACCTACTTCAAGCTTCGTATCGCTGATACTGACGGCAAGTTGTACATTCCGAAGATTAAGTTCTTCAAGCAGAAGGTTATCTTCAAGACCATGGCTCCCGAAGAGCGCAAGTACGAAGGTACTGCTCTCACGATTAACCGTGACAGTACAGATGGCGAAGATAGCTCATTTGGCGAAGCCATTGACATCCTCTCCACTGCCTTTGTCAAGAAGATGAAGGATAGTGTAGCCTCCCACTCTATCAGCGATGATGCCGGAGACGATGACAACACCGAATCAACGGTAATCATCCCATCGGTCAAGGCGACTGTCCCTATCACGCGATTCCGCATGGTAGACGGCAAGCGCGAGGACTTGAAAAACCCTATCATCAAGATTCCGATGGCCACCAAGCGCCTGACGCCTCAGGAAGAGACGGAGCTTCCGCTTCTCCCAGGGGCGCTCTTCAAGCAGAAGCCTTTCGCGTTCACTATCTTCGACACTTCGAAGGTAACGAATGGTCGACCTATGACAGCCAGTGTTGATGGTCAGTCAGTAGACACGTTGAACGTCCACGAGTTCATCACTCGAGGAAGCATCATCAATGGCCAAGTTGCTCTCGATGTCTGCTCGTCTAAGGCGGGAACGTCTATGAAGCTGGCAATTGACCGCGCGCTGTATGTTACACCTGCAGCGGCTTACCAGCCGAAGGAGATCATGGATGATGATGACTTTGCGATGATGGGACTTGGCACGCAAGCGCCGGCGCCAAAGGTTCCGGAGCCCGCTGGTGCTGAAGAGCCTGCGGAGGATGAAGAAGACGAGTTGGTTGATCCTGCTATGGCAGACATCGACAACCTTACTCTCTAGAGATTATCTAGACGCACCTGCAACGCAGCATGCACTTGATTAGCCAGTGAGAGCGGCTAATGAAGTTCGGTTCTTTCTTTTTTGAGTCCATGGACATCAAACCTCTGGCGTGTGTGTTGATAGGATGTACTTGCGGAACATCTGCATAGACTCGTCGTCTATCTTGTTGTCGGCAAACCACTCGACAGGCGTTCCATTCAATCGCTTCCAGATGTAGTACAGACTATACGAACCACAGTTGCTGGTGTTGCTTCGCTGATGCTGAATGTGAGTGGTGCGAACATATCGGCAATCAATACCGCAGTCCTTAGAGATATCCAATGCGAGAGACATGAGCCATTTCTTAAACTCGGCATTCTTGACATCCATGCCGGACGAATTAAAGTACTCGATCGTAGCAGGAGTGGATTCGAAATCCATAAAAATAGAGAACCAATGGATGCCGCGGCCAGTGGACACATCGGTGTTCACGACACAACCAAACTTCTTCAAAGGGCCGTTCCAAGTTAACTTTTTTTTGTCGCCACAGAGCTCAGAAGGAAAATCAATCTCCTTCAAGGGGAAGATACCCTTATCACCATCTGCAGTAGAGCTGGACTTTGACTCGGTGTTAATCAATGTGGAAATCAATGGCTGCGTTGTAGGGTCGAACATCCCAAAGTCAATCATGTGAATGTTCGAGTAGTAGTATCCAGGAAATTGCGAGCTCAGCTGGAACTGCAATGTATCTATCTCAGTGTTGTTGAGCCAGTAAGAACTCGCATAGCTCTTAGTGGCTGGCTTGAAGTACTTGACGATGTATCGCTTGGCGGTGTCGGCACTATCGCCGTCGCCTTCTTTGGCCACCAACTTCAGAACACAGAGTTGCCGACGACCGGCATCGCTCTCACTTGCACACTTGCTCGCGGCATCCTTGTCAATATCACTTGCGGCTTGGGATAAGACATTCATCAAAGAGCTACCGTGACTTGGCTGCGCAGGTGGGAGACAACCTTGGCTTGCAGACCGACTATCGCCATCGACCAGTACAGAACATACACCATCTAAGTTCTTCTCAACATGGCTGCTAAGAATGTTACCGGCACCAGATATAGCCATGTGATCGCCCATGAGAAAAGTGCTAGCGTAGTTCACCATTATACTAGTTGGATCAATTTGGATCCAAACAACAGCCACGGCGCAGTGCCAGCCACATCAGTCAGCCATTGCTAGCATGCCCCAGACCAGCTTGGCAAGCTGGCCAACTAACGTTGGAACCAAGTCAGCTGGTGCGCGCAGTCGTGGCGTGATAGATTTCACTGCTGTAGCGGTTGATGCGCATATAAGTATACTACGCAAGGTGGTGTATATCATCAAGCGACTGGAACAAACTACTATCGTGTTTGGATATCGCCATGGCTAGTACCAACTTGCAAGACCAGATACCTAACGAGTCCGGGATCTGGACAACCACTTCTGTAAATACTCTACCAGCTGCTCTGAAGGAAAGTGCACAGATCAATACGGCTAGTGATGGCTCCAGTGCGGTTGACCCTATATCGACTAGCTTGTTCGACTACCAGCGAATGGTTTTCAAGTATATGGAACAAACATCTGCGCGAGGAATCATGCTATACCACGCTGTCGGAAGTGGCAAATGCATGGCGGAGAACACTCTCATACTCATGGCAGACGGCAAGCGGAAGCGCATCCAAGACATAGCCGTGGGCGAACGGCTAGCGGGGGATGATGGCAGTCCTAGGAATGTACTGTCAGTCACAACAGGATGCGACAAGATGTACAACGTGTGGTATGGCAAGCATAAGTACACCGTCAACGAAGCGCATATACTGTGTCTAAAGTCATCACCCAAGACACGCTTCCCATTCACGTACACCAGTGTGGAAGATGGCAAGTCAATACAGCGAGTGGTATTCACATGGAACGCCGGTATATATTTCAGAGACTTTGAACAGGCCAAAGGTGAACAAGCCAAGCTAGAAGAACTGGTCAACTGGTGCCGGTCGCTGTACGAGACCTGCAGTGACCGCGGGCAAGTTGTGGAGATTGAAGTGGGCCACTACATGCAACTGCCCAAAGAAGTCAAGCGAATACTACGAGGATATAAGGCGATCACGCCGCAGTTTACCAAGCCCGCGCCTGTAGACAAACATGTGCCCCAAACAATGCCCATGGATCAATCTATAGACTTCTATGATGAGTACATTTTGGGCGCGTTGGATACTCGTCTGCAGTTCATTGCCAATGTGTTTGACACATACGGGCAAGTGCACATGCATGCTAGCGGCACGCGTGGTCACATCTCTATCATAGTGCCAATGTGCTACAGACATTTTGTGGACGCCGTAGTCTTCGCATGTAATAGCAGTGGCATCTTGGTAGACTGCAGCATCATCCCGCCCGCGCAGATGCATACTAACAAGCCAACAACATTCACTCCCGCTAGTGCGTGCCAATATCGCATCAAGATATATGGCGATGAGATCAAGTCACTGCCCTTCAACCAACATGGTAGCAACTACGCTGCTGTAAGCAGTATGAAGACCACCACGCTTGATAATGACTCAGTGAGCTGGTGGGATGGCACTTGTGTGAAAGTCAAGTACTCGTACATTGGCAAGTACTACGGGTTCACCATTGACGGAAACCACAGATACCTACTTGGCGATAGCACTGTCACACATAACACCATGACCAGTATAGCCATCGCCGAGATGTTCCGCCAGAGAGGGCGCCGGGCCATTGTGCTCTCCGCGAAGTCACTGCAGATAAACTACCAGAAGGAGATAGACGCATTCGCTGCTCGAACAAACAACCAAGACGGTGATAGTCTAAAGACTAAGTATGAGATGATCACGTCGAACTCCAGGACTCTGGTAGATAAGCTTCAAGGGCAGACCAAGTCAAAGAAGACTGCTGTGTTGGATAGCGTCATGCAGAAGTTCAAGTCTCTGGAAGGCACTGTCATGGTTGTCGATGAGGCTCACAATTTGTTCAACTCGATTGCAAACGGGAGCGAGACCGCGAACAAGTTCTACGACTTGGTCATGTCGACTGACGACATCAAGATAGTGTTCCTCACTGGCACGCCTCTAGTGAATGATCCTTTTGAGTTGGCTATAGCAATGAACATGCTCAAGGGCCCACTTGTCAAGAGACAAGCAAGCACGCGGAAGGCCGCCAGTTGGCAGACTCTACTGCCCGAGCACTTCGGAGACTTCTACAAGTATTTCGTTGACGTCGAAGGTAACCGGCCGGCAAACATCACCAAACTCAAATCCAGAATCTTTGGACTGGTATCGTACTACGGCCCGCTATACAACTCGCAGGTAGATTCGCTATCTACCGAGCTGAAGAAAACAGTGTCCAAGGAGAACTATCCAGATAGACTGCCTATCAAATGGGAGGTCGTCAAAATGTCTTCGGCGCAGTGCTCGGCATATATGTTGGCCAGAGAGAAGGAACGATTGGAGTCATCTAAAAAAGGCGTCAGCGGCTCGGGAATTGAGAAGGCCAAGAGCGGCACGTCAACATCTTACCGCATACGAAGTCGCATACTCTCCAACGTCTACGCGGCGGGGAAGACTCCGGAAGAAAGGTCGCCCAAGATAATCAAACTGGTAGGCAACATACTCACAGCAGAAGTCCAGGGAATACATGTGGTGTACTCGACCTTCTTGGACAGCGGCCTGAAATATGTTGCAGACCTACTTGCGGAGAATGGATACAAGCCGTGGGAAGCCACCGCGCAGGGCTCCACGTCGGAAGCGGGGATGGAAGCCACGCAGGATGCGGCGCTGGATGACTCACCGGGCGCAGACAGATTTGCTATATTTTCTGGGGAGCAGTCCATGGAAGACAAACAAGCCATACTCAAAACGATGACCCATCCGTCTAACATTAGAGGCGGCAAGATAAAGGTACTACTCATATCCAAATCCGGAACAGAAGGCCTTGACTTGAAGAACGTCAGGTACGTACACATCTTGGAGCCGTACTGGAACTTCTCACTCATACAGCAAGTGATTGCCAGAGGTGTTCGATACCGGTCGCACGAGGCATTGCCGGAAGATGAGCGCAACGTTCAGACAATCATATACATGAGTGATTACAATCCAGAGACTCTCAAGGAGCTCAAAGAGAAACACATGAAGCTAAAGGCTGCTGGCAAGAAACCGTTTGACTTAGAGAAGACGACTGACGTACATATGCTTCACAACGCGATCAAGCAACAGGAGCTCATAGATAAATTTCTAAAGATTATGGCAGAGGCTAGTGTCGAATGCGCGGGGCTAGTTGACAAGACCAAGTCATCACTCGAGTGCTTCACGTGCCGGAGCGATGGGCAGCCACTGTACATACCAGACATCGTTGAAGACATGCTCACGGCGCCGACGTGTACCAATGCGAAGTCAACACAGGCGGAGATAATAATGGTCAATGGTGAAGAGATATACATGGCCAACGGATCATTCTACAGAAATGATGGCGCTGGATCAGGAGTGAACAAGTTCATCAAGGTTGACGAAGAAGAGGCAACCTGGATTCGGCAATCTATGTGAGTGCAAACCATGCGTGGCTAATGGAATACAGCACACTCATAAGAGTAAAACACCCACTCCAGTGAACATGAGCAACACCACATCACACGCACTCACTCCAGTACTTGACTTGATGAAGAGCGGCGGTCGACCAGGACCAGTCTTCATTGCAGATACTACAAATGCATTTGTCAGCGAGGTTGTAAAGCTTCAAGACACGGGCACTTACGGTATCGTCATTAGCGAGCCACCCACCGAGCCAAATGGTCAGACCATTACATGCAAGGGGTTGGTTATCTACACTCAGCAAGCAGCGGCTTGGGCTTTAGCCCAGAGACAATGTGACTATGTTGTGTGTGATGTTGCTACCTACAACACATTGCTGAATCAGCATGGCAAGTGGTGGCGACGAGTGGGGCACCTACCACCGGTTGCAGGCAAATGTGACATCATCATGGAATATGTCTCTAAGGACGAAGAGAAATACATGTCAACACTGATGAAGATCATACACCGAGGTCATGTTGTGATGGACCGAACCGGCGTGGGTTGCCGCCAACTCATTGGCAAGTCACTTAGCTACGACATTCGAGACTACCGACTACCACTCTTCACACACAGGAAGATGTTCTATCGCGGGATAGTCGAAGAGCTACTGTTCTTCATCAGCGGGAATACGGATACATCAGTCCTAGAAAAGAAGGGAGTCAATATCTGGACCAAGCACACTTCTAAGGAATGGCTAGAGTCAAAAAACTTACCATACCCGGCAGGATGCTATGGCCCAGCTTACGGGTTTCAGCTAAGGCACTGGGGGGCAGAGTACGATGCCCACGTGGATCACCAGATAGGTGATGACGAGATGGTTCACTGCGGAGTTGACCAGCTCAAGTATGTCATAGATCTGCTGACTCTGACGCCAAACTCGCGACGGATCCTATTCTCATACTGGAACCCAAGTGTATTGGACAAGGTTGCTCTACCGAGTTGTCACCTGTTATATCAGTTTCACGTCGAGGATGGATTCCTCAGCTGCACGTTCTATCAGAGGTCTAATGATTTTGCACTTGCAGGAAACTTCAACGTGGTCTCGGCTAGTCTACTGACCATGATGCTCTGTAAGGTCTGTGGACTGAAGCCAAAAAAAGTCGTGCACCACATCGGGAACGCACATGTATACGAGAACCAGGTTGAGCACATCCAGAAGTACATTGATAACAAGCCCAGGTTCGCGCCGTGGATTGACTTGCCGGTCAAGCCCATTGATGAGTACGTGCTCGAAGACTTCCACTTGCATGGATACTACCCGCATAAGAAGTACACCATCCCAATGACAGCATAGACACAAGCCATGCTTGGACATTTACTTGTTGTAAAATGGATAGCGCAAGTAGGCGTACTTGGTCCGGCACCTGACAGCTACACATCTCGGGACTTTGACTGCTCGCCTTTGCGGGCTTGTGTTTTTTTTGCAAGCTGCCACGTCTGAATCAGACACTAACCAGTTCCTCACTGGGCCAGAGTCTACACCAAACCCGCCGTCGCCGGTTAGTGGTTGGTGAGTGTTAGCTTGACGGAGGTATAGCAATATGGCATGCGATTTATTGCTCGCCACAAATTCTGGGCGATGGAGCCGAGATATGCATTCTGCAAACGACATACTGAGTGGTGTTGGGTTCGAACTGGTATATTTACGTACTCACCAAATCACTTACTGAATTCTATGGACTCAAAATCATCCGTGGACTCAAACTCAAACACGTACGCGTCCCCGCCGGCGACGGTAGTCGTACTACCGCCAGCCACACCGTCCTTAGCACTGCCACTATCAGTTGGCTGGATTATGGGAACGATGTATTCGCCCATCGTGAGTGTGTCAATCATAGACAGCGTTCGAATTACAGTTAACCTGTCTACAGATCCTAGTGCATTGATGAATCCCGGGTAGGGCATCTTAGGGGTCGGCAATAGGACTCGCCGAGATGTTAGATGCAGGAAGTTGGCCACATGTATAGCCCGCTTCATCTTGTCCACATCCTCGTGAAATGCCAACTCACTGTTATCCCAAACGCTTCTCCTAATATTAGGCGCCATGGTGTATATCATATAGCACGCGAAGTGTTGAGAGTGTTGCTAATACCACTAGTTGTGTAAAGGAACGGATCATGGCAGCTACGACAAAGCACATAGTCAAGTATCCACATATGGGTAGTAATGGGATCACGCCAGATGTACACAGCAAAGAAATTTCATCATTTCAGATAAGCACCGGGAATGAACTCAAGCCAACCAACCAACGCACTCCAGTGGCTGCACTACTCAGTGGACTCAGTGTAGATGACTTCCAGTCAGCGATTCAAAGTGACTCCGTACTGGAGCTCAGAAATTACCAGCAGGCCATACGAGTTCTTATGGACCAGCACTTCGACATAGATCGCATACTGCTCATGCATTCCACTGGTGTCGGCAAGACAATAACTTCACTGGCCACCACAATGCATACCATGCACGAAGACCATAGAAATGTATTCATCATTGGATTCAGTCGATCCGTGTTCAAGCGAGAACTGCTCAACCGCCCGGAGTTTGGCGTTGTCTCTAGAGATGATATTGACAGGTTGAAAGATCTCAAGCAGTCGGTCGAGCGGTTTAGATCACCGATCCACATATCTGAGTTGAACTCCATGAAGCGTAAGATGTCGGCAAAGCTCAGGCCCGCAAAGACCGCACCCGGCGGAGTGGTTGAAAAGGGCAGTGTCTACTTCTCGGGATACCAAGAGATACTGTCCAAGATGTTCGTCAGACTAAAACAGCATCCAGGCAGCAAGAGCGCAGATGGAATATACGCAACATTCTCTGGAGTGAAAGATGTCGAGTATGCCGTGAAGGAAGGCTACTTGCGGCATAACCGGTTGTTCTGGGAATCCATTCAAGGGGCTTACGTCATATGCGACGAAATACATAACCTCTATGGATCAAGCGGATTGAACTCATGGGGAATCTGTCTGAAGTACCTGCTAGACAACTCAACATGCAAGGCCATATTTTGCTCGGCCACGCCAGTAAACAACAGCCCGCACAAGCTCATCAGTCTAGCGAATCTGATGTCCAATGGCGAGAGCTATGCCGCCAGCGATATATTCATCAACAAGAACAGTGGGGAGCTATCTGCGCAAGGCAGGCGTATATTTGACAAGGTCTTCAAGAACAAGACATCATACCTGGTAGACCGGACTGGAAGCAACTACCCGGAACTCATAGTACATGGCGAATCGATATCCGCCAGCACAGATGGATACTTGAAGTTCATTCGTTGCAAGGTCTCAAAGCTACATGAGGCTACAATGAAGTCTGCAGTTAGGGCAGACAAGGCATATGCCATGCGCAAAAAAATGAGGAGCCGGCTCGGGTACGCGAATGAATCGCAATGGGAGGCAGCTATGCGAACAACGATTGACGACAGTGCCGGTGACGACTCGGCGCGTATTGGTGATCTGAATGATCTCGACGATGAAGAACTTCTGATGGAGGAGTTCAATGACATACCTATTCTGGATGGACCTTCGCGATATTTGAACGACATGGTCTTCCCCAATGGCGCGGGTGATGGCAAGGACAAGATTGGGCTGTACCTCAGATCAGATATCAACAGGGTGTATGCCAAAGAGACATCACAATATATCTCCATGGGCTCAAAGGATTCGGTATGCGGGAAGACGCTAACAGGCACATTCCTTACCAAACAGAACCTCGCAAAGTACTCGGCCAAGTATGCCAAGTTTATAGATCTCATACAGTCATGCGATGGCAAGATATTCGCGTACCACAACTACGTGCAAGTCACGGGGGTTTGCCTTATTCGTAACATACTCAGACTGAACGGATGGGTTGAGTGGGGAGACGACGCCGACATGGATTCCATATGCGGCAACTGTAAGAAGACGCAAGGGCAACACACACAAATCTCAAAAGAGAAGTCACCAGCATGCGCGTTCACCCCCATGCGCTTCTTTGTAGTAACCGGAACCGTTAGCAAGTCTGAGATAGATTCGATACTGGAAACATACAACAGCGAGCAGAACGTGGACGGACATGTATGCAAAATGATATTGGGATCCAGAGCAATCAAAGAGTCTTATGACCTCAAGGCGATTCGGCACATGATCATACTGCATCAGCCAGAGAATGTGTCAACATTCCTGCAAGTCATTGGGCGAGCGGTGAGAAATGGATCGCACCTTATGCTGCCCATGGACAAGCGGAAGGTCAACCTGTACATATTGGTGTCTAGTAACTCAACCAGTGAGAAGACGTTCGAAGAAGCCAAGTGGATATACAAGCTCAGAATCTACAAAGAGATCCAGAAGATCAACTCGATGCTGCTAGAGAGCGCCATTGACTATGACATAAATTTTGACAAGAACTCGAAGAACACATCCCGCAAACAAACATCACCCTCCGTGGATAGCGCCACGAAGCTGTACGACAACTTCAGCAAACGACCAATGGTCAAACTGACAGGGAAGAACACGCCGGTGTTCGAGGCATGGTGGGCATCGACACACACAGACCATGCACGGTATATTATCAAGAGACTCTTCGTAGAAAGGTCGCCGATATGGAGACTGTCTTCACTACTGGACGCCGTGCGCAATCCGCCCTTTAGAACAGAGATGGACTCATCGAACATATCTACCCAAAGCTTCAACCTGGCACTTGATAGCTTACTGCACTCGCATCAACAGATACCATCAGTAGACTCGCTCAACACGTATGACCAAACCACCACACGCAATGAATCAACACATGTCGTGAACTCACTGCTCGCACCTAGAGCCGTAGCGGTGAAAGGATTTGCGGCGAGTGTGATGGATCCTAAGATAACATCCATGCAGTCTAAGGATGGAATACCCATGATGCTCAAAGCAAGAGGAGACATCATATTCATGACGCCCAAGCACACCAACACGCGCAGCTCGATAGGAGACACGACACCGCTCAGTACATTTCAGATGACTAGGCCAAGGATATCAGTGAACAAGTTCATAGAAGGTAAACACTCGACAATCTTTGCAGTGGAGATGGAAGACCTGCTTAGATCGGCAGCCGGACTACAGATAGAGCAACTGGGGAACCTGCTTCTCAACTCGTCGGTAGAGTTCCATAGACTAGCACTGCGGCGGTGCGTGGCCGTTACCAACAGATTTCTACTGGGCATGACACCGGCAAAGGCATTCAGTGCTAACACTACAATGTGGACTGACGTGGGCATCACATCCGACACACAACTTGGCAAGGAATACAAGGACATAGAGTCATACAGGAAGCTCATATACGTGTACAACAAGCATAGGTGCATAGTATGGGCGAACTACAATCACCCAAACATTGCGGCAGCATACAAGGGCAAGTGCAGACAGTCGTCCAAAAGCGAACACACGGCTAGCAGCGGCAGTGACTTCATTGCGAGTTTGAATGAAGAGCTGGCAGACTCAAAGAGCCCAGAGATGGTTAAGGACTGTGCGAGCTCTAGCGGTATGATGGTCACGTTGAAATTCTCCAACTACTACAAGTACGCGAAGTTCTGGACGAAGAATACCAGCACAGTAAACGCATGGAACTTCGCACTGCCAGCAGGACATATGTTTGACACAAACATAGAGTTCATCAATCCGCAAACTAACAAGTGGGAGACGTCTGGCATATTCCTCTATGGACTATCAGGTCACTCGAAAGCCATGGGATTCAACGCGAAGGCGATGGCAGATGAATGGGTGGACGCTGGGCAGGTAACTGGGTTCCTGGAGAAGGATAGATCTGGACTAGGTATATCATTCAAGCTGAGACTGATAGATCAGACCAGAGAGAAGACGATGGCCAAGGGCATAGGAAGGGTAGACATCAGAGGGCTAATCACTGGAGTCAATTGCGCACACATGCCCAAGGTTGACATTGATAAAGTGTGCCAGATTCTCAAGATACCGACCATCCCCAAGAAACGATGCGCATGCCACGCCATACGGCTAAAATTGATAGAGCTCGAACTCAAGGAAAGACTCAAAGGTACGAACAAGAGGTACTTCTATTTCCACTGGGAAAAGCAGGTGCCTAGGTAAACCAACCCACACCACCCTAACACCATGGCCGATCAAGAGATGAACTACGTTGACATGATCAACAACATGATCGAGAAGACTCAGCCCCATGGAAAGGTACAGGTTGAGGCAGACTGCAGTGATGAACGCATGGCAACATACAGTATGGTTGTATTCACAGATGGAGGGTGCACCGGCACAGTCAAGGCAAGCCGAGGCAATGGGACCACAAACGGTGGCTTCGGTGCATACATATGGAGCGCTAACAAGCACCCATTGCACAACACGAAGATAGTCTGCAGACTGCCTCCAAAGTTGGTAGCAATTAGATCACTCACCACCGGGCGGTTTGACATCAATGTGGTTGAAGACCACGCACAGAGACCGATGACTATTCACTCTAAGGAACTCCTATGCGCAACAGAAGGATGTGAAAACATTTGGACTTATGCTTCAGATGTCTCGCCTAACGCGCACACTGGGATATGTTCGACATGCAGAGCTAAGCTCTCACAGGACGACAAGAAGAAGTTCACTCCTCTGAAGAAGTGGGAAGCATACACGCCCACAAACATCAGAGCGGAAGGACTAGCCATACTCACTGCACTCCAGGCAGCGCAGGCAAAAAAGAAATCAGGCCTAAGACAAGTATGTCTCCCGCTTGGTGTTGGTCCAAAGACTACACTTCATGGAGTACTGCAGCCAACAGTGGGCATGCGTAGAGTGAACTGGAACGATGATACCACACGTATTTTGATCGTGACTGACAGTCTGTTCTGGATCAACGTTGTAACCAAATGGTTGACCTCCTGGATTCAAAAAAAGATAGTCTTCGAGAAGAAGAACTCGGACATTGTATGTGCTATATACGACCAGCTGCAAACACTCGCGGAGCTGAACATAGCTGTTGAGTTCCAGCACATCAGAGGTCATCAAGACAAGGCAATCGCCAGCGACCAGTTGAACCTATTCCACAAGGGCAACATACTGGTGGACAAACTGGCGACGCATGCCATGACCATGACTGACTTCGACATGCACTTCTGCTAAGCATGTGAATGGTGCTTGCTTACATGTGCTGCTTTATTTTTTCCTCTCGTTCTTGAACATCTTGATTATCTTCCGACAGAGTCCAGCTAGCGGGTGGTTCTTGCCGCTCAGCCAGTATATGTCTTCCAGACTACAGAACTTGATGTTGCTAGTCTCTAGAGATGTATTCACCACGCTGTGATCTCTATGGGCAAACACATTCGCAATGGTGGGTGCGCTTGCCGCGTTCTCTCTGGGTGACCTCCAGTGTTGCCCACTCCAGCTGCCAACACAATCCCGCTGTGACGCCAACGGATACATGCCTCGAAGTTGCGTATGCTGCTGAAGTGAAATGTATCTGCTCTTCGGTGGACTCTGACTGTGCGATCTGCTGTTGTTGCAGTAAAGTCCATCCAACATACTATGTGTAGATGCTAACATATCTGTAGAGTTGCTTGTTAGCTGTGAGTCTAGTGATGACATGTCATTGCGCGAGGGGGTAGTCGCATTTGCTATCGGCCATGGAGTCTGGCCACGAGTGTTAGAGGCAATGCTCACCGGGTTGTTCGCGGGATGGCTGGCGGAGTTGCACGCGCGCGGAGCTGCTCTCATGTAGATGGGAGCCACTGGATCAACCATTGGTACGAATCGGTGGTCGAGCATCTCGGCGATGTAGTACACGTATCTATAAGTAACGCCCTCGTCGGAGAATATATGCTCAATGGGCTTGACTCCCCATAGAATGCGATACTTGCTCTTCTTGATGCCGGTCTCTTCATAGAATTCGCGAATGGCCGACTGGATGGGGCTCTCGGCCTTATTCATCATGCCCTTAGGAATCTCCCAGATTAGATCGATGTTCCGGCTTCGACGCATGAGACGCTGTAACCGCTGACCGCCATCTAGCAAGAACCTCTTCTCGAACTTGGTCTTGTAACCCTCGTATTTACTCAGCTCCTTAGACTGTAGCTTGTGGGGGTGGATGAGATAAGAGAAGTACCATATCTTTGAGAAGTCCAAAGACAGGATACATATCTTCTCTTCGACTGTCATGTTGTTGAACAACTTGCATATCTCAGCATCGTTGTTGCGACCGTACGCGCCCTTGACAAATGTGATGTAGGCATACGACGCGCGCTTACGAATTAGCAACACTTCACAACAAGAACGCGACACGTTCCGACGCACAAGAGCAATCCCATATGAGCTAATGCACTTACCAGATTTCTTGGCGGCGCCCGCTGGAGGGGTGGGCTGTGCGGTGGACTCAACTGAGTTGGCGCACTGCATGGTGGGATGGAGTTGTATTGGGTGACCTTTGTTGACTGCTGGGTGACTAGACCTAACACCAAACGCAGGCGTGGTGTGTAGGGGAGTCTTTGAAAACAGTAGTGCATATTTTTCAGATAGCCCATGTGTTGGCGCACAGTGGCGCGTAATGGCTCACAAGTCTGGCCAAAATTGAACGATTGACCAGTATGTATCAAAGGACACCCAAAGAAATACAACTCCATCCACTCCATCCCACAGCATACTTAAAATGGCTGACAACACACCCACACCTAGACAACTCGCTCTGAGTGCTTTCTTAGAATCGCACAAACACCTGCCCGCTCAAGGGTCGGCTGAGTGGCTCGCGCAGAAGCAGCACACAATCGGTGGTTCGCAGATTGCAACAGTCCTTGGAGTGAATAAGTACGAGACATTCTCATCCCTTGTCATGCAGAAGGCGGGGCTGTTGCCATTCAAAAAGGCAGCGCCTCTTTGGTTTGGAACCATCATGGAACGATGCATCGAGCAATATGTACTACTCACGTATGACTCTAAGGTCTCAGAGACAGGATCGCTTCCGAGCAAATGGCCAAGGGTAACCTACTCGCCAGATGGCGTAGCCATTATCAAGAAGAACAAGCTGCGCGAAATATTTTCAGCCGAGGACTATGTCAAGATACACGACACAAGCAAGTTCAAGTCAGTTTCAAACCTACAAAGGGACTGCGATGAACTCATAGTGCTCATGGAGTTCAAGGCACCGTATGCCAGAGTCCCGCAGCCGGGAAAGATACCCGAGTACTACATCCCGCAACCGCAGTTGGGCATGCAGGTCATTGACATTGCAGAGGTCGCTCTCTTCATCGAGTGCGTGTTTCGATTCTGCTCTCTAGACGACATTGACACAGACAACTACAGTAGATACCACTATGACCGCAAACGACACAGTGGTAAGCTATGCGCGGGCATCATGGGCATCTACGCGCATCCAGAAGGAACTCTATCAGATGAAGATGCAGGCAAGGCAAATGACATTCTGATCAAGATACAATCACAGTCAAACGACTTCATGCAAAGAGATGCAGGCACGGTTGAGTCAAAGTGCTTAGACGAACTGCTACAGGCCATGGCGGAAGGTCTACTTGTTGTGGAGTACAGTGATATGATTGACTTCAGACACAAGCCGAACACGGACATGGGTACTTACCATAGATACCTCAAACAGCACATAGAAGAACAGTTTAGTAGTGAGAAGTACACGCTAGTACTCGCGTACAAGCTCTGCTCTGTCAACACAAACAAGGTCTTCAAACAAGACATACTCACAGATGATGTGCTGGCGTCGGTTGATAAGGTCTTTGAGATCGTAGAGAGTGTCAAAGGAATGTCCGACGCAGACGCGAAAAAAAACATCGGCGAGCAATGTCAGCAAGAAGGTAAAGCCAAGTAGTCAACCACTGCTTGAACTGTGGTGGAACGGCGGATGCGTGCTATGCACCGCAGCTATCAACAGGTTATGCAATGATGATTGATACAGAGTGATAGCATCATGCCATTGCGTCTGACTGGTATTCACTTGAGCATCTTCACCAGAACGAAACGTGGGACATCTGGGGACTTGCGGATTGGGCGGGTACTGGCGAGTCGAATGCATGTTATCCATATAGCCAAGGATGGGATCGTGATAGTAGTTGCATGTCGGGTTGACACACTTCTTCTTTTTTTTCCGGATGTTGTTGTTGCAAATTACACTTCGGTACACACTGCTCGGCGGGCGGTGTCGAGTCGCATTGGCAGCAGGACTGGCATTCACTCCAGGGGCTAGCGCGGGAGGAATACAGACCTTAGATAATCTACTGTTCACTAGACTGTACTTGGTCGCACTGCCCAGCTTGATTAGGACTTGACCAATCTCGCCACAAAACACAAGTGTGTTCAGAGGGAAGCTTGGGACATCTCGCAAGTTATCGTAATACAGCAGATCATACATGTTGCCATAGCCAAGGTCAACTGACTTAACTTGCCCACACACCATATCTCGCTGAGATGCATGATGTATTGCATGCGCCGAGGTCTGCTTGACATGTGTCAAATATTTATCCAACTGGACGGATGCATCCACTCCCAACGAGTACTGATTGCCTAGCTTGACTTTGGAAGCACCCGCGCCAGAGAAATTGCCGAGACCTTCGCACAGATCATCAAGGTCATCACATAGAAGATTGTTGGTTATGACGCGGTGCGGTCTATCATACATGCTAGTGTTCATTGGGATATTGCGAGATGATCCTACTCTACCAGCAACTGACCGAAGAGACAGGCAACCACATAGACAATCAGCCCCAACCATTTGCTTACTGTCTGGTGGCAAACCATCACAACCTGATTTAGTCCAAAGATTGGAGTGACGTAAATCAACTACAGACGCAGCGGGTTGGGATGTGATGCCATAAGACACTCCGCGTGTTATAGGGATTGGGTTGGCTTGTAATGATTCCTCAACGCCACGATACAGATCAAACTCAACCTGGGATAATAGAGATGATATCTCCTTTGAGGATATCTCCTTTGATGGCGTTGCGCCGATAACCGCATTGGTAGACACGTTCGGCGTGTCTGTTTGTATTGACTGAGCAAGGGTCCTGCAAATACTTAGAAGGATGATCGTGCAGTTTGTGACATCATACGCATCTTCGCCGCATGCATTCAATCGCGATGCGGATTGATTCATCCGCAAGATGCTAGCCATTGTATTTAGCTGGTCGGCTATAGACGCGTACTGAACCGCTTTACTCACTGACCTCATCAAGTTCGGCAACCTGCACGGGTCTGTGCCAATACGCACTATATCAAAATGCATTGACCACATTTCAGATGCCACATGTGTTCACTACGCTTGGCAAAAAAATAGAGACCAACGACACACACAACCAAATGCGCGTCCAGTTCGAGCCCAGGCGCTCTCTTATACTACTTGAGAGTCTTTAGACTCTGGATGATATCCGAGATAGACGGTCGCTTTGAGATGTCCCACTGGAAGATGCTAGTCATCAGAGGAATAAATTTCTCGTGAATCCCAAGAGCCGCAAACCCAAGAGGCGCGGCAGTTGCATGCGAGGTTGTGTGATCAATGTTAAGCGTGCCAATGAGCCGACCACCTGGATACAACTCCTTGGCAAATCGACCCATCACATAATCATTCTCACCTATGATCTGTTGAAACAGGTGAAGGGCGGCGAGTTCGGACACGCGATCCGATGAGTAGCTGAAGTAGCTAGAGCCGCTCTCACTACCGCTCTCACTACCGCTCTCACTATCGCTGTCACTGCCACTGTCACTCGTGCCTTGGTGATTGTAGATATCCCACAGATCAAACCCCTTCAACATCTCACCAAACACACACGCAGCAGACCATACATCTAAGGACTCATTCCAAGCGCGGTTGCCTAGCATTATCTCTGGAGGGCAGTAGTGAATGGTGCACTTAGACGTAGACTTCAACTTCAAGTTGATAGGTTCGCACTTGTTGAAGTCGATCAAATACACGCGGCTCGTGGTTAGCGTCTGGTTGATCTTCTTTTTTGTCAAGTCATTGCGCTTGCATGCTACCATGATGTTGTTCGGTTTGACGTCGCAGTGTACCCATCCACTTGTGTGCAGCACATGCAGTGCAAGTAGTGTCTCTCGGAAGAGGTGTACTTTGACGCTAGGCGTTACGTGCTTGAAGGCATCCATGTGCATGATAGTCTGAAGATCAATACCGCAGTTGGTCATCTCCACTACAGCTCGCTGCTTGGCGTAATCGATATCGAACGAAATGAGAGATGGAAATCTCTGGACATCAAAGCAGTCATCATGCGGCGTGTTCAGGCCGCTGCGTGCCTTCCAGTGATCGCGAAGATTGGACAACACATTGATCTCCAAGATTGCATGGTCGACATCATCGCGGTACCGCTTCACGGCGTTGCCTCTGGCATTGATAGATACACTTGCAAAGACTCCGCTACCGACAACTTCGCCGGGCATGGTATCACTTCACTTACAAACACTTGACTTGCGGTGATTGCGTGTGCTTGACTTTCACTAGACTGAATCTTAAAAAAAACAAACCCATCAAAGAGACCAATGATGTGTAGATGTGTAGGTTCAAACTGCATGAGAGAAGCTTCTCCTGAGCAGTGCGCAGTTATGTCGATGTGTGTTTAGGCAAGCATCATCTTGCGCTCGAGGTCATCGATGGCATCCTTGGTACCGGCAAGACCTTCCGTCACGGCACGGTTGAGGTTGCCGTCATCATCGCGAACAAGTTCGCTGTTGAACTCCTGGAAGAACACAGGGACATCGCGAGTGCCGGTCAGGCCAGAGTGCTTGTTGAGAGCGGCGGCCGCGTTGATGCGGTCATCGAGCGACGAACCGTCGAGGCCAACGACGTAACGGTGAATGGCGTTAGGGTTCGCAAGCGTCGAGGCAGCAGGCTTGGTCCACCACCAGAGAACAACCACTAGAAGCAGACCGCCAAGAAGAGCCGAGGCAATAGACACCCAATTTTCCTTAACGTAAGCAACGGCTTTACCGAATTGACTCATTGTGGATAATAACCGATATATCTATCGATAGAAACTATCCGTAAAAATTAAAATAAAAGCTAGTCAGCTAAACTTAGTAGACAGATCGATACATCCAAACAAGTTAACATGCACACGACCAAAATAAAATACGCGGCTATCGCGATAGCAGTTGCATTTATTCTATGGATGACTTCAAAGATGTTCTTCACATCAGGCCAAAAAAATAACGGAACCAGCTTGCAAACTACAGTTGGATCCAAGTCAGACTTGGTGGACACGCGCAAGATGGAATACTCCATCTCATCACAGGAGCAAGCAAGCGCCAACCCAAAATCTGCAAACACACATCAGCTTGACATAGGTAAGTACGCGGAGGTTGGCGAGTTTGATGGGTTGATTGAAAGCTTCAACAGTCGAATGACTCAAGCGTGGAGCATACGCAGCTAAAGCTGCATGTAACCACATACACTGCAACGCCTTCCGGCAACCAACAGTGTTGTGTTGCGTGTTTTTTTTGCCTAGGTAAATCGATTGATCGTCACGTACAGGAGTACGTCCACCGCGCCCTCATCAACCGCAACGTTGAACACGAGGTCCTTCTCGTAATCGGCGAAGATCTTGATCTTGTCAGATAGCAGAGAGTTGGCGATTGGCTTGATGTAGTTTACAGGAGTAGACACACTGAAGATGCCATCCGCCGAGATGGAAGAACTTAGATTGATCTTGGTTGAGTCTTTGCAGATGTTGTAGCCCTTGATAGTGTTGTTAAGATTCTTGTAGATGAACTGGAGGTTACTGTTCACTTGCTCGATCGTGAATACCTCACTGAAAGGAATGATGTCGCAAATGAGCTTCTTGAAGTACTTGCTGGGAAGCTCGAACTTCAAAGGATACAGGTTGTAATCAACTCCGCGAGCGTACAACTGCGAAACGTTGGCGTCGTTCTCCACGAGATTGATCACGTGACTCTCGTCAATACACAGCTCCTTGTTCTGAAGGACAACAATGAGGTGCTGTCGGTAAGACTGGCGCTTAAGGATGAAGCTGAACAGATCATAGTGCTTGTCAATCTTCTGAGTGATCGTGTCGAGGTTCTTGGTGTCAATCTGTACGCTAGTCGGGTGCTCGCAGTAGTAGTGAGTCAACTTACTGGAAGCAATGCGGATGTTCACAAGATTCTTCTCGGAGTGATCAATGCCAAACATCTTCACATGGGTGGCCTCGAAGTTAATGTTGATCTCCTTCACGTTCATATTCTTCAGAAGGGATACCAGCTTCTTGAAGATGGAAACGTTGTCGTAGTCCATCTCAACTACGTTGTTGCCGTTCTGTGGAGTAGCTGCAATGCCTAGACGAGGACGAGGCTCAGGCGGCGGCACGCGTCGAGGACGACCTACATTGCGCTTAGGCGGCACAGGTGTTTCGCTAGAGGCAGACATTACTTGGACACTTTAGGATGGTAGACCTTGGATGCAGTGAGTGTTGAAACGCCGAGGGGTAAATCACGGCGGGGATGGATACCTATCCGCATACCATTTTTTAAAATCGCAGGAGGCAAAAAAATAATTCACTACCACACAAGCACGACATGGTGCACTCAACTCAACCACCTTGATCAATATTGGTGCTAGCGGCATGTGTTGAAGTCAGCCACGCCACGATGAGCAAGTCATGCATCAACTGCCGGCAACGTAGGTCGAGCTCATATGGGTTGACATGCGCGAGTCGACCAATGTCGCGTCGGCCAGATATGAGTCGAGTGTTTGGAAGATCCTTACCCCACTTCACAAGACAGTCTCCGGCTACGGCACCGGCATTCACATGTCGCCAACTGTAATCAACGAAGTTGGGATCACTACCGCTAGCATCTACAGTGCAGTATCGACTGATATCAAACTCCAAATCACTTGCACTAGCAACAGTCCCGTGATTAGAACTCACCAGAGCAGTTGCTCTCCTCGATGCCGGCGTATATACATCCTGCAATGACCCGCGAATAACATGGTTGTTAATCTTTAGACAGAATACGTTACTGCCTGACTCGTTGAACAAACACAAGTTGGGGATTGAGAGTATGTCAGTTGCGGGGATTGATACCACTGGCATGCTTGGCGAACATCCAACGCTCGGCGAGATAGCCACATTCTCCATGCGCCAACGGGCAGGCGGACCCGTGGTTATCTCACTTGCGTCACTTAACCCACTGTTGGGGTTGTTGGGGTTGGTCAACGAGTCATGCAGTTCAGACCTCTGAAGTATTCGACTGCGAATCAATTTGCTAGCGACATCACGCTGGCCCTTTAGGCGAGCCATTTGTTCGCCGAGATTGGAAATTGCATTGTCAACCACGCTGAGAACAGCGCCCAAGTCATCAAAATTGGTGGCGGCGTTAAGATCGCCCAAAGCATTCACACTCGTACACAATTTCTGACTCAGCATAGACACAAGATCACACACATGCAGCAATGCGGCGTGTGATACATCTCCAAGGACTTCAGCTGTTGATTTGGTAGTTGCCGCAGTAGGCACGGCAGTAGACATCAATGCGCTGGCCATCACAGCTTGCTGCGTGGTTGGACGCTATACACATGTCTGGCCTTGAGTCTAAACACTCACACGCGCATGCCTGGCGTTGATTTTGGATCCATATTTGGCAACTACTATATACAAGCTCGCCTTGTTTGGATCCACTTACTTGATTTGGATACAACCAGTGCAAACCTATGGCGCGAGTAATTACATGCCACCGCAAGCAAATGTATGTGGACCGATACATCGTGCTCATCGTATGTATGCGCATCTTCTTCTATGCCATGGTCATCACCATGATGGTTCTTGTAGTCTATGCATCGTATGTAGTCGAGAGCGACCGACCGCTGAGTCGAACACTACTTGTAGTTGACCTGGCGCTGTTCATCTCCACTATCATTCTATGGGCTCTTTGGAAGAGAGTGCTTCCCGGCGTAGAAAAAAAAAGACAAGAGAGTCTAGCCATCATGAGTGGAGACATCGCAAGCCTAGAGGATGGCCTGTTCACGCCAAACACAGCAAGCGTGACGCTCTGAAGCAGAGCTTGGAGTGTCTTAGATAACCACTCTGTAGTATACCGATACGCCGGCGACGTCATCGACTCGGTTGATCTTGATGATCGATCCCTTGATGGCGGTAGACCAGACAACCATTGGGTCAGATCTCTGAATGCCCGGTAGGTTTTGTTTTTTGCACTTGAGCTCAAAGAGAAGTTCAATCTCCTCCTCGCGGGTTAGCGTGGAGTATTTCGGCACCATGATGTGCTTGGGGATTTCGATGATGAAGCGCATGTACATGTAGGTGTAAATGGTTGCCTTGCCACAGTTACAGAACCGCTCTTCATGACGGTCACATGACACTCTGTAAATTGGTTCTTTGCTGTTGAGCTCAACGATGTAGTTTGCAACATGTGTGCTCATGGCTGTCTGTGTGATGAAGATCACATCGACCCATTGCCCTGCCCATGCCGCAAGTATCTTCTTGAAGTCTTGGGCCTTCATGTTCTGCTGAGCAGCATGATGAAGAAGGACTATCTTGGTAGGCTTGTGTTTGAGCTCCTCCACATCCTCAGCAGACGGTGACTTCGAAGAGGAGGTAATTCTTGTAGGTGCTATCTGCTCGGCGTTGATCACAATGTATTCCTCCTTGTAGATCTCGGCAATGAAAGCATCTAGCGGCATCGGCTTGTTAGTCGGGTGGAAGCTAGTGTCGAGACGAAGACCACGGTAGGTAAAGAACTTGAACACGTTCAGGTAGACCTGGGAGAGAGTTTCATTTGGGCTAGCCATTGTTCAAGTGAAGAGTCTTTAGAGTCCTGACAAGGAGGACTGGGCGATATTCGGGCTACGTATGTAGGTGTACACAGCTATATACGGTGTCAATTTTAAATTCCCTCAGCTACAACCGCTCGCCACAACCGCTCGCTACAACCGCTCGCCACAACCGCTCGCCACAACCGCTCGCCACAACCGCTCGCCACAACCGCAAGCCACAACCGCTCGCCACAACCGCGAGCCACAACACTGAGCAGTTGTCAAGCAACAGCCGCAAGCCACAACTGGTTGTATGCGTTTCAGTTGGCGAGCCAACTTGTGTCGAAGCGTGATCGCCAATCATTTTATCGCCATGCTTGATATATATCAACAAAGACCCTCCAAGCGATGGCCAGTCAGACCCTAAACTCAATCGCATTGTTTCTAAAGAATCTACCTGCGCATGTTGTTCTCGGTGCGGTGTTAGCACTTGCATTCATACTCACTGTCATCATTCTAGGGAGCAAAAAGGCGTCGCCATTGGTTAGCTCACCGAGTGTAGATGTTAACCAGATCCTTGAACAGACATACGTCAACTCGCTCAGTCCCATGGAACAGAAGGTGTACAAGGGTCTACCAGTCATGATGAAGAGCATGTGGTTTAACGCATGGCGTGGCAAGAACCCGCTTGCCGTTGAGAAAGCCATGAAGCGCGCAGCTGATAACATAGCGGCGGAAGCGAGTGTCATTGCAGACAGCGTCTCGCGAGATGTTACGGCATCCACTGCCGCAAACGCGGCCGCGCAGATTATAACAGATCACGCGGGCCGACTGAATGACGCGGATAAGGATATACTCTATAGAATCAAGGATGCAGCAATGAGCGCGGCGTCAACGGCTGCAGCTAACTCCATTGGTAAACCAATCAGTGAAGTCATGGCTAACGTAGGCAAGGAGTTGGATGCCGTGCTTACACTCAGCAAGGCAACTCCGGAACAGCAAAAGGTATTGATCGCTCTAAAGAATGCTCTTGTCTCCAGCGTAAGCATCATACCAGTCTCGATGACGCCTCGGCAGACGGCAATGGTTGCAGCGAACGCGCTGGCTGCGCCTATCACTATGACAAACCACAACGGTTCTACAATGATATCCATAACGCCCATAGTCAACATCACACCGAACAATGAGGTTGTAGTAGACATGCAGTCAACACGCGCGCAAGGCGTTAAGAAGCTCAAGGATGCGCTTGATGCAGAAATCAAGACAGGCAAGGTCAATGCCAAGGATGTCAAGCTAGCCGCAAGTGGGGATGCCGCCAAGCTAGAAATTCTCATGAAAGACTTTGTAGATGGCAAGCTTGCCAACCTTCGGGCAGCATCCATTGGAATCAACCTGCGATTGAAGTAGACACCCCCGGCCAGCCCAGCAAGACCCTTGCAGAAAAATTGAAAGCCAAATACAATATTACAACAGTCCAAAGACTCAAGTACCCACCGCTCAAACCACCCACATCGCACTCACTTAGCACCATGTTCGCCAACTTCAAGAACGCTATTGCCGCCATGTTCAACGAGACTCCTGCCCAGCAGAGTGCTGCTCCGCAGGGCATGACCGATGCGCAGATGCGACAGATGTTTGAGATGTTCCAGCAGATGCAGGGAGCTGCCCGCCAGCCCACCAGCACGCAGGCCACCAACACAGATGCTCCGATGTATGGCCACAACCACACTGACACCACTCAGCCCACCCCCATGACACAGCCTGTGCAGGTGCTAGCTCCTGTGGTTAACCCGACAGTCATGCGAGCTGAAGATGTGAGTCGCCCTACGGCGATTTACGTTCGCGTGAGTTCTGATGAACAGTCCGAAGAGTCTCAGCTATACACATGCTCTCAGTACTGTGAACAAGCTGGTCTCACTGTGATTGACACCATCGTTGAGAAGGAGTCAGCCTACAAGTGCAAGCAGAAGCGCCTCCCGGAGCTTCTGAAGACTAAGAAAGGACTGAACATTGTGATCGCCCGAGTTGACCGATTCTCTCGTAACGCAGCGCATTGCGATGTGCTGATGGGAATGGTCGTGGCAAACAACCACAACCTTCTCTGTGCTACAGAGCACATCAACACACAAACCGCAGTTGGTCGCCACTCGTTCCGCTCGCTAGTCAGCCTAGCGCAGCTAGAGTCAGAGCAAATCTCTGAACGAATCCGCAACAGCGTTGCGTCCCGCCGCGCTGCTGGTCAGCACATCGGGCCCGCGCCGTATGGTTACAAAAAGAATGAGTCGAAGAGACTTGTGAGCGATAAGAAGGAACTGGCAGTAACCCAGTTCATCACCCACATGTCTTACAAGGCCATGCCTCTACGAAAGGCAAACACTCTTCTAAAGACTCTTATGAAGTCTCTTGACATGATGGATCAATACGCTCCTATTCTACTGACAAAGGAAGACGACGAGACAGAGATTCGAGTATACGCAGATAACGAGGTCGTCAAGTTCACAACGAGGAACATTGCAGAGGTGCTGAACGACTACGGCATTACCAAACGAGGCAAGGCCTGGACCGTCAGTGCGATTGACAGGGTCATCAAGGCTGCATTCGACTCAGGCCTTGGAATGCACCTCCTTCGCATTTATTAGATGCTAACCACCATACATGCTTGCAAGCCACAGCTCCAAGTGGATGTATATTTTTTGCCTGGACTGCCTATGGTTTGAGCCAATTCACCCCGTTTGGAGCCGATGGTGTGCGCCATGGCTTGCGGAAAATTGAAAGCCAATTATGGTATTACAAAAGCCACTACCAACCCACAGCTTAGCCCACCACAACCAACACTACCACTCCACTCCACACTTTGAACCATGTTCGCCCCTGAGAAGTTTGATGAGTTCTTGCGCGAGCGAATGATCATTGACCAGCGTTTAAGCGTAGATATTCAGTTAATTAAAGCAGCTTGGATTATGTGGACGAATAACACAGTTGGGCAGAAGCATCTCATTGACCACATCCGTGATACACGGGGATTCATGGAAATGAAAAAGAAAATAATTGGAATGTCACTCAAACCCATCTCATACAATACACCCGATATAGTCACAGTTCCCATGACAGAATACGAGAAAGGGATGCTTGAAATAGAGCGCGAGAAAATTGCAGCTGAACGCGAGAAGACAAGCGAAAAGAAAAATACCAAGATTATGCTGCAAGACAGAGAACATCAGTTTATCAGAGAGATAAAGGATAAGGAAATGGCGTTCCAGCGAGAAGAAAACAACAAGAACAGAGCGATTTTCAGCCCAGAAAAAGCAAACAGGTACCTAGACCCAGTTGTTTACGGGACGCCCACGCAGAAGTTTATAACTGCCGAGAGCTTTGTGGATAACGTCGCGTTCAGACGCTTCAAAGCAACCGGGGATGTTGAATGGGACGGGGAAGAAGAACTAAAAAAAATTGTCATGGACAACGCCGAGTTACAGCCTGTTCGCACACCAGATGGCAACGATGAAGCTAAATTGCTGTTCTTGACCATGCAAACTGCCAAGGATATTGCAAAAAAGCTCAACTCAGGGGAGGTGACAAGGTTTCCAAAAGGCTGCCTAGACACTTTCATTGAAAGGCTCGAAGAAGCAGACAAATGTCTACGCACAAACTATTCATCAATGCTTACCGAGGTAGAGTATTTGGAACGTACAAACAAAGAAGACAAAAAAACAAATAAGCATTATCGGAACCCACTGAAAGAAGCTTACATCAGATCATGTAACAAAGCTTACCGCGACAAGTCAGGTAAGCTCCATGTCAAGTGCACCTGCTGTGACACAGTTTTGCCGATTGATTCGCCTGACTTAGACCGTGGCCATGACTACCCAGATAGCAAAGGTGGATCATGGTGCCCATCTAACATCTATTTGGTTTGCAAACCATGCAATCTTAGCATGAGTAATAAGAAGACTGTCAGCGAATGTCTTGCAGAGATTTATGGCAAACGTCGCGCAGATACCATCACCAGCAAACCTGTTGGCAGACTTGAGTATACCGCTCAAGCTGTGGACGTTGAAGAAGTCGAATAGTTGTTCTACAACTGCGCGCGGTGTATGGTATGCGTTGGAACTGCATATGACATGCATATTTTTTTGGCCACCACTTTGCCAGTTCTAATCAACATGGGCTGTGTTGCAGTTCGAACCTTCATTGGCGCATGTAAATTTGAATTCCAATGTTATCATTACCACAGCACACACCAGCCAGCAGATCGCCATGAGCACCACCACTACAACCACGCCAACCCAGTTCACAGCGATGTGCACCGTGCATGTTGATGAGAATGGATTGATCCAAATACTCGCGCCTGACGTGGACAACACTCCGCAAGCCGAAGTGCTTGCACTTGCTAACAAGATGTTGCACGCTAGCAATGTCATTTATCGCATGATACATGCAGAGAAGCTGCGTATGATGGCATGCTCCACTCAGAGAGATAACATCCTTGGGGATGCGAATCTTGAGGGTGTGAGCAACAAGGCGTGTACCGGATGCGATCACCAGCTGTTGAACACTCACTACAGAGAGACCATAGATATGCTTCGAGAGATTGCACTTCCAAGTGCGCAACACAAGGGAATCATTGGAGAGCAGGCAGTTGAGCGAGTCATTCGCGACTATGTGCACACTCATCCAGATGCTCATGTAGTGAACTGCACCAAGGATCAGAAGCACGCTAGCGATTTGGACGTCACCTACAAGAACATACGCTGTTGCGTCGAGGTCAAGAACATAGATAAGATGCTAGCTCTGTCCAACGTCTCTACCTTCAGAGATGTGTACATGCCGACCGACAAATACAACTGCGGTCTCTTTGTTAGCCTTCGCTCAAGCTTCGGACCGTCGGCAGGTGTGAAGGACTTCACTATCATGCATCACGGCGGCAAGCCCGCAATATACCTTGCAGAGGCTATGATCAATCCATGGAAGATAACCATTGCGCTAGAGGTGTTGAACCACCTCACCGGGAAATCCATCTCGGACTCGGAAGCATACGCGACCATGCTGACCTGCGCGATCCAATCTCAAATCCAAGGACTCAAACAAATATCCACGAAGATGAATGCGGCGACCAAGGAACTCACTGAAGCAAAAAAGATTGTCAAGGCACAGTTGGATGCCATGGTGAAGTGCATTCAGTCACCAGATGAATAAGCTACCACCTCGCCATTTTGGCTTGCGGTGGAGTTGAGTGGTTGCTTACATTTTTTTTGCTAGCAGTGATGTCAACCACTTTGGCTCGCGGTGATGCGAACCACTTTGGCTCGCGATGATGGCAACCACTCTGGCTTGCGATGATGGCAACCACTTCGGCTTGCGGCGATGTAAACCACTCTGGCTCGCGGTGATGCGAACCACTTTGGCTCGCGATGATGTAAACCACTTCGGCTTGCGGCGATGTAAACCACTTCGGCTTGCGGCGATGTAGTCTAGTGATAGAACAACATGAGCATAATCTTCTTTGGACTTGGCGATGATGTCAACCACTCCGGCTTGCGATGATGTCAACCACTCCAGCTTGCGGTGATGTCAACCACTCGGCTTGCGGTGATGTAGTCTAGTGAGTATAATCTATCGTGCAGGTCTTTGGACTTGCCAAGGTGATGTTCGCAACGCTGGCTCGCTGAGATGTTCACCACTCCGGCGAGCAGTGATGCCAACCACTCCGGCTTGCAGTGATGTCAACCACTCCGGCTTGCGGTGATGTTAACCACGCAGGTGAGCGATGATGTAGTCCATTGAGTATATGTTGTAGTCTAATCCAGAGATTGATTCTCGCTGGTAACTGGTTCCATCTGATGTACATGCTCAGTGTGTGTGTCAAGCACAGTAGATTCAAAGCTCTTGGCTTCCGGAGCTGGCGTCGATTCGCAACTTCTCTTCTCGAGCATTATGTCCACCTTGTAGCTTCGAATCGTGTGAGTCGAACCCATGTTGTTATTGCATGTGCTACAGATGAGACGGATGTTGCTTCGAGCCCATGATCCACCCATAGACTTTGGCAAGTCGTGCCCGCGCGCACATCCCGCACCATCAAGCTTCATCATTACATCGCAGCAGTCACACTTGACATAAAGACCATCTTCTCGACTCACAGACTTGTTAGTCATGCGAATGTACTTCTGCTTCGGCATGCTGCGTACGTCAGCTTCCTGGTTACGAGCAAGCCAGTCGATCTCAATGTCAATGTGCCGGTTCTCATCACGGGTGGCAACCTCTGGGATTTCTTTAAGTCTCTTGACAAGATTCTCTTGCGTTCCGGCCGGCAGGTCGGCAACCTCGCCGCGAGAAACAGACTCGACAATTTTAATCGCTTCCGGAATTGCCAAACACTTCTCCTCATTGGTAGATCCACCGATTACAACCGGGATTGTCTCGCACTTCTCTTCCACAGACTTGGTGATACCACGCATAGGGGCTTCGAACGAATCACCGGTAGAGTCCCACACGTTGAACTCCATGAGTCGCATCAAGCTGTCTTTCGTAATGAACTGCTTGGCCGGCGATCCAAACACCTCAGGATCAAGCCACTTGTTATACTTGGTCACTGCATGAAACGCTCTGTTCTTGTTGTTCTCTCGAGCAAGGAATTCACGGTTGCGCTCGGCGTCTTCCAAGTCCAGCTGCTTCAGCTCCTTGGCAAGTTCAATGTCCATACTCTTGAAGCGCTCGGCTTGCTCAATCTCTTGGCGCTTACACTCCTGCTCAAACTGGATGCGAGTTGCGAGCAGGGAAGCCTTGCTTGCCTCACGTGCAAGACGATCCTTCTCGGCAACGGCAGCTGCATACTCCTTCTCCTTCTGCTCCTTAGCCTCGCGCTCCTCCTTCTCCTTCTGCTCCTTAGCCTCGCGCTCTGCTTGCATCTGCAACTTCATAGCCTTAAGACGCAATAGCTCGATCTCGAATGCAGACAATCCCGGCTTGTTCACTTCGGCTACCGGCTCGTCCACTTCGGCGAACGGTTCGTATCTGTGAACAGCGGTATCCGTTCCACGAACCTTGATTTTGAGAGAGACACCCTGAAAGAAGGAGGGCTTCTTTGCGATGCCTTCCAAAGAAGCGAGATAAGCAAAGAGCTTGAGCTTGCCTGTGGTTGATCCGTTGAACGAAACCCAGGCAGCCGTGAGGTCCTTGGTGGACAGGCAAGCAGCGCTGTCTTGCACTAGATGCTTCTCTGCGAAGATGTTAAACATGGCGGGGGTTAGCGACATCGTAAGATAAGGTAACTTCAGCTGAATTCGTCAAAGGGGTCAGTGTGATGTCCGTTGACTGGTAAACATTATAACGATCAACATTTAGTTAGTAATCTATATTATTGGCACATGTGCGTGTCGAATGATACGGCTGTAGATGACTCTTTACATGGGTTCGAACTGGCATTAACATAAGACATTACACTCAGCTAGCAAGTGCGCTTATTGCCGAGTCAACAGACAAAGAGCGCACACGCGTCGGATCGCAGTGATGCCAACAACTCCGGCGAGGTGAGTTGGTTCATGAGTGAAAAAATGGATCATTTGGATCTATATACTCGATTTCGATCCATAGCCAACACCCAGTTCATTACCCCCACCACTAGCAAGATTGTTGTGATCCACCATCGACACATTATGACAACAGACAACATCAGCGACACCGCCGACACAGCAATCTACCGCGATGCTCTTCGACTCATCGTTACAATCATAGCCACAACCACGCTAAGAATCTTTAGACTGATTGGACTCATCTTCAAGGTCATTGCCAATGGCATTGAACTCACTTGCGACGTGTTCACGATCACATGTGATACGCATTGACGCCAACAAAATAGATAGCACTCACATGTGTATGCAACTACTGCGCTGCCAGCGCACACGCATACACTCACATACACTCACATGGATACACTCACCGCAGAGAACAGCGCTAGTTCCAACGCGCAGCAGTCAAGTGATGAAGTGGTAGACATACGTATGATTCAAGATCTCGCAAGACAACGCGGTGGCATGTGTTTAGACAACACGCTTCACACATCCACTCACATGGATCACCATTTCACGGAGCAGTCAAGTGATGAAGTGTATCGATTCAGATGTTCGCATCGCAAGCACAGCATCTTTCGCTTGAGCGTGAGTGACATTCTTAGTGGTCGGTGGTGCAAGCAGTGCGCGCAGAACGCGCCGGTGACCATTGACTACATCAACGAAACAATACGCCCACATGGATTTGTCTTCTATGGTAGCATCTACACCAAGAGCAATGCAAAGTACGACTTCAAGTGCGTGACGTGTGGACTCCACGTGAATACTAGCTGGGAGAACTTCAAGCAACGATGTTCTCGCGGATGCAAGCAGTGCAAGCCTATCAAGTCCGGCCGCGGCAGTGTCAACTACCTCGCGAACCCAAAGCCGCGAGCGGCTGTAGTCATTCCAGATGAACGCAAGTTAGAGCACTTGACTACTCTTCAACAGATTGCCAACGACAAGGGTGGCGAGTGCTTGTCAAGTGAATATCTTGGCCACCAAGTCAAACATCTCTTCCGCTGCTCTGCCGGCCACGAATGGGAGGCGACTAGTAACTCGATCAAGCTAGGCACTTGGTGCCAGGTGTGTTGTGGTAAGCGCAAAGATGACATCACATCTGCGCGTGCCTTCTGCCAAGAGAACGGATGGGTGTTCGCTTCACCAACATACACTAGCTCTAAAGACAGACATACATACAAGTGCGCCAAGTGTGGGTTCACTCGAGAGATGATCTGGGCAGCATTCAAAACCAGAGCCATTAGTGGTTGCTCTAAGTGCAACCACCACACAGAAAGCTAGCGCATCGCGGCTGGAGTCTAATGAATGATGCAGCTTCACCAGTGGTTATTTTTTGCCCTATGATATGCCGCCCATGGCTTGATAAAATTGAAAGCCCACTGAGTGGCTACCACACCAGGTAACCCTCAAAGCAACCCCAGCCAAAGCCACCCAAAGCCAACCTCAAACATGCCAGTTAAGATGACTGTTGAAGATGCATCTGCGCGTCTTGCACAGTTTGGATATGAGATGGTCAACCCTGAGATGTATCAAGATACTAACACTCGATTGACTTTCAAGTGCACGACCCATAACAGATCTTGGGAAGGCACAAGCACTCAAGCATGGAGACTTCACAAGAAGTGCCCTGAGTGCCCTACTGAATCATGGCAAGATGCATTGGCGCGGAAGAAGTTTACTCTTCAATGCACTGAAGAAGAAGCAAACGCTTGTCTCCCCAATGAACGAATCCCTGTGATTTGTGAAGCTGGGCACTCATTTGAGATCAAGCGTAGTTATGCAACTTCGCATAGCTGCCAAGAATGCTTGGGTCGAAAGATTCCATTTTCACAGGTGGAACAGAAATTAGCCACTCTCGGATTCACTCTTGTCAACTCAGAAGAGTTTAAGAACACTCGACTTGAAGGCAATTTTGAATGCCGTGAAGGCCACAAATGGACAACCAGTATTCATAATGTCATTAGTGAAAAGAGTGCATGTCCAGAGTGCGGCATGGGCTTAAATGAGCGCAAAGCATTATGGGCCATCTCCAAGCTAACCGGCGGAGTATTTCATAAGACTAGAGATGTTCTTCCGAGCAAATTTGAGCTCGACGGGTATTGTGAAGAGCTAAAGCTTGCCATAGAATACAATGGCATCCAGCACTACGAATTTATTGGCGGTCACTTTCACAAGGGTGGCGTTGAGAAGTTTGAATCACAGCAGCTTAGAGACGAAATCAAATCAGATGAGTGTGCGGATATGGGAATCAGGCTCATAATCGTGCCATACACCTGCAAAACGTTTGAGTCCATCTGGGAATGTGTGACAAAAGAGCTTGTTGATTTTGGAATTCAGCTACTTGATGTGGATATGACAGCATCCCAATCTGAATACCAGCAATCATTTAGACCACTCATGTCTAACATGCAGACTTTCCACGACCTAGCCACCGCCAAGGGAGGTGCCTGTGTCAGTTCCGCCTACGAAGGTGAGACTCATGCATACACTTACCAGTGCAAGGATCCGAGCCATGATCCATTCACCATGACTAAGTTTGACATCATTAGAGGTCGATGGTGCCGCATGTGTAGTAAGAATGCTCCGATTAGCATTGACAAGATCAACAGCATTGTGGGTGAGCATGGATTTGTATTCGCAAGCCCCGCATACAACAAGGGCACTGACAAATATGACTTCAAGTGCACGACTTGCGGATTCATTCAAAATACTAGCTGGGAAAACTTCAAGCAACGATGCTCTCGCGGATGTAAGCAGTGCAAGCCTATCAAGCCCGGTCGCGGTAGTGCAAACTACCCCGCCAATCCCAAGCCGCGGAAGGCTGTAGTCATTCCAGATGAGCGTAAGCTAGAGCACTTGACCACACTCCAACAGATTGCTAATGGTAAGGGTGGTGAGTGCCTGTCGACTGAATATCTTGGTCATCAGGTCAAGCATCTCTTCCGCTGCGCTGCTGGCCATGAGTGGGAGGCGACTAGTAACTCGATCAAGCTAGGCACTTGGTGCAAGGTGTGTAAAATATCTTCACGGTCAAAAGATGACATCACATCTGCGCGTGCCTTCTGCCAATCTAATGGATGGGTGTTTGCTTCACCAGCCTACACTGGTGCAACTGCCAAATACACATACAAGTGTGCAAAGTGCGAGCTCACTCGTGAACTAGCTTGGTCATCATTCAAAGCAAGAGCCACATTAGGATGCTCTAAGTGCAAAGAAGCTGCCAAGTAACCATCCAGTTCAAACCCAGTGATGGTACACTGCACCGCGCCCTCTATGGGTACTTATCTTTTTTTCCACCAGCATCTTGCGACGGAGCTGAGTGCGTATGGCATATGCTTCCACCAACCACGCCGCTTGCACCAAGTGCAGAGCATGCGGGCAAAAAATAAAGGAGTGCATCCAATCGGAGTTGACTGAATGTGTCCATGTATTGGGCATAGTACAGTGCCATCAATGATGATGACGAATCAAGTAGCGTATCGAAGCGAGGCGCTGCCTTCGGTGATAATAAGAAAGTTAATCGAAACCGCGTTAACGACTAGATCACCGGTACGATCCGACTGGATGTAGTCACTGCTGTACTGCATGTAGAACTCACGCGCGCGCGACACGTTGATGTGTCCACTGGGCTGGTACGTGCCCGGGTAGAGCGCGAACGAAGCCATGAAGAGGCCGTTGTCGGTCGGCGTGTTGACGTTCCAGCCACCGTAAGTGTACGGCACGTAGCTGTTGAAGAACTTCGAAGGCATCTGGTTGAATAGCGGGATGCCGTGGGCCGTGATGGTGATCGTGTGGATGTGCGATCGCGACTTGGATAGGAGGTATCCTGCCGAGGCACCGGTGACACCGTCAGCCTGCGAGACCGACGTTTCGGTGACCTGTCCGAACTTGTGCCAGTCCGACATGTTCGGGTCGATGACCGAATCCTGACGGTTGACGGCAGTGACGTTGGTGTTGGTCGTGACGTTAGCCGTGGGGCGGATGCCGAAGTAAAGCGTCTCAATGGGCCACTTGAGGTTGTTGAGAAGGATGTTGTCGCTGGCCTTGTTGACGTTGCTGAACTGACGCTTGTGTACGCGTACGAGCGTGAAAGCAATGCGCTTGATGAAGATCTCATGGATGTCCGGGTTGACGAAGATGTTGTTGATGTAGAGGTCGAAGTTGTTGAACTGCGGCGTGGTGAGCACAGGCGCCGTGAGGTTCGAGGTCGAGAGCGCGCCCGGGTTGATGATGGCGCGGAGAAGGTCCTGCGGGCGGGCGAGGTCAATGTTGATGAAACGCTGGCCGTACGGGATGCACACGGAAGGGATGGCTAGACGCGGGTCCGTGTTGAACCAGAAGAGTAGCGGGATGAGCATCTCAAGATCCTGGTGCTGCTTCTTGTAAGTCTGGTGACCATCGTGGTACTTGAACGAGGCGCGCGCGTTCTTGGGGGCCGTGGGGTTAGTCGTATCATCGTGGTACTTGTACATGGCATCAACCGGGATCTCCTGGCCGACGTTCTTGTACCAGCCGACCTGCTTGCCCGAGCCGACCGCAAACTGGCGGTGCATGTTGTAGGTATCCGGGAAGTACTCATCGAGCGGGTTGCCGTTCACGACGAAGCTGACCGACTGGAAGAGACGCTCACCCGGGAAGTCGCACCAACGGTAGAGGGCGCAGTCCACCGCGTTGTTCACAGGCGTACCAGTGAAGGAGACCGTCGGGGCAGCGATCTTGACGTGGACAACCATGTCACTGAAGAAGTCACCGAACTGCGGGATCGGGAACTGAACCTTCGAGCCGAAGACAGGGTTGGCGACAACCTTGTTGTACTCAAAAGCCATAGCCGCGAACGGCTTGTAGCTCGCGTTCATGAACATGACGTGAGTCTTCTCAATGTCCTTGAGCGTCGGGGTCGGGTTAGGGAGGTTCGCGCGAACCTGCTTGATCGCAGCGAGACGCTTCGAGAGCGCCTCGGTGGCCATAAGCATCTGGTCCTGACGACCTTCATTGTTGATGAGGTTAAAAAGACCGCCGGACGACATCTATAAGTTAGTCGCTGCTCGGGTGGGAATACTATATTCTTGCCCGGATAAAACAACAAAAAAATAAATATTCAAACCCACCACACCACACGCAAACCACACGGCAACCGTTCACTGCGTGTGATGTGTTGTATTATTCTAAGTACTCACGCCAAGCAAGCCGCCATTAAGCCAGCTCCAATGAACACCTCCCCGCCGGCGCCACTCTTGCCAGTGAACATGCTTATAACGCTTCCAATCTTTCCAACGACTACTAGCCCAATGATGAGTGCGAATACCATTCCTACTATTTTTAGTTTCTCCATGATGGCGCTCATATCAATACCTAGCCCTTTGAGCAAATCATCCAACCCTCCAACGAGTGCTTCCCCAAGCGGTTTGGCCGCATCAACAATCGGCTTGGCTACATTTCCAAGGGCATCTCCAAGCGGCTTAGCAACATTTCCAAGTGCATCCCCAAGAGGCTTGGCAACATCTCCGAGTATGGCACCAACTGGTTCCGTGATTTGGGATAGGAGTGATTTGTCTTTCTCATCAACGACGCCATCGTCGTTGGTATCTGTCTTAGTCAATGCGGCCGCCGTCACGCCAATGCCAGCGCCCAACATAGCTGCTCTCTTAAGAGCATTCTTCGTAATTGACTCTAGAGCATTTCTGGTGGCCGATTTAGCCGCTGCCTGCGCGGCCTCCTTCGATGCCGTTTCCGCTGCCTGTTTAGCTGCGGCTTGTGCTGCCTCTCTTGCTGCAGATTGTGCGGCTTCCCGTGCAGCTGCCTGTGCTGCTTCTCGTGCTGCGACTTGCGCCGCTTCCTGTGCAGCTGTCTGAGCAGCTTCCCGAGCAGCCGCCTGTGCCGCTTCCCTCGCTGCTGCCTGTGCGGCTTCCCTTGCCGCGGCCTGTGCTGCTTCCCTTGCCGCGGCCTCGGCGGCTTCCCGAGCAGCCGCCTGCGCTGCTTCCCTTGCTGCAGCCTGTGCTGCTTCCCTAGCGGCTGCCTGTGCTGCTTCCCTCGCGGCTGCTTCTGCTGCCTCCTTTGCGGCCGCCTCCGCAAGTTCACCTGCAATTGCAGATCCGACAGCCGTTTCCTTTCGGCCGGCTAGTGCACTGCTATAGCTGTGCCCTAGCTTTGGAGGCGTGTATCTTTCTAGCACTGGCATAATTCGGGCGGATACCATGACTTCAAAACGTTCTATAGTTGTTTGCTGAAGGTAGCTTGCAGTTTGAGTATATTAGTCTATAGAATAGTGTATATCCACTTGCTTCGTAGTTCACCGCAATACGCTTGGCAACATGTCATCCGGTGTCGAGTATAAGAGCAGTTTGAATTTTGTCTATGTGCCCCTGAACGGTGTAGGTGGTTGCATCTCTTCTGCGCTGTATCGCGACTACCCCACCAGCATATTGGCCGCGGCCGCATGCAACCGTCTGTTTGATGCTTGTTGGATAGAGAAGGTTGCACCTACTGCAGACGCTGTTCCTATCTGGAGAGTTTACAGCAGTGGCGCCGTGTTGAACCCTACATTGGTCCAAGCGAATGATGCCGGCGGCAATGTGGGTCTCTGCAAGTTGTGGCGCAAGAGCAGATATGCATATGTTGGCGAGGTTGTCTATGACTTGGAGTCAGTACTGGGAAGTGAAGTTGGTAGGTTAATCCGGCTCAAGGAGATTGAGGTAGACGGTAACCCGGCAACCCCATTTCCGATAGGTGGAGTGGTTAAGACCAGCGTGGATGCCAATGGTGTTACCAGTGTAAAGCTAACCCAGATGAGTACGATTCCTTCTCTTCGGCAGTACGGTGCTAGCTCTATCTGGAAAATTCCTGAGTGTACCAATGTGCCGGCGGTGTACTTCAACCAACCGGACTCATTCTATCTGACGTGGCCGTCGCTATGGCAACACTCGGCTGCAATGACTTACTCCAAGTACTGGACAGTGCCGTTACGTGGTGCTAGCAGCGGCGGTGGTACGCTGCCCAAGGCAAGTCTTGTTCTATGGGATACGCCTGCCGCGGACAATTTCATGCCCAAAGAATGTACCCAATCCACTCTGATCAGCGCGCATTTTCTCGAGGGCAGCGGGGCGGATGTTGCGTTGAGTAGTATTCTGCCCGGTAAGAAAACAACTGTGTCCGGCAAGTGGACTATAGTCACCAGAATACCCAAGGGCGTATGGGAGTTCGCATTCTTTCTCCCACTGTCCGCTGTGAACGTGTATATGAATGACCAACTGGTGTGCGTCAAACCGATCGAAGACCCTGGGTGCACTGTTCCCTTTGAGCTAAGTGATGCCCAAGCCAAGTCAGATGTGGTATGGGTTATCGATTTTGCGACCAAGCCAGCTGAACTAATTATCCCTCCAAGTACTAGCGTGGTAAACGGCACCACTGTGACAGAGCCTGGGTTTGAATTTTCGATAGCGCCCATCTTGACAGCGGTGAATAGCACACAGCGCGCGCTCATTGCGGCAGGCACTCCTCCGAGTGTGGTGGAAAAGGAAGCTGTGTCAATGCTGAGCTCTTACGCCATTGATGGCTGGACTAATCCTGTCGGCGCCGCCGTTTACAAAATGCGCGCCAGCGTGCTATCAAATACGTTTGCTCTATGTGACAAATACATGCCCTCCGTCAGCTTGGACACCACCGCGGAAGCAAGCCCGGACTCTGCTACCACCCAACTTAGTACACTCTTAGGACTAACCAATACAAGCGCAACCGCTAGTGAGTTGACGGCAAGCAACCTCGCAACATGTGTTGCGAATGGTAGAATAGAATACAGTGACAGCCTCAAGGCCGAAGTTGGTCGACTGTTCTCTAGTCTTCGAATCGATAGTCCAGAGAGTGAGTTGCCTCGGCGCCTGGTCGGATTACTCTCAGAAGATGTGTGGGCAACACTGCCGCTGGATGTAAGGGACTTCATTACAAATTGCGTAGTCGCGCATGTGAGCGAGTGCCTTGCCGCGACACAATCTGCGGACCAATCTGCGGACCAATCTGCGGACCAATCTGCGGACCAATCTGCGGACCAATCTGCGAACCAATCTGCGAGCCAATCTGCGGACCAATCTGCGAACCAATCTGCGAGCCAATCTGCAAGTCAATCCGCGAACCAATCTGCGAACCAATCTGCGAGCATGTTGAATCTGATGGTACCTTGGTGCCTGACCCAGATGGTAGACTCTAAGGACAACACCCCTGCAAGTGCTGCAGATGCCTTGAGCGATCTAGCTGAGTTGTTTACAAGTGAGAGCGTTATCCGATATTGCATCAATAACGCTGGCCTGCCTTGGTGCAAGTCTATTCTTCACTGGGGTAAGGACATGGAAGATGTCAAGATCATGGTGTGCCAAAGCATCGGCGTCCCTAACCGAGCCGACGGTACTAACATGTTGAACGGAAGCACTTGCGATGTCACTGCGGAAGATGTCGAGATAATGAAGACGACTTGCAACGACTGGCTAGGCAACTGGAACACTTGTGAGAAGTGGCTTGGGTTGTCTACACCAGCCGCGACGGCTTTGAAGCTGGTTGATAATCTACAAAGTGTTAAGCGAGCTGCGCTCTACCGCGACATGTTTAGCACCAAGACTGATGAGACCTTTGATTCTCGGTGGAAGGAGTTTGCTCGAGAGATATCTAACGGAACTGGTCCACTTGATGGCCCGGCTATGATTCTATTTCCAGAGATTGATTCGATGTGTAAGGTCAATCCCACCACACTAAAATGCCGATCACTATACGACGCAGCCGGTTCGCAGGTCAACCACGTGCGTATCGTACGGAAGACCTGTGAGACCAATCCACTCTCAAGTCTGAGTGAGTGCGCCGAGGTGTGGGAGCCATCAAATGCATTGATGTATGGTGACTTCATCTCGTCATCATGCGCGGCTGCGTACAATAACATTGCTAGTGCCAGTGCGGATGGTTCGACACCTTCAAAAAAAATGAGTGACTTGGCCGAGGCCTGTGATAAGTATTACAATGACTTGACCAATACTGCTGAGCCAGAAGTGGACACTCTCGCGGACACTCCCGCTGGCAACACGTCAACCCTAATAGGCGGCATCATCCCTCCAACCAATGTAGTGGAGGATACTCAAAGCCAGCACTGGTATGCCCTATTGTTTGCTCTTATACTGTGCGTGGTTTGTATCCATCTCTTGTGTCGATACGTATCCAAGAAGCATGCATTGCTAAGTGGAATGCAATCCACTCCGCGTTCTCAAGCGCCTTGAGTGGTTTCGCTTGGTGGCGAAGTGGAACGGTGTGTCTGTGCTTGCGTGTGTGTTGGTGTCCAGTACGTGTATGCTATTCTCAGTAGTCCACAGATGATGATGCCTATGATGATGGTCATGGCAATCCATCGCGTGGGGCTGTCTTCATTTTTTGCCTCGCGGTGTATGGTCGCCTTTGCCCGCGCCCACCAGCCCGCACCTTGCCTTACACCCGCTAGCGTAGATGTGAGTGTGCCATCTTTCTCAGTGATGTCTTCCATGGTCAACCCTGCATCCGCGAGCGCCTTGTCCATCATCTCTCTGAGCTGATCTGGTGTATATGACTCTACCAATGTTCTAAGACACTCTGGATGATCCGCCCGTGCCGGCATCGCGCACTCTCTCGCAACACTCTCTTGAAAGAACTGGTCTCGTGGAAGTCTCAGGTAGCATTCGTCGTCTAGCACTCTGCCCTTGCATAAATCCTGCAGTTGGTCTGTCCTTTCATCAAGCATAATTTGCTTCAATGTTCTTGTGTCCATGGTATCTGTGGGCGGTGTTGTTAGGTTTGACTGACGTGACCCTACCAATGTCGCGGGTTTTGTTAGCGTATACGCTGAGTGCATGTCAAACACCCCAGTGTCGTTCAATCTCAATGCCATAAGCACATAAGGCTTGGGGTTTGAGTTGAAGTTATTCATTGCAGGCGCATACGCCAAGTACTCTCTCTTGAAGTCTTCTTCTGGTAGCTTCATGAGTATCTCTGTGGGTTTTGTAACTACGTTCAGGCCAACTCCAACTATTCTGGGCTCAGATGCCTTTACTGTTGCGCTGGTAGATCTATACCCCCAAAGACGTTTGTAGCCAGGCGGTATGCCATACGACTGTGTCAAGTGATCTACCATTTTCCATTCTCTCGTGAATGTCATATCCGCGACATTGTAAATTCTACCATACTGTTTCCATCTGTCAGTAGACACATCCACGCTAGGCGTCCCATTGCGGGTGGGCCAGCTACAAGTAATATCCGTCGGCGGGCATAAGTCTGGATTGTATGTCCCCATCCACTCGTCAAGACCAATGATGATCTGTGGGCTAGTTATGGGAGTTTGCTCATTGGGCGTGGTCCCTAGAGCAAATGCGGGTGCCTTGTTGTACATGTCGCCAGCATATTCATCAAGCGCCGATGTGTACGGGTTTGGTTGGCATTGGTATATGCTCATCTTGGCACCGGCGCCTGGTGTAGTCTCACTTTGCTGAATGGCTGTTAGTAGTAGCGACCCTGTCTCACCTATCATGCCCATGCATGATGTGACTCCGCTTGGCGACGTGAGTGAGTATACCTTCGTAGTGCCCTTCCATATTGCGAACTCGCCTGTCTTCTCTAGTCTCATATGCGTCGCGCCGTTGCCACTCGGATCTGACGTTGCCGAATTCCACACAACTGTGCCTGGTTTTGTCGTGTCGTATATGACCAGGTTGCTATCGTTCTGGAAGTTGCATGAGTACGCGCCAGTGACAGATGTGAATCTAAATGCTCTAAGTGGTCTCAAGAATGTTGTATCGCATGGGATTGACTTGTAGTTTGCGCCGATATAGTCAACCACCGCGTTGTTTACATCCACGAGCTCCAATCTGCCAGCGCTGCTAAGAGCAATGCCCTTCAATGCAACTGCTGATGAAGACTTGAGCGTCAAGTTAGTCGCCGGAGATGTTGTCCCTGTGAAGCTCCACTCAGTCCCGCCTATGGTCATAGTCGACGCTTTTAGGCTCCAGATGGATTCAGTACCTGCCAGTATTTCGAAGCCCACCGCTGGAGTCCATCTGAACTCCACGTTGTCTATCTTCAGAAATGTTACCGATGCGGTTGGTGTGAAGGTCATGGCCGAATTGTTCTCGAGGCTAAGCTCATAGTCCCCAGATGTAAAGTACAGTACGACTTGCGGCGCGGTGAACGCATTGGTCTTGAATCCCATCAAACCAAACTTTGTCAGTTGCAACCTGCTTATCTCCATGCTGGCAAAGATACTGTTCGATGGGTAAGCCACAGGAGTTGGCGTACCAGTGCTGGCAGGTGTGGTCATGGCAACCAGTCTGCTGTTGGCTATGGTGACATAATCACCTTGGCCAATAGGGTAAGATACCAACACGGCACCCTTTTCGTCACACAGCTGTAAGTTACTACCACTGTACTTGAGTAGCTGATTGTACGTCTCGTTGATTATAATGCCATCTCTGGGCAAGATACTGCCGGCAATCAATTGGCTCTGGTACACATCTATGTTTAGCCAGCCATCGTTTGGTGAATACTTTTCCAGCCCGCCAACTGGTTTGTTCGATATCACCCATTGCTCAAACTGAGCCGCCAGCTCGTCGTCCTTCAGGTAGAGTAAGTTATTTTTATGGAATGGGTTATTTATCTCCTTGGCCGGTGTCACGGTAGTGTCCATCAGAGTGGGTAGCTGCATAAGATCCGGCAGCTTGGTTACCTTTGCCCTTGTGAGTCTATTGAAATCTGACAGGAGCGATGACTCCACTCTGCATGGCTTGTCGCAGATCTTTTCTTCTTCAAGCACAAGCTTTGCGGCTGTGTTTGATGTCGCTATGGATTGGTGTACTGCCGGGATTATTTGCCGTACGCGTAATGCAAAGTCTCTTCCACACGTAGCAGTGCACCCGTTGAATGCCCCCCAGTCTGTAGTCTTTGGAGTTTGAATTGCAGTGTGCCCTGGATTAACTGCGCCTGCGTTACTCCACCAGTCTGCGGCAGCATTGGCTTCGGCCTGCGTGGCAACCCCGCCAGTGGAAGTACTTGCAAGGACTTCATTGTCTCTTGTCAACAGTCTCGCATACGCACCTGTGGGCATGGCTGACGCAAGTGTTTGCACCAATGTGCTTGCCAAAATAGGCTCTCCAATTGCCGTACCGGTCGCGGATGTTCTTTGGAATTGCGTGTTTCGGCTCCCGGAGTATATGTAATATCCTCTGGAGAATGTCACCGTGAATGGAGTCGTCCTTGTCTGATGTATTGCAGAAATTGAGACTGATCCAACCGGTGTTATGATGTAGTCCCCCGCGACATCTATGAATATCTTTGCCCGTATGTAATCCATGGCACCTTGGATTTTAGTATCTGCACTGGAACGCTGAGGCGACTTATATATTCACTAGAACGTTAAAGACTCCACTCCACAACAATGAGATTGCAAGCAATGACTATAACACCGCTGGTGGCATTTGAGCCGTTTGCTCACATGGCTAACACGATTACCACATCGCTAGCATCTGCTGTGGGAGAGATTGACGACGCCATCTCCAGCATAAATGATGCCAGACGAAAGGCAAACAATGCCAATCACTCGTGGCGCGTGTTCGATGCTAGTGACGTGGGCATGGTTAGCTACCAGCAGGTGAAGCAGCACATGCAACAGCACATGCCCAAGCAAAGCCAACCATCATTTGGCGAACTGCTTGCGGCGGTTGTTCACTCAATATTCATTACAAATGCTATCCGTGTGGTCGACGCCCCCATACTGGCAATGCGGGCCAGTGTCGCTGGCATTCATGCGGTTGACCGGATGGAATCGATAACATCGCTCTTGCTGAAAAAAAACACGGCGGGTGATAAGCGCATAGCCAACCTTCTGAATGCTATCGACTCCTTGGATTCCACCCTACACTCCGCCCTTCCTAAGATATCTAAGTGCACCGATGACATGCTTGCAATCTTTAGAGAGAAGGGTCCTTCTCTATGCGCTGTCAAGTTCTTCAACGACATTGTGCGTATAGCCATGCAGGCACAGTCCAGCAAACCTGAAGCGTCGCTTGGCAACGAAGCACTGGTGGAGCGATTTCGCGAGTCCGTGTTGGAAGCAATCATCCGGATTTTATCTGAGGGCTATACTTCCGGCAATGTGTCGTGTGAAGTTCTCAGCGCATGCACTGAGCAAGCTCGGCGGGTAGCCTTGAGAGTAGCACCTCTTCAATCACTTGGTGATAGCAATGACGTGGAGTCACTTGGCGACTCCAGTTGTAGTATCAATGCCGCCAGTGAATGTGAAATATGGTCGCAGTTGGATGTATGGGTAGACCAAGGAGTAAATGGTTCCATCGGCAAGTCGTCCGCCATGTATCGAGTCGCGGGTTTGTTGCCGTGGGTCAGTGTGCCAATCATGAAGGCGTCTTGGTACAACACTGTGGACGAAATGTTTGCGGCAGTGTCAGCGTGCAAGGCCATCCAACCTTTGCGGCAAGCACAACCGGCCCACTTGGCGTCTGGAGGCAATGATGACGGCGATGACGGTGAAAGCGGGTTTAGTATGTTTGCTGAGCCAAGGCATGCAAGCAATTCACACTCGCGAAGGCTCTCACAGGAATTCATAGATAGATGTCATGTCGAGATTGCCGCATGTGCTGCTAGCACTGGCAAGCACTTGACTATCGTGTGCCTAGATGTATTGGATGACGATGTTGTGTTTGACTACAACCGCATACAGACCAAGGAGTCGGCTGCAACGGACACTGTTACTACTGATCTCATCTGGAAGACCCAGGTGACATTTACGTCGGAAGAGAGATGCCCGGATTATGTGTCGCCCATAGATACAACCGCGCATATTATCAATGGGCTGAAGAGAGATACACTTGAGCCCAGCGATATAAATGACAGCATATTGGTAGCAGTTGTTCGCGAGTGGCGTGACAAATTTGTCTTGCTTGGAGTAGGCGATGTGTGGCACTTCCGTTGCTTCTGGCTTAGTGAGCCGGACTTTAGCCACAGTGAAGAGGCCCGCATTATGAATGCCAGCATTGAGTTGTCCCTTGGGAAAGACGAGTACTACCTCCAGAAGAGCAACAACCTCACTGACTACAAGACAAAGATAGACATCTATGATCTCTACGACAAGTGCACGCAGGCCGTCCAAGTCAATGGCATTGTGAATGACTTCGGTGTAGACATCCAAGAGAAGACTAGCTCCATCAACGAGGCTAGACAGAAATACGCCGACTTGTTTTTGGACCGAATGGCCAACAGCATATGCAATGTGTTCAACGACACCATATCCAGTGCGACCAAGTACAACGCATTTGATAGCGAGGAAATGCGAGAAGCTGTGGTCTCTGAGACGATGCTCACTACGTTTGGTTTGGTCGATTACGAGATCAAAAAAATGAGGAAGCGCGTAGTCGACCGCATCACGAGCGTATCCAACAAGTCTAAAGATACAATGCACGTCACGTTGGATAGGCTACTTCGGGAATGCACTAGTGATTCTCATCGCACATGGGAAAACGTTCTTGACCTATCTATGCGGAAGTACTACTCGATAGTGTAGATGCCACTCATAGTGATCACTTGGTGAGCACTGCGATTGTCTTCACTGGCGTGAGTTGATCCGATCTGATATATATCACCTTGGTCACATTGGTGAAGTGCACCACCGCGTCTCTTGCACGAGCTGGCTAACTTATTAGTGAGAGCTCTAACCCCGGCGAGTATGTGTGAACAAATTGAGTACGTCAAATACACGACGATGGACACGCCGATAAACATTGGTACCACTATCATGAATTCATTGTCTCTACGATCATTCATATGTGCTTCGTATTTTGACTATAGATATGTATGCCACATTGGTAGCTCAAATCTTCAAGTCTATCTGGAGTAGTTTGCACATCAAGTCAACCAATCATTGTCGCGTGGTTGGTTGGCCGGTAGTTGAAGCACTTGTTCTCGGCACATATTTGCTGCCAGATGGTATCGTTTTCGACTAGTGTTTCATAAGACTGCAAGTGTATAGATGAGAGCAGTCCTCTTTTTTTGTCCTCGTCTTTGATGATGATGTCCAGTATCTTGTATATGAGGAATGGGTAGTACAAGCTGTTCTTCTTGTTGTTTGGCTTTATGGCTTCGTATGTTTTGGTCGCCTTGTCAAAGTAGATGAACAGTAGCTGCATCTCCATGTGCGTCAACTGCGGCGGTATGTATCCCGTGATGATCTTCTTTATGAGCGGTATATGGTCATTGAGCTTAGAGAGATCATTCTGTTTGAGGTACATTCGGAACTGCTTGACGCTGATGTTCTTGATGTTTGAGAGCCTGTCTTTCTTGATGGACTCCTTAATCTTGTTGATGTATACTTCGGGTATCACGGTGCTCTCCTTTGCTTGGATGCGCTCGATCCAGAACTTACAATGTCTCGATGGGTCGTATGAACCGTGCGCGACTCTGTTACCTTCCTGTGCAAACAGCTGACTCTCTTCGGTAACGCTACCTATGAGTTTGGTCATCATGCCGCATCTCAAACACATCATCTCGCTGCTGTTTGACTGTATGGCCATCTTTGTGCCGCACTCGCACACATCATACGTGTCTTCTTCAACTCGATGATGTATCTGTATGCTCTTGTACTTGTTCAGCAGCGCCGCTACCTTTTTCTTATCAGTTGGAGACCTTGGGCAGTCATACGCTTCGACAAAGCATTCTAGCATTCTCTCCAATGACTCCATCTCCTCGAGCACATTGCTGCGAACAACAAACTGCCTGAATCCGGAGGTCGACATATTACGCGTGAGCATCACGGCATGTCCGCCGCTTGTGACCTTGTATCCCCTTCCGTTATGTTTCAACATGTCAAGCTGACAACCCCGCGCACCGTGGTTGTCGCCATGGATTGTAGTTGATTGATATCCGCTGACGCTATCCGGTATGTCGTAGTACGTTGAGTAATATATCTCTTTGAGCTCTAAGAGATCTTGATTTGACAGTTGTTCACCATCCCCTTCCGTTATGTACAGTATGTCGCTGTATATGTTTCTGTGCCTCTTGAATGGGCGCCTCCCTCTCTCTCTTGTAGCCATTGCTGTTATGATCTCTGCATTGACTAGATATCTGTCAACGACCTCCATGCATTTATTCATGGCCAGCCTAAGTTTTTTGACGTTTGAATTGTCGTGTAGAGACTTTATAGTTGAATCCAAGCATGGTTCTACCAGTTTGATCGTCTCTACGATATGCGCTATCTTCTGGCGAATGTTATCGTGCAGTTGTAAAATTGTTGACATCTATTGTAGATCAAATAATTGGGATTTAAAATGTATAGGCCATAGATGGCATAGCATAAAAACAACTCACCTTGTTTGGATCCACTACAATGCAGGCGCCCACTTCACACGTTGAACCTGTCCTTACACAGGAAGATGTTGATCAACTTATCAAGAGTCTCAATGACGACCCTCAGTCTGTAGATAATCTTACTGAGGCCGAGCTTGAAGCCGTCGAGCGTCGCATGTACCCATACGGCAGCACGATTGATGGTGACCAGAAGTACACCGTGTTGTCTGTCACTTGCATGCGTGATGAGTACCACAAGAAGCTCCTAACTACCGCGCTGGTTGGTTTCAACTACCAGCTTTGCAATGAGTGGGTTGCTGATCTGGATGACCTAGAGGATCCTCCGGCTAAGGAAGACTACACCAAGAAGGTCCATAACAAGGACCGCGACAACGAAGACCTCACCCGCGGAATCTGGGAGCAGTACATCAACAAGAAGAAGAGCGAGTGGAAGGATGCGGGTGTTGAGCCCAGTGAAGAAATGTTAGTTCAGCTACAGGCGGATGCTACCGCCGAGGTAGACCGTCTCACTGCTGACTTGGAGGTGTTTGACCAAGTGGCGTTTGCCACTGAGCAAGATGCACGGCTAGCGGCGCAGTCTGCCAAGGAGCGCAAGATCATTCGCCGGTGGCTGGATGCCTTCTTCAAGTTTGACCCGACAGGCGAAAACACAAGCACTCGATCGCACTCGCCAGAGCGCCGAGCGGCTGACCCTGACCGCGCAAGCATTGATCCAAATGAATTCACTCAAGAGACTCCTGAGAACCTGCACTCATCCTTCCGACACTTCTTCGACATTAACTTCGAGAAGCTACGAGCTGCCACAGAATATCTGTACGAGGAGAAGCCAGACATGGAATTCGCGGTGAACGTCTTCAACACGTTTGACACTCTTGCAGAGTGCGAGGACTACGTGGAAAAAAATAAGACCAAGGTCATCACCAACGTGTTCACCGTCACCAACAACAAGTGGAACTTCATTGGACCCTTCAAGGAGAACCGCGACCGAGTCAACTTCTACAACAAGAACACGCAGATCTTGGAGAACATGCTTAAGAAGCGAGAGGAAGATGCCAAGCTAGGCAAGGATCTCCTGAAGAACCGCATTCGTAAGAAGAAGATTAAGAGCGTGAAGCAGTACGGCAAAGACCACCCGAGCTTCCTGAAGTACAAGAAGCAGGTCGCGCTAGGTGTCTACGACGCGGACATCGAGGACATCAAGGAGACACCGGAGGGACTCGAAGTATCCCACGTCGTTGAGATCACATCGACTGGTTCGCGCATTGATGAAGACGGCATCCCGGAAGACGCGGTTGAGATCGGAGTGACCAGTATCAATCTCAAGACTAACTCTGTTGAACAGTCAAAGGTGTACACCAAGGCCGAGGCGCCTCAAGAGCTAGTGCAGTGAGAACCGCTTGCGCTTGGTTACATGCATCTACTCAGCGGTGGATAGCAAGTACTTGAGCTCTTCTAGAGTCGGGTCATACTCAGTCTCTAGAATGATCGATGCAGTTTTAACGGTGTCTGCCGCTTGGTTGCTAGGCAGTTGGGTGTTCATTGCAGACAGCTGTTGGCATATTGCTTGAGCCTTGCCGCTCAGTGACTTGTACTTGTCACTGCCGATTATTTTTTTTGCCTCTTCGACTATCTCGCTCCAAGCAAAAGTGGGTTGCCTTTGCGCGGCCACCTTCTCTTGACCAGTCGTAGTGGTTGGGCCAACCAACACATTGCACTTTGACTTTATGAACAAACCGCCAAGCCACTGAGACGCTATCAACACAAGCACAAGGACAATCAGTACGATGTTCAACGCAAGCACCCAATTCCCAACCATCCCGGTATTGCCACCTTTGCGCGGAGTGTAGCCCAGCGATGGTGATGTACCTTCCGATGCGGCGATAGTATACATGAGTTCAACTGAGTGTCGATGGGAGTTCAATCTCTTAAGCGCGGACCAACTCAGCTCTGCACCTAGTCGGTATATCATGTCGAAGACATCACTTGGCGTCACCCGCCAGCGGTGCGGTTGGCCACTTGTTTGCTATATGTGCGCACAGCTACCGCTATCAATCCAATGCCACCAGCGAGCATCTTCTTCTTTGGTCTCAAGACTAAGAGCCAGCATGTGATCACTATGAGTATCGTGAACAATATGTCCAGCATCACACCACTGTCAATGACAGGCAGGTATTCCAACGGTGGCGTTGGCTGTTTGTTATCTAGCCCTGAGAACGATACCCACTCAAAGGATGTTATGCTGTCATCGCCATCCTTTCTTACCTCAACCGGCACACCATTGCTGTTTATCACAATAGCCACATTTGGTTTTGCTGCTTCTATATCTGCGTTGGCGTACCCTTGTTGGCAGTAAGCGGATCCTGTACATGCTGCTGCATCAGTCTGTCTGTATTTTCTGACGACACCGCTAGCAATCTCTGTGACGCTTATGGTTTTGCTTCGTCCGGTTCCAGATGATATTGCTCTGTACTTGCCGTTCTCAGTCACAGTTGGCGCCAAATCATTCACTCGCGTACATCCAAAGAGCCAGAATATTTGACTCTCTGGGCTATCTTTTGTGAGTGTTTTGATGTAGTCCTCCCTCATGTGAATGGGCGGCCAGTATACATCGTAGCTGCCACCCTCACGATAAGGTGGCTTGTCGTACTTGTAGAATACATGTATCGGTATGTCTCTTGTGGCTCCTATACTTCGCCACGCGGTGTTCATTTCGCCATACCAGTATCCATTCTTAATGTCAGCGTACCGCATGCCTGCATGACATTTGTACAGTGGATCATTTGGCCCCTTAGCCTTTCGACACCAGTAAGATGTGTCGCCTACGTTTGTGGCTGACTTGATTCGCAGCTTGGTGCCGTCCGGCCTGACGTAATCCCAGTTGCTTATGCAACCCTCGTCATCTTCTGTCACGTCGGTCGTGTATTTTTTTTCTATGGTCTTGAGGCCCGCATCATTGAGACTCATATTATCGACACAGTATGTTGCAAGTGATTCGTTGTATCTCGCTTTCATGTACTGCAAGTCCTCATTAGAGATACCGTAAGCTGCCTTGGTGTTCAGCATGGCAGTGCACATCGGTTTCTCGATAATATCTTTACCAGTCGGGCAGAAGATGTTGAAACTGGCAACCACCGTGCGCGATAGGGCTGATGCACATTGCTTGGCTATCAGTGAGTTGCTCTGGTTTTGGTCACACCACTTGTTGAAGTTGGCTAGTATCGTAGGGCTGCCGTATATGAACTTGGAGCACTTGCCTGTGCTTGAGTTGTATTTGAAATCACTCGCGTTGGCGCAGTCTGCAACGTTATTTTTGATGTAGTTGGTGTACTCAGTCCTTAGAGTCGAGTTTGTTGCCATGTCAGCCGAGCAGTCGCATTTGTCTAGGTACATTTCAACCTCCTTCCACTTAGTCACGAACCCGCCATAGCCAGTTCTCTCTTTGTCTACAACTCGCCGCTTGATACACTTGCCACTTTGCCCGTGCTTTATCTTGGTCCCACCTCCCTCGATGCTCCAATGCTGGTATGGGTTGCTTGCAGAGCAACCTCCCGTGTATATGCTACTGCCGTTACCATCGAGACACTGGCCGGTCCCCTTATTTTTTAACAGCTTGCCATCAAACTCCCACTTGTTGTTTGGAGCGCTCCCCATACATTTTTGCACCACTCTTCCTTGGGGATTAAGACACTCATTTGTTAGCAGGTTGCGCATCTCTTGCCCTTCGCTTATCCATTGCTGACCCAAATCCGTAGTGCCGTTTGGGTTACAAGTCTTTAGACTGACTGATTTATTTTTATCGGCTTCCAGGCAAAGGTTGTTGTGTCGGAGTCGGTTGTTGCCATACGACGTCGTGCTATCCAATGCCCATTTCTTGCCACCCATCGTAAAGCTAGTTTCATCTGTGAGCTCGTTGTTGTCATTGATTCTAAGGCACTTTAGGTTTCCGCGAAGGTAGCCGCTGCTGTCTAAAAATGCCATTGTTGGCATGTTACGCATGAATTCCTTTGCATTGTCGTCACACACGTTGTAGTCGTTGTTTGACTGAGATTGCATAAATTTTGAGTCGCTGTTAGTTAATCCGGCACCTAGATTCCATGTACCGGTTCTGTGTCCTAAGCAATCAATGCTATTCCCCGTCTTTACACCGGATGCATCATAGTATAGCTTGTTGTTTCGGTAGCCAACAAAGTCCTTAGGGTCATTGACGAGATCATAGCAGCTTTGGGCTGTAGTCATAGTCAATGCCAATATGTCAACTCAGCTCTGTTGCGACGGTGAATGTGGTATATCTATACACGCATACTAAGTGTCGAGGCGCTGTTTCGCACTTCAAGCAACAGAGCGGAGTTCTCTCTTAGTTGTTGTTGCACCTGATTGTCAGCGCATCTTGGAATGACTTACCTATGTTTGCAATCGCGGTAACCGCATCAATCAATACTGTTGCTGCGCTGTATCCAGTCTCTACAAGATTAGCACCGACTGGGTTTCCCAAAAATACAACATTCATAGCCAAGCTAGCAACCTTTTTGTTCAGCAGCGCTTGGTCAACTACTTGCTGCGTGCCAAACGTGAACGACGTGTAGTTTCCATTCTTAGTTCGCTGCCATATGTTTGTACCGTTTCCAGTGTTGCCACCATGATGGTCCATGTAAAATGAGTCTAGGGCGACGGATGACCGTATAGATTTTTCTATCGGGTCTACTTCCCATTTCTGGTTAGCCTCCCCGTTGCACTCTACCGCATGCACTAGACCACCTGTTCCGTATGGATTCTCTAGACATATGGGGGAACCTCCTTGAGTTATTGATTGCGACACGATGAACTTGCTCTCTGGATTCCACTCGAACTTCTGAGCATCACTGCTGTTGCAATCCCAAAGTTTAACCTTGCTTGGAAATCCATCTCTAACGCCGTCCCCAATGTCAAAGCACTTGTTTGTATCAATGGCTGACCGTATGTCGCCCTTGTAGTATGTGACAGTGGTGCCATCAACACTGGTCGGATCCAATATTACCTTCATAAGATCCACGGTTGGCCTGATGGTAGCATTTCCGACTTGCTTGGTTAGTCTAGTCACGCTGGTTCCAAATATTGCCTCTACGGCCTTTTGTGAGAATTCCATTCGGCAATTATTTGTAGAGGCCGTCCATTCCCCACCTTTGCGCAGACACCACTCTCTATTCATATCACAGACACCAGTTGCTTCGTTCCAAGTGGCGCCCATTCGATCACACATCATTCGTATCTCGGGATTGCCTATCACACATCGGTCACCTGTCCAAGCTGTGTATACTGCTTCAACCTTATCAGAAGCATCTGCTTCACTATTGGTTTTCTTTGGAAGTGGCCAAGTGTATTTCGCCCGGCAGTTGGCCTTTGTGTGCGTGCATCTCTTGTCGCCTGTGCTATCCGTGTACTCTTGTCCGCCCGCCGCAAGGCACGCGTCTCTATTGACCACAGCAACAATGTCGTCCATCTTTATTTTAGCCATGTATGGTTCCATCGCAGTAGTGTCGGATAGCTGGGACTCTTTGAGCTTACCACTTACAAGATCGGCATTGAGCGTGTCTAAGAACTCTCTTATAGCCGGGTGCGGTGTGTATATACGTGACATCTCGAACAGAAGGTCGACCTTGTTTCTGATGACAGTCTTTAGATCTTTATCTGGGAAATCCATTGTGGGGTCTAGCACAGTCGGGTACTCTATCTTGTTCTCGAAGTTGGGGACATCTTTGTACGCCTCTGTCTTTCCAAGTTCTGCAATGAGGAGTGCTCTGAAGTTCTCGTTACTCTCGGCCACTGCTTGGTTGTACTCATCTGTTGTCATGAATCCCTGGAAGCCACCGACGTCTGCCAGGTCCATTGCCATAGAAGCCATATCAAATAGAGTACTCGGACCTGGCCGCAGCGACCTGGCCATCTTCAGAGCAGATTTCATTGCAGATTTCAAAGTCATGCGAGCAATGTCGTCTGCTATCTTGGCGCCAGCCTTTGCAAGCGCGACTGCTAGTTTGGCAATGTCGTCGGTTAGACTTGTCATAGACTTGCCAATCGCAAGGAAGATTCGTGCCTGGGCTCTGAAGAATAATCTACCAGTGAGCACGCTCTTTATTGCGGTAAGGGCTGCCTTCACCACCATCTTAGCTGCGTTGATGCTTACCAGTGATGTTATCTTGGCAATGGTGTTTCTGATGACACTAACGACAGTGGATGCTATTGTCCGCTGTACCTCCGACAGTATGCGGCCATTTAGCTTGCTCAACATAGCAGTCCTTAGAGTCTTAGCACTAGTCATGAGAATGTTATCGCCATTGCTCTTCAACATGCGGATTGCCGTTATGCGCGCCACGGCATCTTGATTGGCCTGTACAATCCGGGTAGCGATCTTGGTTGCCATATTGCGCACACCATTCTGTGCAAAGTCCTTCACAAGCAACCCGCCGGCCTTAGCCATGTTGCCTACAGTAAGCCGCTTTGTTGCTCGCTCAAGGGCTTCCTGGGATAGCTCATTCTTCAACTGCTTCACAAGACGGGCACGGAGCTGGTCGCCAAGAGTGTCAGCCATCTCACCGAGAACCTTCTTCTTGGCAATGGCAGTTGCGTTAATCTTGGCCTGAGCAGCAACCATTGTCTTGAGCTTGTTGCTAACAGCTGTCTTGAATGAAGCTGCCAGTGATTTACTGGCCTTCTCGAGAATCTCACCGCTTGCCTCGGCGGCGACTCGCTTGCTCGCGGCCAGGGCAGCATTCTTGGCAGACCTCGCAATGGCCTTTGTGATTATTTCTTCAGTCAAACCAATACCAATACCACCGGCCACGCCTATGAGCGTGTCTGTCTTGCCTTCAACAAAATCTTTAAGCGTCTTAGCTCTCTTCTGAGTACGAGCACCGGCATTTTGAGGGGCATCGACCGGACACCATAGGTCTGGTTGATTGGGGATAGACAGAATATCACTGTTGGGTCGACGAGTAGCCGTAGATATGGCGCCAGTATATTGACCAATCGGATCACTATCGTTAGCCGGCGAGAAGTCCCAGTCTTTCCAGCAGTTCGTTTTGTTCTCGGTAGTCCGGTGAATGAACTTCCAGTTTGTTTGGCCTTCATAGAACACCTTTCGAGGTGGCTTGGCAGGTGCGGTGCTTGCGCCCGTACCCGCATCACCCGCGGGGGGACTTGCGCCTGGAGTGCTGTCTGGAGTTGTGGTGCCTGGAGTTGTGGCTGAAGTTGTGCTGCCTGGAGTGTTGCTGCCTGGAGTGCTGCCTGGAGTGTTGCTGCCTGGAGTGTTGCTGCCTGGAGTGCTGCCTGGAGTGCTGGCTGAAGTTGTGCTGCCTGGAGTGCTGCCTGGAGTGCTGTCTGGAGTGGTGGCTGGGGTTGTGCTGCCTGGAGTGGTGCCTGGAGTGGCGTCCGTCGTGGTATGGCACATCTCTAAGTCCACCAGTCTACAGATAAATCCTTTCTCCATATGCTCCAATATTTGTTCATCGGTCATGCCTGTTATCTTTGGTGAGACGTATGTGACGTAGGCATATGTGGCAACTGACAGAAGTCCAAGGAAAGCAAACAGCCATCCCATGATTATAGTCGACGCGGTTGATGCAATTGAGCGAGGCTTGATCGCCTATATCTCTCAGTGTAGAAAACATGTGATGGTGACGTGATGTAATCATTAGCGTCGCATTTAAGTCTTTACAATATGTGTGTCATATACGTGCACTGTTGCGCTCCAAGCACTCCGCCTGGAATCGAACCTCATTGGTAACGCGTTTCAATATCACTGCCGGGATGAGTCACGTTAAGCGCTATTCGAATGATGATAGCGTTGCGGTAATGCCTCGCATCGTAGATCCAAATCTAGGGATTACCAAAGAGAGCATCCTTGCAAGTTCTCGATCAAAGCCGTCTAAGCGAGACACTTCTCCGCGAGGCGCTGCGCCTGTAGGCGAATCACCATTGATGTCATTGGAGCTATCTAGTCCTAAGACAACGAGCACCAGCTCCGCACGTGCCGAGGTGGACAAATCATTACAGTCGTTGCAATCACAAGAGGACAATCAGTCCACCAAGCCATCGGCTGGTGGTTGGAGTCTTTGGAAGAAATGCCTATTGGCTGGCGTGATTGCTATGCTCATTGGTGTTCTTGTATGGGTTGTGTACAAGTGGGTATACCGACAGCCAAGCGTCGAGTCTTCGCTGGATAATCCAAGTGCGGCTGCGGGCTGTGTGGCAGGTGGTGCGAGAAGTGATCCTAGCCTGCTAGGAGACTCCAAGACATTCTCTGCAAAAAAAGATGAGGCCATCCAGGGGCTTTCAAAATTTATAGTGAGTGACAGTGACAGTGACAGTGAGAGTGACAGTGACCACTCCTCGCTGACTACCACCAAGCTGGCGTTTGATACGTATAATGTTGACATTGATCCTCTTGAGAGTATGCGCATTCCAGGTCAATCACAATCCACTCCAGTGAATCATGTGATCGATATTACCGAGCCCGTAGGCGACGACACCCTTTCAACGGGAGATGACTCAGTGTACGACAGCGGAGCTCTCAATGAAGATCCCAATCTGGATGGGCTTGAGGAAGACGCTCGAGATGTGTTTGCTCGATACATTTCGGCATCCGCCGCTAGCAGTGCCGCTAGCAGTGCCGCGGGCAGCGCTGCGGGCAGTGATGCCGGGAGTGAGAATGGCAGCGAGGATGGCAGCGACGTCGGAGACCTTGCATGATATCTCTAGTGCTAACCAGTGCTAACCAGTGCTAACCAGTGCTAACCAGTGCTAACCTAGCGCAGTGCTAACCATGTGGTCAAGCGGTGCGATGCACCATGGCGCCTATTTTTTTTCAGTATTTTTTCTCAGCGACTACATGTGATATTCGGTGATAGCATGGCATATGAGCTCCCCTTCATTATGCTATTTGAAGATATCAATAGGTCAAGTGTATAAGTAAAAGCACCGCTACAAGCGCAGCAACAACTACTCTCCAAGCAACTTCACCATGAGCACCACCCAGGCCACTCCGATTAAGAAGCGTATTGTTAAGAAGTCCCCTACTCAGGCTCAGCCTGCTGTTGCTGTGGCGGAGTCAGCTCCTGCTGCTGTAGGTATCACTATCCCTAGCTCCCGTGTCCACAACTACATTAGTGGCGTCAAGCTCAACAAGTCTCTTGATGAGCAGGTAAAGGCGGTTAAGGGCGGAGCCGTTTGGACTGATGTCCTCAGCGCCGATGATGCTGCTGATGTCCAGAAGAAGTTGGATGCTTCGTCTGAGAAGAACGACGCGATTCTTGCCAAGATCGGTGCGGTTGAGGCTGGCCAGGAGCTAGCCTCCCTCCTTTCTGCCGATGAGCAGAAGCGCGTTGGCGAGGCCCTTAAGAAGAAGGAGGACAAGAACGCTAAGTTGGATGCGGCTGAGCGCGAGAACATTGTTCTTAAGGATGTTGCTGTTGATGTCCTTAAGCGTGATCAGGTGACGCCTGCCAGCGCGGTGGTCGAGGTGCTCTCAAAGCACCGTGCCAAGTTTAGCAAGAACTCTTTTGATGTGCTTGCTGCGTTTGGCGATGTCTTGGTTGAGGAGATCGCGTTCTACACTATGTCTGACATGATGAAGAAGTCGAAGAATGGTCGCGGCATTATTGAGATCAAGAACGTCCACAGTGACGACATCCGCAACGGCAACCTTTACGGATACTACTCCACGCTACCGTCGTGGATTAAGTCTCGTGAGGAGTGGCTTGCTTCCAAGGTCAAGTCCACTAAGTCTCCTGAGACCCCTGAGACTGAGGAGGCTGAGGCGGCAGAGACTGCCGTTGTGGAGGAAGAGCAGGCCGAGGATGAAGATCCTCACAAGATCAACTTCAAGTTCTACGTCAAGCTCATCTGCAACAAGCTCAAGGCGAACAACGATCAGTTCAAGGACTTGAAGATCAGTGAGAACTTCCAGAACCTCTGCAGCAATGTCATCATCGACATGCTTGACGGCGCGACCAACGTCAGTCAGATTGTATTGGGTGTCATGTCCACCAAGACACTCACGCAGAGCCTTTTCCGTACGTGCGTACACATCCTCATTCGCGATACGGTAAACACCGATGCGACGCTTGAGGAAATCTCGAAGCGTCTTGCTTAGATGCATTAAGCCACAACTATAAGCCTAGTCAAGAGATACATCTCTCGACTAGCTTCTTTTTTTGCCCTAACTGGCAACACTTAGATGCATGAATCTCGCCCGGTCATCCGGTGCTGGCAATATTTGTTCTCGACATGCGTCAACATCGTAGATGAAGCTAAACAGTTCAGTCTTATATCGGATGACTCCATTGGCATAGATCTTCATCTTATGGTTCAGAGAGTCGGCCTCCCACTTAATCTTGGCAATGGGTTTCAAGCCACACTTGGGTATCCCCTTGTAACAGATCTGACGACTAAGCTGGGTAGCGTTTCGGGATATGATCACGCAGCTATGCGTCGGTGCAGCACTCTCGACTTGCTCAATATTATGGGATGGCGTGCACTGGTTTACCTTCACGACGCTGAATCCACCCTTGAAGTAATTTGCGTTGACAGTAGATGAGTCAAGTCGAGACTTGAACCCGCCAACGAACAAGAAGTCTTCAGATATATATTTTGATTCAATCATGGCGGCATATGCGCAAACATACGACATGATGAAGATCTCAGGACTAACAATCAGCATGGTATTGAAGCCGGCCAGGATAGCTCTCCTTGGTGCTCTATATTATATCCAACATGGAAGTGAACCACATGTGAGCGCCTCCCCACTGAGTGCAAGTGGAGACCAAGTGAGACCAAGTGGAGTGCTGGCAAGAGCAAAATAAACCAAAATAAACCAAGTGGAGACCAAGTGGAGACCAAGTGGAGACCAAGTGGAGTGCTGGCAAGAGCAAAATAAACCAAAATAAACCAAGTGGAGACCAAGTGGAGTGCTAGCAAGAGCAAAATAAACCAAGTGGAGACCAAGTGAGACCAAGTGAGAGCAAAATAAACCAAGTGGAGACCAAGTGAGACCAAGTGAGAGCAAAATAAACCAAGTGGAGAGCAAGTGAGACCAAGTGAGAGCAAAATAAACCAAGTGGAGAGCAAGTGAGACCAAGTGGGAGCAAGTGGGGGCAAGTTGTGAAAAAAAATGCTTGGTGTGGCAAGCGCGCAGTGTTTGCATCATGGCGTAATCCATCTGTCGACTATCCTGGTCTTGACCCTCGTGCTGAATTTTACTTTTTTGTCTCTGTTCTTAGCACTGACCGCTTTCGGCGCCTGCCATGATCTTGCTTCTTCTTTGAGCATGGGATATGACTGCATGACTGTTTTGACAATCTCCAACACCGTCGCTGACATATTTTCTGTAGTCGTTAGATTGATGATGTGCATGTTCTGTTTCAGTTGCGGGTGCATGCAACCTTGTGGGAACGTTGGCTTTGACGCTATCTTTATGGGCAGCGCAATGGGCTTGCTTGTCTTTGTGCTTACAAATGAGACGGCTATGTGGTTGTTGACCCATCCTATGACTACAGCCGTGAGTCGTACATACTGCTGATAATAGTTTGCCGCAAACTCATTTGCCGTGGCCACCGGCATGATCTTCTCCATGGTCAATCGAAATGCATTCGCACTGTCCGAATTCCTTGCGTACTTGTTTACATCAAGTTGTCTGTTGAGCGATGATATGGTAACCCACTTGGGTGATGTCCATTTGCCCGCCTGTAATACCTGCGAGTCTCCTACTACTAGAGTTCCTCCATTTGGGTTTGCGACAATGGTGTAATCTGCCCACGCCCATCTACCTGGTGGAATTTGCATGATGTCTACTCTGTCCAGCAGCATGATACTGGTGGAGTTAGTCTCTGCACATAATGATTGTATGCCAGCTATGTTTGCGGGCACGAGTGTACATCCGTCTACTGCCGAGAACACCACGGCGCTCCTGGCATATCGCTTGAGCATCATTTGCAATGCGTCCACAGGCATTCCACCGAGTTGGTCTACATCAAGCACATGCATTTGAGTCGGGCTACATGCGATATTCTTCTGTAGGCTCTTCAGTGTCGACATGCATACGTAGTGTGTTCCATTCGGGTACGCCGTGGTCAATATCCGCAAGCAGTCGCTTACTTTATGGGGCAATGCTACTGCGGTTCTCATCACTGGTATTGAGATGATGAGTTGACTCGCTATGTATTATATGTCAATGATGAACACACTTGTATTTGGCCGGGTGGATGGCTAGCGGCGGCGGCTAACAACCACTTGGCTAGCGGCGGCGGCTAACAACCACTTGGCTAGCGGCGGATTGTTGAGTCTTTACATGTATGGATTATGGGTGATGGCTCGCGGGGTGATGGCTCGCGGGGTGATGGCTCGCGGGGTGATGGCTCGCGGGGGGGGGGCTCGCGGGTGAGGGCTCGCGGGGGGAGGGGTGGCGGGGTGGTGGCGCGCGGGGTGGTGGGTGGGGGGGGGAGGGCTCGCGGGGGGATGGCGCGCGGGGGGATGGCTCGCGGGGTGATGGTTCTCGGGTGATGGCTCGCGGGGTGATGGCTAGCGAGTGATGGTTCTCGGGTGATGGTTCTCGGGTGGATGGCTAGCGGATGGATGGCAAAATTGAACGATGGTTTGATGTGTATTGACCACTAGTCACACCCACTGAATCCACCTCCCGCAATTCACCGCCACCATGGAGCACACTAACACGACGTACAAGAGCCTTAAGTTCCGCGAGCATGTTCGCATTCGTCCTGACATGTACATCGGCAGCAACCTCTCCACTGAGAACACTCTCTGGGTTTGGGATGCTGCCACCAGCAATCTTGTGAACAAGCAGTTGTTCTATCCGATTGCCCTGTACAACATCTGCGACGAGATCATCTTGAACGCGTTAGACCATTGCCTTCGCACCGCGAACCTTCGCGGCAAGAACAAGTGCACTCAGATTTATCTGAGCATCACTCCTGAAGGAGAGGTGACATGCTTCAACAACGGAGAAGGCATCGTGGTGGAGAAGACTGACGAGGGCATATACATTCCCGAGATGATCTTCACCAAGGAGATGAGCGGATCTAACTTCGACAATGATAGTCAAGAGACTATCGGCATGAATGGTATTGGCTCAAAAGCCACGAACATCATGTCCAAAGTGTTTGTAGTCGAGACGTTGGATCTGAAGAACAAGAAGCACTACGTGCAAGAGGTTCACGGAGGATGTTTGGACATCCACCCGCCGGTCATCAAGGCCGGGAAAGGTTCGCCCTTCACCCGTATCCGATTCACGCCCGACTATGAGTACTTCAAGTGCAATGTCCCGGACATTGTCCCTGTGCTGTCTACTCTTCTGCATACTCGAATGATGTACGTCGCCGCCTACTTGGGCCGCAAGTATGATGTTCGATGGATGGATGAGCCGCTGCCCGTTGGCAACTTGGAAGAACTTGCGAAGCGCGTTGTGAACATCGGCGATGTGATCAAGTGTCCGCTTACAAGCAGTTCCCCTGACGATAAGCCCTTGGAAGTATGGCTGAGTGTTTACGACGGCAACAGCGCTGTCGAACACATCTCATTCATCAATGGACTGTATCTGTCTGAGGGCGGCACCCATATCCGCTTCGTTGTGAAGACTCTACTGGAGGCCCTGAAGCCCAAACTGGAAAAGAAGCTCAAGGGCAAGATGACTATCAACTCCAAGTTGATCGGCCAGCACTTGATGGTGTTCTTCTCCGGCAACATGGGTAACCTAAAGTACAAGAACCAGTCCAAGAACGAACTGAGCATTCCCGAGTCTCGCTTCAAGTCATACAGTCTTGACAAGACTGGCGTGCGCAAAATCTGGGAAGGTCTCGAGGCCAAGATTGATAGCGTGTACCTGAGCAAGATGCTCACACATGTGAACACCAAGAAGGTTAGCGATCTCAAGGGCATCAAGAAGTACCGCCCCGCCGATTACGCCGGCACCGCTAAGAGCAGTGAGTGCTGCCTGTTCATCCCCGAGGGAGACAGCGCAGAGAGCTGCATCAAGAACGGCTTGACTTCGAACAAGTCACTTGGCTTTCGGTACAACGGCATGTTCAACATCCAGGGTGTGCCACTGAATGTCCGCAAGGCTGTTGATGTCAAGACACTGACAAACAGCGCGGGTGATCAAGTGACTATTCTGGATCGCAAGAAGGAAATTGCTGACAACGAGCGCATCTCTTCCCTAGTAAAGGTCTTGAACCTGAACTACCACTACACGTATGATGACAGTGATGAGGGCGTAAAGCAGTTGAGTACTCTTCGGTACGGATCTGTAGTCATTGCAACCGATGCCGATGTAGACGGGCTCGGCAACATCTGTGGCCTGCTTCTGAACTTCTTCGACCTGTTCTTCCCTGAACTCATGCGTCGCAAGTTTGTGAAGTTGCTAGCCACGCCGCTAATCCGCGCGTACCCCACCCAGCGAGTGAACCGTCGCGCTATGATTGAGGAGTTCTACACTGCAGATGAGTTCCATGAGTGGGTTCGTCGTGAGAAGGTTGACACTTCCGCGTATGTGATCAACTACATCAAGGGACTGGCCACGCATTCAAACGTCGAGATCATCCACATGTTCAAGCGCATTGACAAGAACATCTACACATTCAACTGGGATGCCGATGCAAGCAAGAACTTTGAAGTATACTTCGGGAAGGATGCTGACAAGCGCAAAGCCATTCTGTCCGAGCCGCTCAAGCAACTACCGCCGTCATCAACTGGCGAGCAGAACGTTGTCGACTGTTCAGTTCACCTCAACACGAACACCAAGGAGTATCAGCTAGACAACATCCAGCGAAAGATCCCACATGAGATCGATGGACTCAACCCCGCTCGGCGAAAGGTTCTGTGTGGCAGCATCTTGAAGTTCAAGAAGAGCAACACCAAGCTGAAGGTATTCCAACTGGGCGGGTTCGTTGCAGAGAAGATGCTGTATCATCACGGCAGCGCTAGTCTGAATGACACCATTGTGAACATGGCACAGAACTTCTGTGGAGCTCGAAACATCCCGGTCCTCTTGGCAATCGGACAGTTTGGCACGCACTACAAGGGAGGCAAAGACGCCGGCTCGCCGCGATACATCGACACAAAGCTCAACGCCGCGGTTGTGAACATCCTATACCCGCAGGCAGACATGGATCTACTTCCATGGACTCTAGTCGATGGAGAAACTGCTGAGCCCAAGTGGTTCGTACCCATCTTGCCGATGGCCATCTTGGAAGACCTATCACTGCCGGCAACTGGTTGGAAGGTTGAGATCTGGGCCAGAGATCTGAAGGCAGTCATGAAGAACATTGCCAAGCTACAGCAGATGGAAAATGTTGTTGCAGGCAGCGCCAAGTCTCTGCTGCCGATGAAGTACTGGACGAACAAATTCCAAGGGACAACAGTAGAGTTCGGCAAGTCGATCCACTTCATCGGCAAGTACACCATCAAAAAAACAAGCAGTGGCGATAACCTTATCAACATCACCGCGCTCCCTCCGAAGATGTGGATTGAGAAATTTGTTGAAGACTGCCAGGAGAACCCAATGATCATCAAGGTACGAGACAACTCAACCATCTCCAACGTCAACATAGACATCACTGTGAGCGACGCGACCCTTGATGCATGGAAGGCCAAGCACAAGCCAGTGAACAACATGCCCAGCAAGGAAGAGTCCATCCAGCTGGTTGACCACATTCATCAAGGCCTCAAGATCTATCGCACCGACTCGAACCTCATCAACATGTACTCTAAAGAAGGTACCGTTGTGGAGTACACGACCTATGCCGATGCCATGGTCACATGGTTCATCGAACGTCGAGATCTGTACATCGCGCGCATCCGTCGTGAGCGTATCTTGCTCAAGTGTAAGATCACCATGTTGGAGCAGAAGCTACGATTCATCTCTTCGCACTCGGCGTACAACCTAAGCGACATGGACGATGATCAACAGACTAACCTCTTGCTGTCTGAAGGATACATTCCTATTGACCACGTGAAGCTGACATCACCCGGACGCGTGTCCAATGATGACCTGGAACGAATGATCATCCCGAAGGCAAGTGACTCGTCCTACGCGAGTGGACTCAACTACTTGCTCAACCTCAACTACAGACAGATGAATGCAACAAGCAAGAAGAGCGCTGAGAATAGTCTCGCTGAGTGCAAGGCAAAGTGGGGCGAACTGGCAGATGGCCTCGCATGGAAATCTCTATGGGCTGCAGAACTTGCCGCTCTGGACGTCGTACTCAAAGACGGATTGAAGAACGGGTTCTACAAGGAAGACGCGTCGCGCTTCAAGTAAGCTACCATCTGGTGCGGCTTTTGAATCTTCTCTGTTGTAGTCATGTGACTACTTATATTTTTTTGGCATCTAGCTTGGAGACATAGTCCTCCCAGCTGCCCGGCTCCGCCACGTTCTTGGACGACCCACTACTTTGCCTGGACTGTTTGCCGCGCGGCTTGCTTGCGTAAGGTGTGACCACAGCGGTTGGCTTTGGCTCGACTACCTTGATGACTATCGGTTCCGGTGCATAAATCTCAGGAGCGTACTCTGTGATGTATCTGATAGTCTCGACACATTGTTCGCGTTGTGCTGGTGGGTTTGGTGCATCCAATGCTCGTCTTGATGCATGGACTACATCTCTCAGGGCACTCGCACGCGCGCGGGACAGTTGGCGGTTAGAGTCGGCTAGCTCTGCCTTCACAGACGCAAGCTCTGCCCGCAGTTGGCCTTGCTCAATGATAGATGCTGTAAGTTGTTCACTCAATATCTTTGCCGAGTTGCGAGCAATTGCCTTCACCGCGTCGTCCCCATCGGCTTGATTGGCCACGTTGCTTGTTATGATTCCATGGAGTCTATCTAACTCAGACTTCAGGTGGTTAACGTACCCGTCCTGATTGGCACGGAGCAGTGTGATGGATGTTCTAAGTTCTTCAATGTTGGGAACTGAGAACTGCTTCCGGTTGATGTAGTCTATCAGTATGCTAGCGGTAGACGCGATGCTCGCCAACTTAGATGCTGACGCCTTGCCTTGTCGAATAGAATCGGCCATGCGGCGAGACGCTTGCAGTGTCTGAGATATGAGTTCAGGCAACTTGTTCAACACAGCTAGCACTGTCAGGTGTGTCTCGTTGTATGACTTGATGATAGCATCACAACGGCGAGCATTCAGAGTAGATCTAGTGGTGAGGCGGCGGATGGTTTGGATGGATGATTGGATGCTAGGAATGTCATTTGCCAGCATAGAGGATATTGTCTCCAGGTGCTTCTTACTGGAAGCGATAGCCTTATTGGCGACAGCCCTGACATTGGTCAGCTCTTCAATATAGTTGGATCTAATTTCATCCAACTTATCATAACCTGCCTTGCTATCAACATGTGCCGATTCAATCGACTGTATGCGATCAGATACAACCTGACGCAGTCTATCTTTGGTCTCCATTATGGAAGCCAAGTTACTCGCCAAGTCATCACGAACATCCATGATCAACTGCAGAGCTTCACCTATGGATGACTGGTACGCGAACACCTTGCGTGCTAGAGACACGCGCTTGCGTACCAACTTATCGCGAAACGTGGATGACCATTCGAAGACATCGGCAAGTTCTTCGCGCATCGACTTCACTCTCGTAGCAATGTATGCCCGCACTCTATCCGCAGACATTCCGGCGTCCTCTCTGTTTTGGGCTGTGTTAGATGCAAGCACGTCCAGCATGGATGCAGTTACATTCCTAAGAGAGTCAACCGCTAGGGCAACCTTGCCCACACCTGTTGACTTGGCAGCTTGATTCAAACTAGCTAGTCTGGACGACACCTCGCTAAGCACATCCACCGCATTCGCAACCGGCTTAGCAGATACATTGGCTGACCGTGTGTCGATTGCGGTAATGTTTGATCTACCCGCGGTCAGAACATCTTGCAGACTCTGCAAGTCGAAGTCCTTAGACATTCTGCTGAGGATGGTCTCTAAAGATTGATGGACTTGGCGAACAATCTCAGCGTGCTTGGTTGCCTGCATCTGCGCGTCATTGCGAGCAAGCTCACTAGCAGCAAGCAATGCATTGACATCCGAAATGTTTGATAGGAGTCGATCTCTCTCTTCGCTAGCGAGTTGTGTCGCATCCGCACTGGAAGTGCTTACAGCGCACTGCGCTATCATGTTCTGTAGGCTGGACTTTAGGCTAGCAATGTGCGAGCTAACGTTACCGACGCTTTCCATCTGGGTGCTCAAAATGTTACTTAGCGATTCCCAGATTGCAACTACCCGCAAAGACATGTCCTTCAGCTTGAGCTTGTACTGAGTGTCTCCAGCGCTTTCCATCAACTTAGAGTTCTCCAATTGCAGGTCGGCAGCAAACTCCATCAGGGCATTTAACTCAGACCTAGCATTAGATGTTAGCGACTGAATACGGGACAGGCTGTCTTTGGTGGCTTTGGCATTAGGAGACTTCAGCATCGCGAGTGACGCAATGTGTGTTGCATTAACCTTCTCTAGACTAGACACAGCAAGGGCATGATTCTTCAGACTGGTTGCAACCATCTGGGATATGAAGTCATCGATGCGATGAACTGTTTCATTTGATACTACTGTACTACGAGATAGTTCACCAAGGGCGTATACGATTCTATCGACATCATACGCAGCTACGTCGCGCATGTCGCCGCGTGTATCCAACTCGTTAGCAGACTGGAGAGCCGTTGATATGATTGACACGGTGTTTGCTGCATTGCGAACACTTTCATTGGCGTTACCAGCATCGCCCATGACTGACGCGGCCGCTGAAATATCTTGGACAATCGCATTACGAAGATCTGCCAGCTTAGAAGTCAACCCTTGGATCTGCAATTTGCCATCTACTGGAATACCCTGGATAGACTCAACCGACTTATTGATACCTGTGATTATTGATTCGTAGCCTGCCCTTGCAGCAGCGGTAGATGAGATAATGTCAGCCTCTTTAGTCTTCAGAACAGATACAAGCTCGAGTGCGGAAGCAACTCCTTTCTTCCACTTGCCTATGCTGTTGGCAACAGCGGCGGACGAAATGTCTGACCGGCGTAAACTCTCGTTATCAGATTTCAACATACTGGTAGCACTCGCAGCGGAGAGATCGCTTGCAGCTTGGTCCAACAAACTCGCACGACTCAATATCTCTAACTTCAATGCCGCAAGAGTACTGACCACAGTCGCATATGTTTCTTTGGTCTTATTCATAGATCGAGCAGTGGTAAGATCGCCACGCATACGCTTCAGGACATACGCGCTATACTCTTCAACTGTTGGTTCTTGCTGCAGTGGAGTGCTGGAAGTAGCGGGCGGTGTAAGCTGCGCATTGGCAAGCTGTTCAGTCAACAGATTGATCTCAGCCAGTTGCGATTCATTTTGCTCCTTGCTACGCTTAAGCTCTTTCAAGATACTAGCCTTCTCATTGATAGCAACCTCTAGCTCTTCAGACTTCATGTTGCGCGCATACAAGTTGTTGGATAGCGCTGCTGACATTTTAGCTATCCTAGCTGACGACGTATTCTGTAGCAGTTGGTTATACTCGCGGACCTTTTCAGCGATGGTCTTTATTTTTTGGGAATCTAGTCGTCTTATCTCTTCAAACGTGGCAGTCGCTTTCTCCAAGGCATCCTGAACAGCGCGATCACTTGAAGCACTAGCTCGTGTGAGTTCTGAATCCAAGCTGTTAGATAGACCTTGGAAACGATTCACATCACTAGGCACCACTGCTGACTGAATGTTCTCGGCAAGCGAGATAGCGTACGCGCGGTCTTTAGCCAACAGAAGGTCACTGAGTTCCTTTACATGCATGGACTGCATGCGACTAATGAGGTCACCACAGATGGCTCTGGCATCTAACTGATTGGTCTTACTAATCAACTTGTCAGCCTTACCCTTGAGACCAGAGATAACTTGCTTGATTGACTGAACTTCACCCACGACCTTATCTAACATGTCCGCATTACCCATGCCCACATCACTGGGGGCACTGGCAGAGTCGCCAGTTGAGTCTCCCCAGTCAATTACGTCGGCACTTGGTTCTTTGAACTCCAATTTGTTTCCCCCGAATTCTCTGTTAGCCCATTGAATGAATTTAGGCGTGGACAATTCCGCAGATGGTAGACCATCGCGTATTTGCAACAGGTTGTACAGATGCAGCTGCGCATCCAACAGAGAACGCATAGCCGCGCGCTTGGTGTCAGTATTTTCATCTGGGACATCTGCAACAAATTGCATCAGCCGCTTGACATGGCTCGTGCCAGAAGCAATCGCCGAAGAAGTTTCCTTCAGTTCTGTAGACTCCATACCTACATCAATGTCTCCGTACGTTTGCCTGTATGCTTCTAGCTTGGCTTGGTAGAAGTCGAACTGACGCAATAGGGATTCAGCCTGATCAGTATCGCTCATATGCTGTTCTTCAAGCACAGATATTGTTTGTTCCATCTCACGAATGCGTGCAAGTAAGCCCCTGGATCGGCTAGACTTAGCGGGACTGTCGTTTGTAGTGGTTGGGTTGCTAGCATCATTCGGATTATGCATAGACTGGCGTATGGCGTTGCCGGACTCGTCATCAATTCCAATGGAGTCGTATGATTCGTCATCAGACATCACTTCATCCGATTCGTATTGTTCATCCATGTCATCCGCGTTGTCCTTGGATAGCAGCGACTCGTCAAACTTGTTCTTAGCATCACACTTCTTTAGCTCATGCAGTAGAGTAGATATCTTGTCTTTCTGGTCGGCCACGTAACTACGGTGCAGTGATATTATCTTCTGTATTCTTGTAAGCGTATCACCTTCGTTGGCAGGGTCATTCAACGGCACTCCAATATGACTAAGAATCGTATTTATAAACCCATCTGTTGACTTCTTGATGCGAGCCCCTAGAGCAAATGCTTGGGAGTCATTTATCCCGGACTCACTTACCTTCTGCAACTCCATCTCTAGTGACTCAACCTTTGTTTTCAGCTGCCTGTTCTCTTTTCTGATTGTCTTCAGAGTAGATATGTCATCGTTGTGCTCACTGACCCATCTACGCAATGTGTTCATCAGACCGTGCATGTTGGCAACCGCGATATCAATAGCCATGACATAAACAACATGCTTGCCGTCAACGACATCAAATACAAGTGATGGAGGTACTACCTTCAACATGTACTTGAAGTACTCGGCTTGGCGCTTGTACTCATTCAGCACATCCGCTCCACTAGCGCCAGCTGGCAATGACGCCTGCCTTGCCAGCACATCTAAGCCAATGCGCGATCTACCTTCGTCACCTAACTCCATAATCCAATCATCCGCTTCTTGAAGCAGTTCTCTGCGCGCAAGATTTCCATGGTCTGATTGCTCAACAACCAAGCGGATAGCAATAAGCAATGACTTAATGGTAAGGTCATCATTAGAGAAGCCCATAGATTGACAATACTCGCTAAGCCCGACGTCCGCCAGGTGTTTAAGCTCTGACAACAAGTTGAAATCATTCCCCTGTAGCTTGGGCAATATATCACGTATACGCGCTATCATGTTAAGCGAGTACGGACTAATCATAGTCATTAGAGTAGACTGGGATTTGTCAATGGCCTCGACTGCGTCATTGGATGTTGTCCATGTACCGGTCTTGGATAGGTTGTTAGGGAAGTCACTAAACAATTTCTTGGCTTGCTTTATTCTGTATACGTCGTCCAGTTCGAACATGATGTTACTCCGAACGGCTGCCTCGGCTTCGGCAACTGCGCGGTTTAACTCTACGGCATGTAACGCGATGGTGTCATCTAGGTCAATCTTAGCCTTGCGCTGTTCTTGAATGCGAGCTGTTAGCTCACGCTGCAGGCCCATGTTCTGTGAGAGCATTTGACTCTCAGGGCTAGATAACACTTGCTTAAACAAGCTGTGTGCGTTGGTTAGTCGAGTGGAGAGAGACTTGATCTGCGATGTGATACGATCCTTTCTCTCGATACCATCCATGAGATCGGCATTTATCCGCTGGACATTGGCCATGAACACTTCATCCTTAGACTGAGTCGATGCAGCGAGTGTCGCCATGGCCGAGAGCTTTCCGATAGCCCACTTGATGAAGTTATCAGTGAACTGCTTGCTAGATGAGCTAGGTAGTACAGATGAGAACTCTTCTAGCAATTTCACAGTGGACGGGGTTGATAGCTGGTTGGTTATCGCAGCTGACAGTTCATTGAACGTGTCAGTCTTAGCATCCGTCAACCGCTCTTCCAGCTCAGCTATCTTAGCCTTGAGCTGCGTGGACTCAAACGCGTACTTGGTTTGCGTTGCAGTCAGCTCTTCTTCTGCCCTCGCAATGGCTATCTTTGATGAAGTCAAATCAGTATTCACCGAGTCCAGCCGACGCTGCAGCAGATCAATCTCTTTTTTCTTAGCACTCAGAATGTCTACAAGCGTGCGCTTACCTGCCGAGTCGGGCTCGGCGTCCGACACTTGACGCTCAGCTTCTTCTTTGTCTTCAAGCTGCTCAATCACACGCTTAAGCTTATCTTGAAGATCTCTTTCGGTGGATTTGGATCGAGATGAGGCAGCCAATGCGGATGCCTTTGTGGGGCCGCTATCTGCTAGCTTGGAAATTTCTGACTTGATTAAGCTCATGGATGCGTCAGCCACTTCAGAAATGTTGAGACGCTTACCCTTTGTGGCGATACTGGACTTATCTGTCACAAACCGACCATTCAATCCAAAGTCATCTCCATCGTCTTCCCAGTCACTTGACTCATCCGTAAGGTCAGAGTACGAACCAGCCGTAAGATCCAATATGGATGATCCCAATCCATCAATATCAAAGCCATTACTGCCAGAATATGTTAGGTACATCTGCCGAGTCTGGCGATCCAGCGCTTTCAACTCTACAAGTTGATCCATCATGGCATAAAGCTCTTCAAGCATAATAGCATCACCTTGCTTGACTGACTTGGATATGTCATAGACCTTGTAGTATGTATCCATTGTCGCCTTGTCTCGGATGTTAACCAGCGCGCGGAACTTATCTTCTATGCGACTATCTAAGTGCATCAATTCAGTAAGCTTGGCAGACATGCTGCGGTGAGAAGACTCGAGATCGGAAAGTGCCTTCGAAGTGACGGCGAGCCTAGTCGTTGACTCATCTAGTGCAAGTCTAGCTTCGGAGTAGTTGGCCCGTACACGAGTTAATTCATTAGACTCATCCGCAAGGGTTGCCTTGAGAGCAGTTAGCTCAGTTGAAAGCCTTGTCTCGACATCGGCGTGGTTTGCCTTGATAACATCAATCTTAGCAGCACATGCTTGCGTCAGCGTGGATTCTATAGTCTTTAGACTTGCAATCTTCTCGTCGTTCAATCGCTCGAATCGGTTGGACCGCTCGTATGCTGTACTGGTCTCTTGCTTGGAAGCCGCAAGCTTGGTTTCAAGCTCACGGATGGCGGACTCAAGACGTCGCTTATCTGCATCAAGCACAGCAATTTGATCAAGCTTGGAAGTGATCAAGTCCTGGGAATCCTTCAGAGATTTCTCTCGGGACTCTAGAGTCTTTACATGCTGAGCAATCTCTTTATCCTTTTCAGCAATTGCCCTGGCGTTGGCATCCACAAGTGCCTTCTTCTCTAGCACGAGCTCCTCGTTATTCCCTAGAAGGTTTATGTTGCTGTCACGCAGGTCTTGAAGGTCGGAGGCGTCGCGAGCCATGGTCTTACGGAGCTCTTCTAGTTCGCTAGTCTTCACAGTTAAACTGCCGCGCAGTTGGAGGATGGTCTTACGAAGCTCGTCTACTCCCATGCTTGCAATCTCATTGCGAAGCGTGTTGATGGTCGAATCAAATACAGCAACCTGCGCGGCAAGGTCACCCTTGAGTTCATTTCTAAGGGCTTCGGCATTTGCCTTAGTCACTATACCGCCTATAGACTCAACCTCGTCAACTATCAACTGCAAGAGATCCGCGCCGCGAAGAGCGATCTCGTACTTTGAGCGATACTTCTTCACAAGAGGATACGTCAACAGAATATCCATCGTGATGTTGTTCATTCGATAGAATAGGTCAGATCGGAATGCATTAGACGCATCGAACAAAGCATCAAGTCCAATGAGGGTATCATTCTTAGTGGTGATGTCGTGGAATGACGCGGGCAACCAGTCGACTGGCTGAAAGACTGCAACCACATTGATCTCAACCGCATTGGTCTCAACTTCATTGCTCTCCACCACATTGCTCTCCACCACCTTGCTCTCAAGCACCTTGCTCTCCGCCACCTTGCTCTCAGCAGGAGTGGGCTTGCTCTCGGCAGACTTTGCAGTGACCTTAGACACCTTGCTCTCAGCAGGAGTGGACTTGGACTTAGACTGTGGCTTCGCCACTGATGACGTGGCTGGTTCTTTAGGCTCAGCAAGTGAATTGCCCTTGGGCTTTTCCATCGCCGACGTATCGCCAACCACCAGTAAATTTCTCTTAGGGCTCTTCTTCCACTGTAGGAAACTGTAGTACACAATAGCGGCCTTGTTACTCTTAACTGCGGGCTTGCCATTGCTTGCCGGCTTGTCTGCTGGAATTAGTGGCAGCCCTCCTTGTGAGGTGGTGTTGAATGTTCTTAGAGCAGAATTGATGAGATCAAGATCATTGGCATCGGCTGGTACAGGACTCTTTGCCTTCAGCTCCATGAATGCGTTTCCGTATTTTGACATCAACGACTCAGACTCGAGCGACTGTAGCAGTGCATTCTGCTCGTCAGATATCATATACGGCGAGAGTGCCGGATTGGTTTTGCTAACAATAACTCGCTTGGCGTGCAGGTCAAACAACATCTTGTTAATCTCCGCGGCGCTGGCTCCACCACTCACATGACTTGCACCTATCTTTGACAACTGTATTCGCTGTTGTCCGGTAGTCGCATCAATCCCCGCAATGTCAAGCTCCATCTTCTCCAACATGTTTGAAAGACGAATAGCTATCTTCTCTGAGTGGTCACTCAGTACATCAAGTGTTCGCATCGCATCTGCGCTCTTGGCTATCAGTTCACTCACAGCAACTCCCTCTTTGGGTGTGCCTTGTGCCATTCGCACGGGAAGGATAGCGTATAGCAATGCAATGGCTGCCTTGGTTCGAGAGTCTGGGTTGGTATCACTGTATAGAGTCTGTATAAATTTGGCACACGCGGCCGCGTTCGATCTGGTGGGTGACAGCGGTTTATCTGCAGCGTAGAACATCTCAGCCTTAAGAAGCTTAGGCTCTGCAAAGTCACCTGACTCGGTCTTCACATAGTTTAGGTAGTCAAGGTTCACGAACTTGGAGTCAGGTACCCACTTAGCCTTTCCGCCTATTAGGCTCCTGACCACACCCGGTCCAGACAGATAAGTGTTTATGGCATCGAACATTACTCTCCGAGTGCTGTTGGGTAGGTTGCGCGCGGTTGTTTTGCTTGGTGCGGTGTAAGTGCTCGTAAGTGGAATCATCTGCTGGATGGCATCCTCGACATTTTCAGGCGAGCCCTTTGAAAGAAGGTCGCGACCTTCCTGGCCGTGCAGTTTGCCCATCAAGTCAACCAGCCGATTCTCTAGCTTAGAGATGTTTTCAAGCTGATCGCGGACGTCTTCTATGCTCATATCCCAAAGAAACTTATCATCAGCGCCGCCTCGCATCAGCGACCCAGCTCCCTCTTTATGTGTCCCTTGTGTGCGTGTAGGCTGTTTACTCTTAGTAGATATCCATACCCAAGCTGCAGCCGCGCCGGTGAACAGTGCGCCTCCTACATACAACAGTGCACTCCAAGTACTATCAGCCCAAGCTACCAAGACGATAAGACCAATACATACAATGATGAGAACGGCAATCACCACACCACTGGCCAGGCCATGATACCAACCCCTGTATGCATTGGTCTCCAAATCACCAGCATGTGTGGAGCCATCATTACCCTGTGACTCTAATGTAACCATACGGCTTATTCTGATGAATCCCAGATAGGTCCAGCTTATGGCGCGGCGGGTTATATTACACGCACAAGATGTTTTACAAAGCGACCACACATGCCAGCACACATTACATAGACCACTGTTTGAACCAGCGCCATACGCCTGTGATCCACTTTGGATATGTAACAATATGAAGATGGACAAGTACACGTACCAGTTGGAACCTACACCAATAGCACTTCATGTTCAGGTCATTCGTCACAAATTCGATGTACAGTACACACGTCGACCAAGCTTTAGTCAATGACAGCCACTCGTCACAGCGACCAAGATCAAAGACCGTGAATACAGGTTATCAACATCGCACGACCAACCTCGCTAGTGATGTAATGCCGCACGCAGTGAACACAACTCCCTTGCCTCGGGAGACTGAGCATCAACAGCAAATACGCGCGAGGGACAGAGTGAACAGCTTCAACTCTCGCTTACTAGGTGACCAAATCCTGTACACTCTAAAGGATTACATGCACAACTTCCAAGCGCACTTCTTTCCAGGCGATGAGTACATGCAAATGTACGCTGTCGGATGTCGCGGCAATGATGGCGACTTCTGTATGCGAGAAGATGAAATACCTTCTAGCCTAAAATTGATTGACATGTCTAGGAAGACCTTGGATAAATTCGGGATGGTCGAAGGTGTCGACTACATATGCCAGAGCAGATACGGCGGCAGCTGGCTACGTAAATTCACTAAGGTTAAGGTATTTACTTCTATGGCCTTCAAGAAATTGCTACTGCTCAATGGCGACCCGCGGTTTGTCAACTACTACGTATTCGTGGATCAGGTCATGGAATCATACCACTCGTATCAGTTAGGTTACGCCAAGATGGAGAAGCAACGGGCAGACACACTGGCCGACAGGTTGCAAGAGAAGCTGCTAGCTAAAGAGCTAGAGATCGTTAGGCTCAAACGAATCAGTGACCTAGCCTTCAAAAAAAACAAGCACCTACAATCAAGCGAGTGCGAAAGTGGATGTTCTATAGACGACTACTCCATCTCTGGCTCACCGTTGCATCAGGATTTGACTGGTTCAAGTGACTTGGAAGAGTACGTGCCAAGGTATGCGATGCACTCTCCCGGTGATGTTCGAACAGACATGCGTCTCATCTCTCCAAGTAGCTCAACGCGCATTTCCATGTAGGTGCCACCACATCGCTTGCATAAATGAGTCGGCAAGGTCGTCTTTATTTTTTGCAGCAATGCCTGCAGGCATCTCCCGACCAAACACCTTGGCGAAGTGCAATAGGTTTGCTTTGGTGTGGTTCTTGTTCGCGGTGTATGACGCAGAGTACTTGCCCACGAAGTCCTGATGGGCAAGCCCCTTGCCGAGCTTTACCTTATTCTTTAGAGTTGGCGACATGGTCTCCACTTGCTCATGGTTGAAGTGATACATGATCTGGTTGTACACCGCGTTCGCGTTATAGTTAGCGGACATCTGGTATTCCAACAGCACCACACATTCATTGCATCTCCACTTGTCAATACCATCTAGGACACGGCGCAGTGATCTAGACCTTTGAACGTTATCCACGTCCTTCAGCGCAACGCCTGGCATCAAGTCAACAACTCCCCAATCCTTCACATCCACAGCACTGGCAATGATAGAGTGTACTTCTTCAAGAGACTTTGCGGCAAGGGCATCACTCACCCAGCTCGGGTTGTAGTCAATCACACTCCAGGCAAGCGACTTGCTTGCGATGTCAAACGAAATGGCGCGCTTCATAGCTATGACGGGCTATAGCTGTAAACAGACACACTCGGCTGGCGTTTTAGAAGATTGGTTTCAATCTGAAATAGTGATTCCTCTAAATGAATAAGAGCATGAGCAAGGATTGTTTCTCCGACTCAGACGATGACTTCGACATCAGCTCACTACTTGGGATGAACAACCTAGTCAATAGAAATGAGGTCGATCTTCAGACTAACGCCAAGGTGGTCGAGCGCGAACTGCTGGCTGGGTTCAATCCTTCCACAAGCGATGCATCCGGTGGTGACTCCGGTGGTGATGACTCCACGCACATGCATGAGTCTGGAATGGATAGTGATGATGATACAGTGGACCCGGTTGACGAGTACAATGCCATGATGGAATCCATAATGGCTGGCAACAGTGCCTCCATTTCCATTTCCATGGACAGTCCACACAACCACCCCCCCAACTCCATGGACATATCCAGCCACGGAGAATCCTTCTTGGATGAAAGTACCAATGACCAAGTGAGTGACACTATGGCCGGCCACAGCAGTGCATCGTACAGTGATGCAGGTAGCAAAGCTGGCTCAATGTATGACCCATGGCAAGCATACACAGAAGAGCACTCGAACCAGATGATTGCAGATCAAATTCTGCCACCAGTCAATGACTCCAGATACGACATGGCAGATGAAAACACGAGCGACATGAAGCTAACACTGCTGGAAAAAATAGACAACCTCCGAGAAGAGCTGGAAGATGACGGCGTGCCTATAGACAAGATCCCTCGGGTCGACTTCAACTCACAGCTCTCGGAGGTCGAGTACGTTGCAAAGCTACTCATGCTCAAGGCAAACCGTAACCGATACAGCAACATGGGCGAGGAGTTTATACTGGCGTTCTCTTCTATTCTGGAGACTCTCTTCAACGGCAAGCGCAAGTTCTTTGGAGTCGCACCCAATCTAACAAACTGTAGTGACATCGTCAAGGTCAAGCTCCGTAGAGTAAAAAATGAAACCAGTCAGATCGTCTCCAACGTCGTAGAGAAGTATGAGATATCTCCACTGACGACAGTCATGATCGAACTGCTGCCAAGCATATTCCTACACTCGCGTAGACGTAGCCTACAGTCGGCGCCGGTGTGGGGTGGCGATGATGCTAGCACAATGCGGGGCGGCGCCGTATACGATCTCAGTGATGACATCAACGAGATCCGCAAGTACTAACCACTACACATTGAACTGCAGGCTAGCTGTCTGCTGGTTGTATATCAAGAAATTCATAGCCCTTGCATGAACATACAGAACAACCGGCTCACAGCTCTCCAGTACGTCTGACTCGTAATGCATGTATATCTTGCGGCACTTAGACATGTTTGCATATCCCATCACTTGTTGGTCGGCATGCGCGCTGCTTCTAAGGGTGTAAGGGATGTAGTACACATGGTTGTCGTTGCATGAGATGTCTTTAGAGATGTAAGATGTGTACGCGCTATAGAACAGGTGGCTGTCGTATCCGTAAGGTGACACGTTGTCATATGTGAAGTCCAACGTTTGAAATATCTCTTTGGGCTTGTAGTATCGGATGCTGTTGATGCCAACCTGCGGCTCATCCGTTAGCCTGTCCTTATAGATCACTGGGATCTCTATTGTCTTCAGGGTTTGAATGCAGTTCTTATCCCACAGATTCAGACTATCGACACCTTGCTCATTGCTCAGCGGCCGGGCATACAGCGTGATGTCCTCAACAGCAAACCGCAAGTTCTTTGACAGCTCAACGCTGTCTTTATTTTTGTTCAGCATCACGCTTGCCGTGCGGTACACGCGTATGAGTGAGAACCCGATGCGCGAGATGAATAAGTCCATGACTTCCTGGTTCATGTAGATGTGGTTGGTGTACAGATCACAGTCAATGATCTTGGGCGTATTGTACTTCTCGTTGTAGTGGAAATTCACTACGTCAAGGCAAGTCATAAGCTTAGTCTCGTGAGCGAACTGAGCCTTTATGGTTACGTTAGTGCCCTTGCGAACATACAGCGCATCGGCCTTGTCAACGTTGAACCAGAACAGCAACGGGATGTATAAGAGCAGCTCTGGCTGAGTGTTGGATATTGTCTGGAATCCATCGTACAGAACTCGGGCCTCGCCTATAGAAGAATAGTCTGGGTCCTGGATTACCTCGCCATGGATTGGCGGACTGTGCCCCATGCACTGTAGCCACCCGGGTCGCTTGGATGCAGACACGCGAGTGTTGAACCATGCAGTATACAGCTCGCCGCTGTACTCGTCGACAACAACATTGTTAACAACCAGCTGAACACTCTCGAGCACACGATGACCAACACGGTTGGCGTAGCGCACTTTATCTTCTGGAGACTCAGGAGTTAGCTCACTCAAACGTACACGAACAGCTTGCTCGGCAAGAAAGCAATCTGCAGTGATGGGTACAACCCATTCGCACTCGCCGCCGAAGTTAGGCTTGTTGTTAACGATTGCCTTAGAGAAGTCAAACGCTGTCTCGACAAATGGCTTGTACACGGAGTTAAGCCAACACACGTGGCTAGGAATCTCATCAATCTTCGGAAGAATGAGCTCACGCCATCTACTCTTTAGGGTAGATAACCGAGTAGAGATGGCCGCGCGAAGGTCAGCAAATTCGGCGCTGTCCGGAGTGTTCTTCAGTTGAGACGAGAGAGTGTTTATCTCAGCTGTCAACTGCCGTCGGTTCTTGATCTTGGCATTCTGAATACTAGCTCGAAGTGCGGCAGAATTTGTCATCAACACGTCTAAATCAGAGTCGCCTTGCAGTAGCAGGGAGTACATGCCAGCCGGCATGCGGTTGGTAAATGAACCGGGGTTCGCACTCATCTTTTTAAGACAAAATATATCATATGTACTGGTCCATTGCTTACAATGCATTCCATTGCCTGACGGCAATGTGATGCAATGCGGCAATATATAGACAGTCAAGCGGAGACGAGTATTGGTTTACAGCTATGTGGACAATTCAAAATGCGGCATTAACAACAAATAGGTTAGAATGTAAAGTCTAGAGATCGATCAAGCTTCTCACAGAGACGTGGCTAATGAATATATATATATGCCCCTTTTGGGGTAAATACGGGATTAACCATCCTGTATGAAGATGAGCAGTTGGAAATATACACGCAGTTGGAAACCAAGACTTGCCGTTGCATGCAATAGCATGCGGCCGCTAATTATTTTTTGCCTACACGCTTAGAGATGACAGCTTGGACATCCACTGCCGGACATCTGCCTTCTCGACGTTCCAAGATACGTATAGAAAGCTTTCATCTCCCATGCGAATGTTAACCTTGTAACCTTTAGTCTCTAGAATGTTCACTATGGTGAAGTACACCTCGAGCCGGAACTCATCTTCGCGAATGCTCTCGGGAATGGCAAACGACACCGGCAAGCGATAGACAACACGAGTCTTGTTCCCCTTGCTGGCAGACTCAATGAGAGCATTGATGCGGTACAGGCTATCATTGACAACATCTTCCAAGGTCTTCTTGCGGATAGGATTGCGACTGAAGAGCTTCGCGCTCTTTATAATGTTCTGACTCATGCTATGCGGTTGGTCTAGATCAATTGGTGAGCTATGATATATATCACTCCAAACCAATACAAGTCAATATGCAAAAAAAACATACACCAGCTTGGCAAAACTGCGCGTCGCGCAACACACGCGCGTGTACCATATGTGAGCAACTTAGAATGGCGACGCGCATGCGTTGTGTGAAGTTGAGTGGTTCCAACATTAGTTGGCCAGCTTGCCGGGATGGTTTAGAGCATCGACATCGGCAATGTGTTTACGGTACTCGTCGACGCTCATATCGCCACCGTACATGTTCAGAGCATACCTGTCTTTAGGAATATGTATGTGTGACGTTGACCGATTGGTCCACATCTTGTATAGCCTATGCACGTTGAACTTCTTGTCGAAATCTACGATGCGATCAAACCGCTGGGAAACAAATCCCATGAGGCATCCGCATGAGCAGAAGTTGCCTTCTATGTCCATGACAACTCCCTTGGGTGTGTTGTTGCAGTAATTTATTATGAACCAAGGTCGCCCCTTGAACTTCAAGCTACAGTACCAACACAGTATGTTGGTCTCCTGTGGATGAGATTCAAAGGACTTAAAGAACCGTGGAAGGCGATCCCATGCTTCCTCGACGTGGCTATCTTCCTGATCGGCATCTAGAAGAGATTGGTTGAAGCTCTCTTCGATGGATACAAAATCATCCATGCTGACTCCTCGTAGAAATAAAATGTTCTGCTCCTCCCAGTCGGCCATTCTACAAGCTGGGGTGTTGGTGTACTTTCGGGTAGATGCCGGATAAGCTCCGCGCTATTTAATTATTTTTTGATGTGTCCAATTTGGACAGAGCTAAACGCCAAGCTTCTCCCGAGCAGCGCTGGTAGTCTTTGCATGCAGCGCTGGTAGAGTGGATGTGGTGTAATATATCTGCGTATAATATATCGTTTTTACCGCTCGACGCTAGTTGGTTCTGGTTTGTTTTATTGTGATGACGAGCTATGGTTACGACATGTTTACACCAAATGATTGGGTTGATGTGGATGACATATTGCCGCCAGCACGCGACCCAGCTTACGGATCGCAGTACGTCAAACAACCGAGTACGCTTCAGCCGCCAGCTCAGCCCGCGCAATCCCAGCCCATTGAGTCAATGACTTCTGGCCCGCACTACTACCACTCACCTGGACGCACATATGTTAGTCGAGAGGCGTTATTGGAGATGAACCAAAAAATACAAGAGCAAGCTGGGCAAATTCAGCTTCTTTGGATTGTCATCATCATCGCGATATGCATCATTGTGAATCTTAGGAGCATGGTCTCCACGCTGCAGAGTATACTGCTATCGCGCACATATGGACAGGCATCTGCACCATTTATGCCACCAGTCGCATAACCGAGCTGCGATACTTGGCTTCGTGGCACGTGTGTGGAGTATCTAGAAGAACACATCCATGTTTGCGTCCGCCATGGCTGCCTTCATTTTTTTTACCTGACTCGCAAGCTCTTTGACCGAGTCAAGCAGGTAACCTATGAGCTCCTTGTTTGACACCGTGTACTCGTCGCCAACGTTGACAGCCGATGGTATTACTGTTCTAAGTTCTTGTGCCATGACGCCCTTGTGTGGCGTCTCGCTCGGGTCATCTTTGTATATGAAGTCGTATGTCTTCACCTTGCAGACTGTCTCTAGAGCCTTACGAGTGTTAGATGTGTTTAGTATCTGTTTCCGCCTGGCATCACTGAGTTCCATGACTGTGTTGCATATGATGTACCCGTCGTTGCGTATGGTGACTGTGTTCATGAGGTCACCATCTCGCATGTTGTTGAATTTGATGATGGAGTTCTCCATGTTGTTTTCGTTAGACAGGATGACTGTTTCTATGGACGACACGTTGCGCTTGATGTTCATGGAGTTGAACGTGTTGAACTTGATCCCAATGCCCATGTTGTCTGATGTAAGTTGCAGCGGGTATGTGATAAAACTGCCGTTCGCGTCACAAAATATGTCCACCGTGTCTCCATTGGTGTTGAGATACAGACTGCCATCTTCCGCGATGGTGAACGTTGTTGACCAGTTGTCATTGCGAAGTCTCAAGCACTTGCCCATGCTGTTGTTAATGCTTAGAGCATACTCATCTGCGTTGGTATCCATCGTGAACGATCTGTTGATCTGTAGGTTGTTGACTGCCATTGTGTTCACTCCATAGATTGATCTCGTACTGTCCAGCACCATGGCTCGGTTCTGTTGCGCCACTCCAGCGGTATCTACGTTGATGAAATTGAGCTGCTTTGCCGTCGTGTGCACAACATCGCCGTGCAGTCGAAACTCGTTTGGGATGTTTACGCTGTCGGCATCCAATTGCAGCACGCCGCTGGGGTCTACCTTGAAGCTCGCGAATTTGGAATGGGTACCTATCTTTATGCAGTCTCCATCTGGATCAAGTACCTCTAGGCGAAAAGTCAGCGGAGTGTCTACGTTGATTCCTAGTCGTCGGAATTTGTCTAGCACAACTGCCGTTGAATTATTTATCTGTAGACTGACGCTGGGATTGTTGCCGTCCACAACAACCACGCCCGTGTCTCCAACCAACAGGCCTTGAGCCGGCAGTTGCCCAGGCTGCTGAACCCGTATTGGCTTGGTAGGGAGTAAAACAGACATTCCGTCGATGCTATTTTAAATTTTATTTAGACGTTGACTTAAATAGGGTTATAGCAAATATTCAATACAATGTCCACAGCCACTGCCAGCAAGCAACCCATTACTCTCACCAAGCAGCTTGTCGTTAGCGTCATTGAACTGATCAAGTTCTATTCTGAGAAGGGTGTCTTCAAGGTAAGTGAGTACAAGGACATTGCGAGTATCGATGAGCGCCTGAAGGAAGTTCTGACGGCGCTTGAGAACAACTCGGCGTACGATGACTTCTCGGCCCAGGAGTATGGGTTCATCGTACTCATCTTCAAGGAAGGTTCGTCGCGTCTTCCCACGAGCATCGACAGCTTCGGTCAGATTTACAGCATCTATCAGTCCTACCAGGCTCTCCTAGAGCAGAAGGTGCAGGCGAGCAAGGCGCAGGCCGAACAGCCGATCCCGACGATTGAAGAGCTCAACGCGGCGTAAACGTAATTAACCACTGCGCGTTCCACGCGCATGCACTAGATCATGCACTACACATAGGCTAGCATCCACCAAAGCAGCCAAGCTTGGCTTCAAGAAAACACTTGTGGAGTTAATCCACTCTGCTAACATGCGCAGCTGACTAATGTCAGTTGCTTTGTTTTTTGCTTTGTTGTTATCCAGTCGTAGCGGAGATATCGCCACGCAGCTAGCGGCCTTGAGCGCACCAATGAATTTATCAAAGGACTCATTGGATATGGATCCGGCTTCGACGCCCGCAGACAGTGCGCCGAACATGTTGCCCGTGTCATGCTTGCCTGGAGTGTCAGTTGGTTGTACAGACTTCAGACTCATAGCGAGTGTAGAGATTAGGCCAGTCTCTAGAAGTAGTGGCAGTATGTCCGCGCTAGAGCCAGAGCTCGCAGCGGCGTTGAGCTCACCTACGATCACTTTGCTAGGATATGATTTCACATCACTATAACGATGACTGCGGAACGGGCCGGCAATCCAGTCCGCGCACCAGCCATTGGCGTCTGCGTCATCTCTAGCGTCGGAGATGTCCTTGGTCTTTGACATGAAGAGGTCTAGCGTTAGAGTCAGATTAGATAGCCAGCATTCCAACCCGACGCTATCCTTATCGCACATGACAACGCCACCGCCGCCAGAGATGGCCGACACATGCGCAGTGGTACTCATTAGACTATATATGAGCGTAGGTGTTTGCTCGTGCAGTAGCCACCTGCGCGAGGGCTATATTCATTTCAAAATTGATTTAAATGTATGGTGTAAAACCACACCCTTGTGAGTTTAAGCAATCCACGTCCGATAATCCTCTCCTCACCCATTCACCCATTGCAATGGCCGACTTTGATATCTCCGAGATCTCTAGCGATGTGCTGCGTAGTGATGTTGTGACCTTCACGCCAAACCAGTTGTTTACCATCACTACCGAAGGCGTGGTCGACAACGTCAGCTTCAGCAAGGAGCGGTACATGGTGCCTCACTTCCTGGCTAACATTCCTGGGACTTTCAAGTCCATGGAGTGGCGAGACGATGGAGACAATAAGACCGATCTGGAGATCTTGATGATCTTCACCAGCAAGGGAGTGTTTCGCCTACCAAACGTGGACAAGGAAGAGCGCGGCATCATGGAGGCGCAGTGGATGAATACCTTGAAGTTCAAGGAAGAAGAGCCTTCCTTCAACGACGCCATTGTTCGAGTCGGGTGCAACTACGGAGAGTATCTCAGTGCCGAGTACTACGACTTGGTCAACCCTGTCAAGAAGACGAACCGCGGGCGCAAGCGCACAGTCAAGAAGAAGACAACCAAAAATGGCACTGGCCTGCGCTGCTACTTCAACAGCCAGATCACTTTCACTCTGGTTGTGAACTTCTCGGATGTCGACGGTGTTCAGCCCCTTACAAAGAAAGACCATCTGTACCACATCAAGCTGTACACCAACGGCAAGATCCAAATACCGAATGTCAAGGATGAGAACATCCAAGTCGTCGTGCCGGCTGTTGACAAGATGATTCGATACGTAGATGGATTCACGGAGATCAAAAAAGATGTCAACGCGCCATGCTCGTTCAACTCTATCCGGAGCATTATGCGGAACTACAAGTTCACCATCGCACAAGACAACATCTTGATCGATGTCAACAAGATCATACCGGTGTTCAACCAGTGCCGAGAGTACTTCGCCAACAACACGCCGAGCGAGTTTGCCGAAGAGTTCGAACGCCACCGCGACACACTCACCGCGTTCGACATGGTGCTCTGCAAATACTTCAACGAGAAGTACGTCGGGTTCATTGTCAAGTTCCTTACACCGACTGAAGAGTTCCCCAAGAGATCGACGACAGTGATGATCTTCTATAGTGGCAAGTTCAACATAGACGGAGGCAACTGCCCGGAGCAAGCGAAGAAGGTCAAGACCATCTTGACTACCCTTGTCGAGATTTCTAAGACGAAGACTCTGTACAAGCGCTTGGACTAACCACCAAGTACCAAGCACCAATGATCTGTTGAACAGCGCACTCGCGCTGGCTTACATTTTTTGTTAGAGCACATTGCTAGTCTCTAGAAGATCTAGTATCACGTACACGGCGGAGAGGATCGCGCCACTGGTGAACACTCCATAGTCTGTGAGCTTATCTAACCCGGCGTTATACATCTTAGGTGAGAGAGTGGATAGCACTTGCTCGGCAAACGCATCGCTGTTTATTATGCAGAACACAACAAACAGCATGAAGGCCATCTTTAGGCGCATGCGGTCGTACAGTCTCTCGCTAACACCAAAGAGCGAAGTGTCTGGCTGGTTGTCTGTCAGTGAAGACATGCCTCCTGCCGAAATGTTGTCTAAGGACTCTACTCCATCATACGCATCTTTGCTGTATGTTGCATACTCGGCTTTGCGCTTGTATTGTTGTTGGCGCATGTTGTAGACAGTTCAGCTCGCGGGGGAAGTGGTTGAAGCGACTCAAACAACCTCAACGGGTATACTAGTACGCGTAAATTTGCTCGCCCTGCACGATGGCAAACCTGTATGCCTTCCAGGTGTCCAGATAGTCTTTAGACTTGATGTGTCTCAGTATTTGCTTGCGCATGAATTTGTTAGTCAGGTCGCTTACCGCGAGTGACTTGAACTTGTCTACATCTAACTGTGACATGATGAGCTTCCCCTTGTCGCAGTGAATAAGTTTATCGGTGGAGTCCGTCGACGTGCAAACGCTTTCTCGCCAAACCGCATCGCTTTCCTTACTCAAAGCATTCACTGCGAGTGCTTGCGTGGTGACCATTTTGTCTATGGCCTCATTCACAACACCAGCGCATAGAGCTGGATCATCAATCAGCCCATTGACATACATTGCGTCCATCATGTAGTACTCGGAATTGATTGTATTGACTACTTGTTCCCGCCATAGAGATATCTTCTTGACCGTGCTGTGTATCGTAATGCTCTCGTATATCTCCGGGTAGTTAGACTTGAGAAACATGAGGGCACTTGACCTGGAGCCCGAGCTGATCTTGTTATCTATGGTCTTGATTACTGCGCGCCTGGTTGCGATGTCTTTTACAGTCCCAAGATAGTCTAGCACTGTTCCCATGATCAGCTTGAATCGGTTCTCCTTGTAGTACAGCAGGTCTATGTTGACCTTGTCTAGTGGCGACGCCTTGTCCTTCATCTTAGACAACTCGGAGAATGATACCGGTGAGTTGTAAATGTACATGTTGCCATCTCTCAGATCCTTTGCCTTCATCGCCGCGTGGTCTAGCACATCGAACATAATGCCTGATACGATTGCCCCGCTAACTATAACACTGTCCACGTTGCGCGAGGTTGACGGCTGGACGAACACGCTATCAATACTGGGCAATGCTATTTGCTGCGTTGATGCAATGGCACTATGTTGTAAGTACTCGCTGTAATCAGCCAGCCAGTTTTTTAGAGCGGACCATGTTGCGGGCGACTTCTCCGCGGAGAGCGGTTGCCGCATCTGCTCGCGGTTGGTGGTCCACGTGTTGCTGGCTAAAAGAGATGTCGATATTCGTTGCGGCACGACGCCTACCATGACTCGCTCAACGCCGCCGCGAGCAACACTGCCCTTGCGAATAGTCTCCACACTGTATACATTGCCATTGTCGTCTGTCAGAAATTTAGATATGACCCATGGCTGCTTGCCTTTGGCCTTAGAGACGGGATGGGTGTTCGTGTACATTCCTAAGACTGCATTGAGATTTAGCGGATGTGTTGGAGTCTGTCTGACCAACGCACACACGTCTGCAAGGTCTTTGAGTCTGTAGATGGAATCGTAGTTAGATGACTTGAAGTATGTTCTTACGTCTAGCCGTATGATTGGGTACGAGTATGTCTTCACACTGTTACCTTCTGAGACGTATCTGGTGGAGACCATTATCACGTTACTGTTGTTTGACGGAATTGCCGACACCGGTGTTGCCTGGCTCCGCAAGTCAACGTCTTCACTCACCCCGGAGGATTCATCTCCATGTGATTGCTCTTCAAACTCTAGCACATAGAGATCCATGTGTTCCAAGATAGTCAAGATGGCTAAAGTCAACTCATTGCCGGTGAAGGGTAAAACCATGCTGCCCAGTACAAGAGTGCTTGTGTGATTGCTAGCCAATCTCTCCAGCGCTGCGAAGAAATCTTCTATGGACTGCACATTTGGCAGAGTCGATTGAACCATATCCCATATGGTCTTAGCAGTTGGCTTATTCTTCAAGCAGTACTGCATGAGTATATCGATCAAATCGCTGTTGCTAACCTGCATCGCGACTGCAATGCATGTCAAGATGGGTGCCTTGAGTGTGAAGAATGTTTGCGGCACGCCCAAGTACATGTACTCCATGCGAGCGAGAGCTTCCTTGCTTATTGAACTGCCATGTATGCCAGTGTCATCATCTGCAGTGAGTGATGCACTTGTGGGTACTTTGAGTAGTTTCGATATGACGCTTCCACAATACTGTAGTCTATTGGATTCCAGCTGAGTCTTGTTCGAGTACTTCACAACGTATCGACTTGATCCTTCATTACCGTTGTCAGTTGGGCTAACAGCGGCGTCTTCCAACATATTTGTCTCCTTTTCTGAAGTGTCCCCAGTGGGGTTTTCCGTCCCGGTGGGCGCGTTGGACCTTACACTATCAAGACATTTCTTGTGCTTGTCAACGTACTTGGATCTAACTCCCGAGAGGTCTACGTTCTTTTTTTTGCAGCACGGTATGCAATATCCCTTGGGATGCAGGCCTGTAAGAAACTTGACGTACTTGTGGGTCTTGCTGTTGCACGCGTAATATTCCGGCTCATTCCTGGTGAAATTCCAATACGCTAGCGACCCCTTAGTCCCCTTCTGTACTATGATGGGTTGTCTATCTCCCTGGCATTTCCTAGAGTAGAAGTCATTTCCCGGTGGCTTGAAGAGAACTGGGTCATTGTCTTTCAGTATCTTGAGTCTTGAAGCGTTTGCCGGGATGATCTCTGCCGAGGCCGGTATTGAGTAATGGCTCATGGTCCTAGCAGCTACTTCCTTATAGAACTGCACTTCACTAGGCGACATGATCGGGAAGCGTATGATTACCTTAGTTGTATTTGCGATGAGTTCTATGAATGGCGTCCTGGATACACGTGCCCAGTCTATGGCGTCTGCTTGCTCGCTCTTGGTGAACAGTCCTTGCCACCGCTTACCCACGACTGACCACCTTGCGAATATTTCTTTGCGTAGCACGGCAGTGTCTACACATCCCGTGTGGAATTCATTCCGACCGACAGATGCCACACCCATTCCGGCAAAGTCAACCATTGACGCTAGAGATGATTCTGGTAAAAACCATGCCTTCGCGTTTACCGTGTCCGATCCCATCATGCGCATGTCGACCGCTGTAAACGCGCCTCGCATGAGAGAGTACATGCTAGCCCATTCTGCCTTGGCATCAAACCTAATCTCTTGACTTATTCCATGGAGCAGAGTGTTTGTTCGTGTGGGTAGCGCGATTGTAGACGTCCCCGCCGTCTTTGCAAACGCCTGCATTATAGTCTGGCACTTCGATTCTAACTCATTGTAAAATGCCGAGACGCCGTCACTCACTGGGAGCGACAAAACGTAGAACACCTTGCTGGCTGTTAGTATGACACTGCTTACCTGTAGCCCTAACTTGCGATCATCCGACACACCTCTGAAGACAATCTCGACATGGTTCACGTCTCTTGAGTACTGAGAAGACATGTGTCTTAGCTCTTTGGCATATTCTCTCTGCGCATAGTCATCGCTAGAGAACTTGACGAATCCGCGCGAGTGGTCACCTGCCCAGCAGTTTACTCTAATCACGTCAACACTCCCGCTGACCATTTCGTCATCCGTGCGAAGAGTGGGCTGGCCGGTTGACTTAACCTCGCCAACGCGCATGGCATCGAACACTCGCAACATAACATCACTACTCATTCTAGGGATTACTTGCATGAAGACAGCCATGGATGTGAACTCAGTGTGCTGCTTGGGAGTGTTTGTGCTTATGATTCGATACTGCTCTACCAAGTTATCTATCTTTGACCTGTCCTGAAGATGTGGGTACGCCTGGTAGATGTCTCCAGAGTGAAACAGACTCTTTGCCGCGTCTAGCGGTATCATGGGGAAATATTTCTCAAGGAAGCCATGGTAGAACACTTCTAATGAGTCTCTGTCTGCTACAAAATTTACGAGCTCTGTCCACCCCGCGCCATTTCTGTCCACAACGGTGCTAAAGGCAAAATACTCTATAGACATTATGGATAGCAAGTCTACCGCATGGTTGGCAGCTGGCAAATATGTGAACGCCTCTCTGCTTGCGTAGAGTTGGTAATCAATTGGTAGCCCTCCAATGCTTTCACCTGGTGCTGGCTTGTTTACGATATCCATAATATCAATCACTTCATGTTCACCTTGCCCGGGAGAATTGTTCAGTAAGGCAGCGTATGCTAGCGTGTATGTCCCAAACACATCACCAGTTGAGTGAATAATTCGGCAGTGCAGGTTCTCTCTCGGTATGCCAAATATCCATTCGCCTATCAGTGCGATATCCTTCACTTGGACAAATCGAGGTAGAGAGATCTTTGATGAAAGTGACACTTGCGAACTGATGACTTCCTCTATGTTGTCGAACGCATCTCCTCCCGCTATCTCACTGTCCTTGTTAAGAAATTCTCCACCAGTAGCACTAACACTAACATGCGTGGACTGCACAACATGCTTAGAGAACAATCTATCACCTTGAGTGGACACATCCGCGGGATTGCTAGCGTGTAGTCCACAGAGATGTATGTTCAACGGGTGCTCTTGTGTGCCCGTATTATTGGACTTACCCTTCGAGGCTCCAGTAATGTACATACCGCTAGACATATTTGACAAATCTGTTGAACCTGTCTCGGAACCGTTTGAACCTCCAAGTGCTAGACAGCGGGGGGCAAGCAGCGGCGGCAGACGGTGCTATACCATGGCCAAAAAATAAAGGCATGCGGCCGTAAGCGGCTGCAGTGGATGTAATGAGCGCACACTCTAAGCGCTACGACCACTTGGATCTACTCGAGGGTCATTCGTTGATGAGATGTTCATCCATTGCATGGCTCGTGGTGTTGAGCACGCAATGCTCTGCACGTTGTGATCTACCGTAGTCACTTGAGATGGTAGCGGGAAGGCCGCATCGAATAGCTTCCGATACAGCACACCTTCTTTAGTCTTCGGAGTGTTTACTGGCCACAGTGTTTCGGCATTGGCCATTTCTTCATCGCTCACGGCAGTGTTGGCATGTTCCTTGAGCGAGTCTATCAGGTTCTCACCGCTACCGCTGACGCCGTCGGAGAACTGCTCTTTCTTTCTTGTGTAGATTGACTCAGGCAGGATGTCCTTGAATGCCTCTCGTAGGATGTGCTTCTCTATCAACTCATTAGACATCTTGTGTGTGGGGTCTATAGACATAACCATGTCAACCACTTCTCGGTGACCAAATGGTACCCGCACCTCTATCGTATTTGCCAGCGCCGCCTTGTGCGCTCGTAGGCAGTCGTATTTATGCAGCGCATTTACCTTGTCTACTGTTTCCTCGAAGAGCTCCTTTGCGTTTGGTGCATGTTTGAAGTAAGCATATCCTGCAAAGATTTCGTCAGCCACCTCTCCAGAGAGTAGCGACTTGATGCCAGTGTCTTCTTTGATGAACATAGTCAACAGATACAGTGGTATGGATGCTCGCACTGTTGTGATGTCGTAGGTTTCAATCGCTGTGATGACATCACCCAACACCGAGATAGCGTCTTCGACATCGAACGAGTAAGCGGTGTGGTTGGATTTTATGTGGCTTGCCATTTCTGCAGCCGCCTGTATGTCTACCGAGTTTTCTAGCCCTATTGTGAATGTCTGTATTGGCGTGCTTGAGTGTTTTGCCGCGATGGCTGCGACTATAGATGAGTCCAAACCGCCAGAGAGAAGGCAGCCAATGGGCGAGTCACTTTGAATGTGGGATACAACTGCGCGCTCTATGCAATCCTTCAGAGCGGTGGCGGTGCTTTCCAGTGAAGTATCTGAAGTGTCGTATGTCTTGAAGTCCATATCGTCAAACGGTAGGCGGCGCCATGGCGCGGGGTCAACCGGAAACGCGCTGGCTAATTTGGATTGCTTGTCCAGCCCACAGACAAATACGTTGCCGGGTTGGAATGTGTTGATGGTAGCGTTGCGCTCTCCGGCAATGCGAGTAAGGCATTTCATCTCAGATGAGAATGCTAGAAGGTCGTCGCTCTCGGCAGAGTAGAGGCTAGTCATACCAATATGATCTCTCGAGACTAGCATAAGGTTCTTAGTGGTGTCAATCATTATGAACGAATACATGCCCTGCACCTTGCGGATGAACGCGGTCCCGTATAGCAAGTAAAGGGGAATCAATACCTCGCAGTCGCTCTGCGACTTGTAAACGTACTTACTCTTACCGGCCGGCCAATTGGCATTGATTTCAGCTCTAAGAGCTTTATGGTTGTACACCTCTCCATTGATTGCCAGGAACACACCAGAGCTGAAAAAAGGCTGGTTGCCTTTGGGAGTGGGATCCATGATGGCAAGCCGGCGGTGGTAGATGTAGATCTTGTTATTGATGATAAATTTCTTATCTGTCTCGCCGCGGTGAGACATAAGGCGAGTATCGCCGTCTAGCAGCCGAATGCTGCCTTGGTCTAACTTAAACCCGCGTTTGTCGAGGACTATGAAAATGCCGCACATGGCGCTTCTTTAATATGTAAGAGTCTATGTTAGCTAGCTATTGATTCAATCGACCTAAGCTCAAATTGTATATTTGGGCAACATGCTTCAAAAAAGTCCTTGGATCCATATATTGATCTATGCTCGAAACGGGCACCATGGATCACACTCGTACAATTATTAAACTGCCGGGCGTGCCCACGCAGGCATCCACGCAGGTGAAGACTTGGGCAAAGTGGTGTCGACCAGTAGTAATGGCACTCATCGCGGGCCTGCTCGCAATTGCTTTCATCCAGTTCTGCACTTGGATACATGCATCCCATAGTAAGTGGATGCGTATGATACATGCAGCGAAGCTGCGTATGATACATGCAGCGAAGCTGCGTATGATAAAGTCAACTACTCTGTCGCCGTTTGCATCCAAGAAAGCGCCAGTGGTCAAAGTGACATCAGGTGGCAAGGCTAGCGGCATACGTGTTTTCGATAGGCCCGACAAGCAGTCCGCTGCAGATATACTCACATGGGTAGACAGCACAGTGAAAGCCATTCGAGCCCATATTGATTCCAAGTACACAGAAACATATCTCAGCCAACTGCATCCAAAGAAGGCGGCCATTGCCAGACAGATAAAAAAAAGACTTCACTCCAACTACAAGACTTCGAGCATTGTAGAGCACATGCCAGCCGAGCCTGGCGTTGACGTTAGCTACAACATGGACAAGGGCGACAAGTTGGCCATGTGTGTGAGGGAATGGGGCAGTCCTGAGAAAATTCACGAGCCGGGCGATGTGCTGTTTGTCGCATTGCATGAAGTCGCTCACTCACTAAACTGCGATGAATCATCATATCAATGTGGGAACTCGTATGGTCACGATGACATGTTCTGGTATATATTCAAACAGCTGCTAGACGAAGCAACCCATCTCGGTGTATACACTCCCGTGAACTACGCAAAGGCACCCATCAAGTATTGCAGTCTGGATATAACATACTCGCCGCAGTTTGACCACGCCATGATGGACGATCAGTTCATACAATGAAAAAAAGAGCCTGTCCCCGATGGAGACGTGGAACAATGTTTGACAATAGAGTGGTAGCTTACGCGTCAACATTGTGCTCGTCATCTTCATCCTCGTCATCATCCATACCCGGAATGTCTAGAGACTTGAAGTTCTCATCAATGGCATCAAGCACAGCGGCAATCTGTGGATCCTTGATCTTGCCATTGAGTTGTTGCTTGAAGAAGCTAGCGATGCGAGTGAACTGACGAGCGAGCTCGATGTCTGTCTTGGTGTCATTATCAGCATGCGCCGATTTGCAGTCACTGAGAAAGTTAGTGAGAATAACGCTTGGGTCTTTGGTCGTGATGAAATCCTTGTAGTAGTCGCCAAAGTTGTCTTTGAACATACTCATACTCTCTTCGATCTTACGGAATGCCTTGTCCGTCCGCGGTATCATCTTGCGAGTCTGCGCGATGGTCGCCGTCACTATTTCGGATATCTTGGCAATGTCAATGTCTGGGTTGGCTACAACCTGGAAGATATCATAAGCCGCGTTGTAGACCATGTTGAGGAAGAGCATGATGTATCGCTTGGCCGAAAGGTCTAGGCCGGCGTACACGTAGAGATACTTGATGTCCAAGTTGCTGAAGCTAAACACCTGTAGACTGTGCGTGCTGGAACTCTTTAGAAATGAATCACTCATATCTTCATTGGACTGGATGTACTTCTTGTACTTGCTGAGCTTGCTACACATGTGGATGCAGTCGCTGACCTGCTTGCTCTGCTTCGCGGCGAGGTATGCCTCCACCATGGCCATGCCACCTTCACTCTTAGCAGCTTCCCCTGTCTTGACCATCGTCTCAACATCTTGAACCCAGTTGGCAAACTCTTTTTGGTTCGCAGCATATTGGTCACCATGCTGGCTTAAACTCTTCTGAAGAATACTCCGGTTGAAGCTAGCAACCAGCTTGCCGATACGTTGAGTCGCTAGAAGCAAAGTGTTGAACTTGCTAAGGGCAAGCGCTTTATCAATGGATTCCTTCTTGCCGAGAAACTGTCCCATGATGTCGGCCATGGCCTTCTTATCGACACCCTCAATAGGCGACTGCTGCATAACCTTAACACGAGCCCCACGTGCCATGGCTTGTAACGTTTTGAATTAAACTATACGTAGCGTGTAGGTATCTTCTAAAATCTATATAGCCGAAGCATGTCAACCACGTCGTCAAACAAGAGCAAGAGCGCCAAGACCGTCAGCGGGTTGGAGTCTATCGATGTGGTTGAGATCTCTGACTCGTTTACCAAGCAGGTGAAGAAACTGCTGCAAATCGCCGCAGTTGTTGTCAGTGGAGATGCTACCAAACAGGCGCTGCTAGAAACAGCTAAGCGCCAAATTCAGCTAGTCTCGCGAGAGGATCCTTTCTTCTTGTTGGAGAACATTGGCAAGTATCTGTACACCTACCGAGAGGTAATCCATGGAGACGTTGACGACTTCATTGCAAACCCAGGCAAGTATATTCGTCAAGAGGAGATCACCGAGATTAACAATCTCAAGAATAGTGTTGACAACGGCACGGCGGGATTGGGTACGTCGCAGGCAAGCTGGGATGCGTTTGCATCATGCCTTGATCTCTTCAAGGACAAGTGGAATGGCTATGACCAGTCGGAAAAAAAAGTGGTGACCAAGGCGGTGCAGCGGATGCTATCCGGATACTGCAAGTACATCATCCACCACACACCATAGTTAGCTCAGTTTGAGCCCCACCATTGTGAGTCCTCGTGGCTGCGAGTGCTCGTAGTCAGGTGATGGCCAGTAAAGTTCGATGTGCTATGCAGAGCGGAGTTGGCGATGCTCATCTTCATCTGGTAAGACGACTTGTCCATTATTTTTTTGTCAATGGACTCGCTGCCTCCGTTGATAATCTCTTGAAGTTCATCTTCCATTATGGCCTGGTGCTGCAACTGGTCTAGCCCATCATCTATGCTCTCACCATACATGATCTGCCAAATGTCCTCATCCAATACATCAGCACCAGCTTGATGTTGGATTACCTTCTCTTGATTGACAGCATCGCTAAACGACGCGTGCGGTATGATAGCGTCCAACAAACCGGTGTCTTCACTTGCAGGTTGCGGGTTGGCCACTGCACTCGAGAGATGCTGGTTCATGGAAAGTGGATCTGTCAGGGCAGATGTTTTTTTTGCGTTGACACGCCAGCGTACTGCAACCTTCACCATCCTCCACGTGAACACCGCGAAGAGAATGGTGAGGAGAGCCCTTATCACGCTCAACACCAAAGACGAAACTGTTGCGCTCATAATCCAAACTAAACTGCTAGGCGGATCTCTTTCCGTGGATATTCTATATCATAGAACTTAGATAACCAACCACAATAGCAACCACCGCGCATGCTTGCATCGCCGACCACCATCACAACCACCATGGTCGCTGGCAAAAAAAGTCAAGCCACATCATGTCTGCGTGGTGTTTGCTGCGTAGTGTCGTGCATTACATCTCCGTTTCTTCTTGGTTCTCCCAAAATCTTGAGAGCTGATCATCTCCCGAGAATATGTTTGACATGTTTGGCACGTTGCCGTTTGACATGGTGACCTCTGAATTTTCTAGCATATCATGGTGACTCATCCCCGAGTTTGTTGGATGCGCCCGCGGTCGATGACTATCCATGTGCGACGGTACCGGCGCGCTACGGTTAGCTGCTAGTCGTTTAGCTCGGTCAATCCTAGCCGCATCGTCTTCGTCCTCATCGTCTTCATCCGCTAGCGTGCTCATGAGGAATTGCTTAACCTCGTCATCGCCTTCACTTACAGAGGTGGTCTTATTTTTGTGTGAACTGCCCATTTGCGAGTATGTGAGTGACTCCAGAATGTTCTCGAGAGTATTCTGAATGTTGGTATTGCCTATAGAGAACCTGTTCATCCGGCCTCGTTCTATGTCGGCCGCAAACGTTTTCAGTATCTCTTCTGACTTGATCTCCATCACAGGAGTTGACTTGACTGCGCAAGCCTCTAGGTACGACTTCACACTTGGCGTGACCTTGCGCACCTGTACGAACACCTTTGCGTCGACACAATCCTTGATCTTAGAGTGTAACCACTGCATGAGCTCCACGTTGAATCGGTTGCCCGTACCGGGCGAGTGTGCTAGATAGATAGTAGCCATTGTATAACAAAACCAACCCCTATTTGCTAAATAATATAGCTCGCGCAATAGCACCAACCTACTGAGAGCGCATTTGTTGAATAATGGGTTTGCCTACATTGCTAAAACCGGGGCACCTGCTACCAGCGATGGGCGAGTCCAAAGAAGATCTTGATCGTGTCAAACCCATATCGTATATAATCTCATGGTTCAAGGAAAGAGTCGGGCAACCCGCGAAGACAATCAGTGATCGCATTATAGTCGCCAACTCAACTACCGGCAGTGGCAAGTCCACTGTGATGCCAGCGGAAATATATCTAGCCTTCAAGGGTCAAATCAAGAACGTCATCATCACCCAGCCTCGCGTTGTTACCGCCATTGATATTCCTTTGACTATCACGCAAGTGCCGGTCTACAAGACTAAGTTCAAGCTAGGCGTTAACATCGGATACCAAACAGGCGATTACTCTTCGAAGCCCAAAGAAGGATTGCTGTTTTGTACCGTGGGCATTTTGCTGCAGATGCTGAGCAATTCTGAGCCAGAGGACTTCTGTAAAAAGTGGCAGCTCATCATATTGGACGAGGCACATGACCGATCAATATCGCTAGACCTTGTCTTCTTCTACATGAAGAAACTCATATCTAAGGTCTCTATTACCGACTATCCGTTCGTCATACTGACATCCGGCACCATGGACGTGGACAAGTACTTGAAGTACTTTGAGACGAAGACTGTGTTCGACATCAAGGGCGATAGCTATCCGATAGCCACGGAGTGGTCTACGTGGACAGACGTTAACTACATTGACATGCTATGCAAGAAGATCATACACGTTCACGAGAATGAGGAGAACGATAGGCAAAGCTGTGACATCGTGGCCTTCCTGCCAACCAAGGGCGGCATCACCAAGATAAAGAACATGCTGGTGGAGTACAACGCCACTAGATCTGAGAACAAGATATTGCCACTGTCTCTGGACAGCGCCACCTTCAAGCAAGTCAAGCAAGAGTACTTTAGAGTCTTCAACAGGTTGGAGGACCTCGACATGCCGGACTACAGTCGCAAGGTCATATTGGGTACGAATGCAATCGAAACGGGCATCACGCTGGAGTCCATCTCTTACTGTATCGACGCCGGCCTTGTTAACGTCATGGAGTATAACCCCGCACTGCAATGTAGTCTATTGACTGTCAGACCTGTGACCAAAGCAATGTCGCTGCAGCGCCGAGGACGGGTTGGTCGTATACGGCCGGGGAAATTCTTTCCGCTGTACGACGAGCCGACCTTTACCAAATTTCAGAACATCCAGTATCCAGAAATCATAGTCAGCGACATCACTCAGTCGGTCATGAAGATTGTTGACAGCGAGGGAGTTGACTGTCGAATGCTGTACGAGACATTGGACACATTGGATAAGCTTCCAAGGATTTCCGTTTCGAACAGCATAGCTAAGCTACGGCGGTATGGGTTCTTAGACAGCAAGGGTATGCCTATAAGCAAAGAGGTCATTGGCATAGTCAACAAGTTGTTCACGATGCCGTTCACAGTAGTCGCGATGATGTTGGCGTGTATGCTTCCAGAGAATAATATGCACTTGGTGGAGATTGCGACCATTGCGTCCTTCATATCTGTTGGCAAGCAGGCAATATGCGATCGGAAGTTCGAACAGTTCGACATACCTTTTGGTCGAAGAGATGAAGCCACACAGCCCCCGGCAAACAACCTGCGGTTTGACCATAGAGGATACGATAGATTGAAGTCCAAGGCGTTTATAGCCTGCGAGTATATCGAGTGGCTACTGTTCTTCTATAGATTCAAGAGACTGTACCGCGGGTCAACGCAGCCTGTGTTTGATGAGATCACAGGTATTCACTATGACAACATACATCAGTTCTGTGAGGCTAACCATGTCATGTTGGACGGCTTGATTGAAGCGTCGCGGGTTAGAGATGAGATCATACATGCTCTAAAAACATCAGGTGTCGGTGTCAGGATACCCATCGGCACGCGCGACATATACACAACATACGTCAACACATTGCAGTCTCCAGAGATGTTGCCAGCATTCATTGCCAAGGTCACGGGCATAAAGAAGTGCATGTATTTCGGCATGCGATACAGCACGGCACACATAGACAAATTTGGCAACCACTTTGTTTGCGACAACGGCATTACCTTCGAGGCTAGGTCACATGTGCGGCCATACGCAATCAGCGAATGGGTTGATGATCCTTCCCATGAGGATGGCGGGGCGATGCATCGAACATGGTACTCGTCTGCAGAGGTTATGTTTGATGGAGTCATGCTTCAACGCAACGCGAGAACTAAGAAACATGCCGCGCATCCCATGGGTTGTATTTCAACTATAAGTGGATTTCTATAGACAACCACTCCACGCTTTGACCAATCGCCTCGCCACGCCTCGTCACAGTTGATTTATGCGCTGCACAAACTTTATCGTCTGCCGTGCAAATGCGGAAGGTGGCAACCGCTGCGTTGGCTGCATGGTGAACTTGGACAAGACAATCGTGGTTGATAAAATCCAGCCTAGCTCCGCAGAACAAAGATGCTTAGTTTGTCTTGAAGACCAGGCGGTTGGTTCAACCATCTGTAGACTATGGTCATGTCAACACCACATATGCATCAAGTGCACTCGCAATATATACCGAGCGCCACGCGTTCGTCACTCGCATACTGGTCTCTCTCGTAGGTTGGTGAACAGGTTCACTCGCTGGATGGAGTCCATGCATTCGATAGCACTTAGATCAAGTGCAGTCCGGGTGCTGGTTGACACAATGGTTGACTTCGACTATTTCGATGTATGGTTTGCCAGGGACTTTATTGACAACCACTCTACGCAACTACCGAAGCAGTTTCGGCGAGACGGCGTAGAGTTACTACGATGGTGGACTGGACGGGTGATCAAATCCACGCAAGAAAATCAGCGCCGCGTGGTGGCCATGGCTAGCATGGAGCAATGCTGTCTGTGCAAAATTGATTAGCGTCCATCATCGTAAATAGAACGTAAGACTCCACTGCTAGAAACACCAGCCACGCACTGAATATGTCCGCCCTACAGGTCCGCAACGTAACGGTAACCACTCCGCGCTACAACGTGCCTAACAACCTTGCTCACCTACTACCAGATCTTGTTCCAGAGACTATCTCTATGGAATTGGTTGGCTGCAACGAAGCATTCGCAAATGCCATCCGCCGCGTGTTTGTGGATGAGCTCGAGGTCAAGTGCATCTACATGCACCTAGATCAGATGAAGACCAATGACAAGCGACTCAGCGATCTGTTCATTCAGTCGCGTTTGGAGTTAGTCCCATTGAATCAAAGGGTCGCGCCCGGGACAACGTTCTCTCTCTATGTTGAGAACAAAACGTCGGCACCGATCCCGATCATGATGGGAGACTTCTCGGCTAACCCACCGCAGCCCAAGTTGGTTGACTCAAAACTGCAGCTATGTACTCTCTACCCGAACTGCATGCTGAGCATTAAGAATGTTGGTGTGGTTAGTGACGTCGGATATGTCGATGAGAAGTACACTCTCGGGTCTTTCAAGTATCGCGTGTTGGATGCCAACTTGGATGTGAGCACGGTTGCTCAAGACAACAAGCACTTCGAACTAGCTCTCACGACAAACGGGCAAATTGCTACGACTGATCTGATCAACGACATTGCTGCAAACTTGCGGGTTCGCTTCAAGGAAGTAGACCACCTGCTCCAGCAATATGCCATTCAGCAACCGAACCAACCTGTGGAGCTAGCAAGTCGCTTCAGTCCCAAGGTGTTCGTTGTGTTGAACACAAGCGGCGGCATGGACTTGCACGAGGTTCATATCGATGGTGAGTATCATACGATGGGCAACGTGCTGATGCACTACTGCCTAGAAGAGAACCCAGATCTATCGATCGCCAGCTACAAGCTAGAGCACGTGCTGAGCAACACGATCGTGTTCTCCATCGAGCACCCAGACTACAAAAAAATCATATCCAGTGCTATCAAGCGATTCCTCACTGACCTTGACGAGTGGCAGACTCAAGTCATGGCATCCATCAAAGCTTGATCCACCTCGCCACAACTGCGCATGCGCATGGTATGCGTTGCAGCGTGTGCTCGCTTAGATCACATACGTATCTCTACGTCTCAGCTCGAACCCCTTAAGGATTGGCGCTACCGATTCAACTCGCTTTCGGAGCTCCTCTCTTTTTTTGTGGATGAAGATGCCAAGTCCAGACTTGACAACATACGCGAAGATGGCGATGACCGCAATGAATTTGATACCAGCGCCGGCGCTGGACACCAGTACAAAGACAGCAATCAATGCCACAATGAAGAAGGCAACATCGAACCCAGTCACCCCGCCGAATAAACTTCTAGATACTACAATCGCCGGCATAGTGTATAGCCAGAGTGTTATATTTTTAGCCAGCTATAAAGCATTGCGACAGGCAATCGTGTACATGGCGTACAGCTCGGCATCAACATCTGAGAACAACATTGAGCTTACACGCTTGTATGATTGGTCCTTGTCGTAGTATAGCCAATGCAGTAGAGTGTAGATCTGATCCATGACATCGTTGACGTTCTTTGTTATAACCATCTTGTACGGCATATCATCCAGTGACTGATCTATAGAGTGCAGGTCGTGCGGCATGTTCCAAACCACACTGGACTCGCTCCCGACAACAGCCATGCTCTTCATGGTAGAGTAGATCCATAGAATGTAAATGGGGTGCCAGTCATACAATGCAATCCATTGCCTCGCGTCACTGTTGGGTACAGCTTTAGCTACATTCTGCATAGCACTACGCTGCCGCAGGTGTATGCTGAAAGATCTGTCGCGAGTAAAGTATCCTCTAAGGAAAGCCTTCCGCACGCCACTGCTTGCCTTGTACAGCAAGTACATGTTCATCATTGTGAAGAATTTAGATGTGTCCACATATTGATTGAGCACGTTGCTTAGCATGTAAGTTGACCACGATGGTATGCCGTGGTCACCTTGTAGTAGTCTAGTGACATATGCCAGGTTGTACGTGTCCTGCTCGCACAGTGTCGTGTGTATTAGCTTGAAGACATCGAAAAATTCTTCACCTAGCTTGAAAGCCGACCTTTGGTCAACCAGTAGTGATATACATTTCTTTATAGCCATGCTTGTGCCGTATCTAGACAGCCATGCATCCTTGAGCATAGCCTTTATCTGACCGCATGCGGATAATATACCATGCACACTGACAACCCTCGGCCGCTGCTGTTGCGCATGCTGTTGGTGGTTATTCATACCCGTATTCATATACGTGGCCATGGTATGCGTATGGACCAGTGAACAACTCCGGTCTACTAACCGCTCGAGTGCTTGTGGTGTATATCCATGATGATATCAAATAGTGCTAGCGTGGCGATCAAATTGCGGCAACCGGGGTGTTCTGATCACTTAATTTAATTTACTTTTTTTCTATCCAAAGACTATATACATCATGGCTATTCTAGGTGCTCGTTCGAAGTCTAAGCTCAGCAAGAAGCGGGGAGCCGCCCCCAAGCGTCGCGCCAGCAAGGCTAGCAAGGCTAGCAAGGCTGGTAAGTCGACCAAGTCGAAGAAGTCGAAGAAGTCGAAGAAGTCGAAGAAGTCGCGCAAGCACTAAGTGTCCTACACGCAATGCAAACACAGCACAAGTGTGCTACAATGAGTAGAGCATTATGCTAGTCACTAGACTCGCATTCCTTTCTTTTTTGCCCAAACACATGCCGTAGTGAAAAGAAATGTAAGCTTTGCGTATGTGTTTGTTAAAGAGCAAAGCACATTTGCTTGCCAACACTTGCTCACCAACACCTGTCCACACTTGCTTGCCAACACCTGTCCACACTTGCTTGCCAACACTTGCTCACAGGTTGCTTGCCCGCACTTGCTTGCCAACACCTGTCATGGATTGCAAGTTAACCCAGCGCGGGTTGGAGGTGAGTCAATCCCAGCTGGTGAGTGTCTTCGGTCTCAAGACTGTCCGTAGTCTTTTGAACAAGTTCACTATCACTTACCCCGCTCCGATGGGCACGTACCGTATACGCAAAGAGATCTATGGTAAGGTGAAGGGCGACAAGGATACCATCCTATTGCCGCGATTTGCTGTGAGCCGATTACTATCCGCCAAATTCATCGCAAGTGCTTCTGACATTGTAGATGCTATCCCCAGAGGTGTTGACATTGATGTTGACTTCTTGGGCTCACCTACTCACAATCAAGCTCTTACGGCTGACTACATGATGCGCGAATGGTTTCCATCACATGGTGGCGGGTGCACGCTTGACATGCAACCAGGCGAGGGCAAGACTTTCCTGGCCATGTACTTGATAAGTCTCGTGAAGAAGAAGACTCTCATTGTGGTTCCCAATACCTACCTGTTGAAGCAATGGGTGAAGTGCCTCGAGCAGTACACCACCGCAAGCATTGGAGTTTACTACGGCGAGGAAAAAAAAGACGGCGACGTCGTGGTCGGCATTGTGAACAGTCTAGTGATGGATCATATAACGTTCAAGACCAAGACTGAACTCCCTCCCGCTTACTTGAAGAATGGTAAGCCATCCCGCCGCAAACTGTTTCAAGTCGACACCATCACGCTACCCGTGATGAAGTACTTCGAGTCGTTTGGAATGGTTGTGCTAGATGAGTCTCACACCTACGCGACTGATGCATTCCGGAAGCTATACAACACAGCTCAGTGCAAGTACATGGTTGGCCTTAGCGCGACACCTAATGAGCGCGAGCATGGCTTGGATCGTATCAGTCACTACAACATAGGTGAAGTGTTAGACGCCAAACAGATTGATGGGTATCAGATCAATGCTGTGGCCATGCAGTCTACCGTTGAGCTTGTCAACTACAGCGGGCCAGATCATCTAACTCAGGCGCACACTCTGCCCAACTCCAACACTGTCTTTGTCCCCAGAATGATTGAGGACCTTCAAGCAGATGACCATCGCAACACACTGATAGTATCCAAGACCATTGACCTAATGATCAAAGGACTGAACGTGTTTGTGTTCACAGAGCGGAGAGCCCATGCCGAAGTCTTGGCATGTATGTTGGCTGATATGACCAACACTCCCCACTCACGCATACAACATGGGGATGACTCAGTGGTTGTCATGTATGGCGGCGTATGTGATGGCGTAATCAATACAGCCAAGGACTGCGCGAGTGTTGTCTTCACAACGTATGCGTATAGCTCAACCGGTGTGTCTATAGACAGAATGACTGGCCTTGTGCTGGCTAGCCCGCGCCGAAGCAAAGCAACCCAAGTCGTTGGCAGAATCTTCAGACAGAATAAGTCATTCAACGATGTTCATCGATGCATTGTAGACGTGGTGGACAAGCGGTCCTTGCTGTGCGCACAGCTGCGCGCGCGCATGCCAGCCTACCGCGCACGGAACAGCGACATATCGTCAACGGCCATTCACTGGAAAGACATTACTCCATTCCAGAGACTAACAAATACAGACACCAATCACATGTCATTGAACACTTCAAGCTCCAGTGACATTAGTAGTGAGAGTGGTGATGATATTGGCAGTGACTGTGAAGAGCTAGAAAGAGAGATCATCAATATGTGCGCGACATAGGGTCTGTGGAACGGTCTACACAAATTACTCTGCAAGACTCCGTCTCCCTCCCAAGGGGAGGGCCGGCGACTCCAGTCTCAAGAGCTAATCAATGCCATGGCTCTGATGACTTGCAGAAAAATTGATTTTTTTACAGCAGTCAAACCACCCACCAACCACCGTTCTACAACGCACCCAACCACCACCAACCATGAGCACCAGCGCTACTGTTAGCTACACCCAGGCCAAGGAGTTCGCAATTGCCTGTGGCAACCAACAGCACCCTTTCACCCTCAGCCAGTTCATGGATGAAGTCCACCGGATGTTCTACAACCATGTAGACATCTCGTTCAAAGACTACTTCATGGAGCTAGTGGATCAAGAGGGAGAGTTCGTCGTCCACCACTCCAAGCTCGTAGAGTACGGGGTCGTGACTAGCGAGAGATCGTCAAACATCAAGAAAAAGCTTGGTGAGCTTGATATGGTAGAAGGTGTAGATTTTGAGCTGCTCCGTACGGAGCAGCCGGTGAAACAAGGCGGATATGTTACTAAGAAAAGCTACATCTTGACTCCAGAAAGCTTCAAGAAGTGCCTGATGCGCTCCCGCCGCCATGCTGGGCAGCCTGTGGATCCAGTAATCTATGCGGATTACTTCCTCCTGCTGGAGAAGCTTATTTTTTTATCATTGGACTCCGTCTCCCTCCCAAGAGGAGGGCCGGCGACTCCAGTCTCAAGAGCTAATCAATGCCATGGTTCTGATGACTTGCAGAAAAATTGATTTTTTTACAGCAGTCAAACCACCCACCAACCACCGTTCTACAACGCACCCAACCACCACCAACCATGAGCACCGCTAGCTACACCCAAGCCAAGGAGTTTGCTATCACCCGTGGCAACCAACAGCACCCTTTCACTCTGAACCAGTTCATGGATGAAGCCCACCGGATGTTCTACAGCCACGTAGACATCTCCTTCAAGAACTACTTCATGGAGATCGTAGAGCAAGAAGGGCAGTTCGCTGTCCACCACTCTAAGCTTGTAGAGTATGGCGTGATGACGAGCGAGAGATCCGGAGATGTTAAGAAGAAGCTTGATGCTCTTGGCATGGTCGAGGATGTAGACTACCTGCTGCGAGATATCTCGCAGCAGATGCCTTCAGGTGTAAAACACTCTAAGTCTTACATCTTGACCCCTGAGAGCTTCAAGAAGTGCCTGATGCGCGCTCGCCGATACCCCGGACAGGACGCGGACCCAGCAATCTATGCGGATTACTTCCTCCTGCTGGAGAAGCTTGTGAAGCTGTTCTCTCTGTACGAGTTGACCAAGAAAGATGCCGAGATTGCGGCAAGCCGCCGCATGCTCTCTGAAAGAGACCAGCGCATTGAAACTATGTTCGAAGAGATTCAGCGTGAGCGAGAAGAAGCACAACGACGAGAGGAAGCAGCACAGCGTGAGCGAGAAGAAGCCAAGCGTGAGCGAGAAGCAGCCAAGCAACGAGAGGAAGCAGCACAGCGACGAGACGCAGAACAACAGCGCAAGATCAACGAGCTACTCGGTTATGCTGTTGAGACTAAGGAGGCTCTCGCTGAGACCAACGTGAAGCTCGACGACGTCAAGACTGAGTTGGTTGATGCTAAGGTTGATCGTTACGAGTTCAAGAAGCAGTTCAGTCTTGTGATTGATCAGCTTGATGAGATGTCTGAGCAGCTTGACGAAGCCAAAGAAGAGTTTGTTGTCATCCAAGATAAGTTGGATGTTACGGAAGAGAAGCTGGACATCGTCACCGAGAATTTGGATGCTGTCAAAGAAGAGCTGGTTGTTGTCAACGATCAGCTGGAAGTCGTCAACGATCAGCTGGAAGTCGTCAAAGAGAAGCTCTTTGAAACTGAAGTAGATCGAGATGAGAAGCTTGTCGCTTTGAATCGTCAGATGGTAGTTGCTGGCGCGCTCTGTGAAGACAAGTCGCGATACCACTCTGCATGCATCTTGACTCGTCGTGTTGGTAATGATCTTGAAGTCATGTTCATTGGACGCCAGCTCAATGCGATTGACAAAAAAATCAAAGATCTTCAACTTAGCGGATTCAAGCAAGCGCTTCCAATCTTCTTCACGGTTGACCCGGTCTCTCTTCGAAATGCTCACGCTGATAAGAACAGACACGAAGTAAAGGGCATGCTCGGCTACGCGAATCGCGCAATCAAGCACATCACCAATGCGTTCTTAGCCAATCTCGGATTCAAGAACGGGCGTGTTGCAGTCCCGCGGATTGGTAGCTTGAAGACGTTCATTCCGAACGGATCAATCTTTGATCTCGAGAACTACATCGCGAACGTTGGCTTGGTGTTGAGTGAGACGACTGGCATGGACTTGACGACAGCAAGCAAGTTGGCTGAGCACTATATGTCTGAGATGAAGAGTCGCGATGGTGAATCGTCTATGGGTGCTGCGTTGGATGCGGATATGGACGCTGTCGTGGAGTAGACCAAGGCTCGAACAGCCGGCGGCTTCTAGCATTTGCATTTGCATTTTTTGTGGCGGATGGTTTAGTGCTTGGTGATCATATCATACAGCTTGTCAACCTGTTCCTGAAGCGCGTGTATTTTATCTTCTAGAGACTTAATGGTCTCTTTTTGTTTTTTAGCTACATTGACTAGTATGGGGACCATCCCCTCCATGTTGACCGAGAAGACTGCGCCATCTGGCGACACGAAGTTGTCTGCGTCCATCGTTTGCTTCATGGTGCTATCCGGGTTGACGCTAACCAACCCAGTCAACTCCGGTTGGTTGGTCTTGAGTAGATCTTGTGCTACAAATCCAATGACTGTCTTCGCGGGGTCCTTCTTGTACTGGAAGCGCTTTGGCACAACCATATCTAGCACCTCATCGCATCTGTCTTTGGAGATGACCTCTATGTTCTGCTTAGTGCGCTCATCTGATATGATGCCCAACTCTGTTTGACATACAATGCGGCCTACCGTTCTCAGACTGACGCCGACTGTGGTCGAGTTACCGTTTGTTCCGATGACTCCGTTGTTTGTCATGAAGCCGTAGTTCTGGTAGACTACCGAGTCCTGTCCGGCCACGTACACATATCCGAAACCAGTGCTAGCGGTGGAGCCGATACACATTCCGTTGTTTACAAAGAGCTTGCTGTTTGAAGTGACTCCGAGTCTGACCTGTGCAGATGAACTGATAGTGTCAAAGTCCAATGATACACATGTACTCGTTCCTCGCTGGTTGATGTGCAAGTTGTTTGATGCGTTGTAGCCAGCAACTCCCAGCCCAATGCCAACATACCCATCACCGTCTACAGATAATTTGTATGTAGCATTGCACACGCCAAGCCGCATGGCGTTTTTGTTTGAACCTGCCGATTCATAGTAGAACGATTGGTCGTAGGCGTTGTTTGTCGTGTTTGTGACGCCAACCGTTGTAAACAACTCACTGCCGGCATTCATGCCGTAGTAGATTGATAACGGCCTAGTAGTATCTACGCTGTTGCCAAGCATGAGCCTCGTAGCTCTGACACTACCAATAACTTCTAAGGGCTGTGTAGGGAAAGATGTGCCAATGCCCAGTCGACCATCTGCTGTGAGTCGCATTCGCTCTGTCGCCAGTGCATTACTTGGTGAATTGCGGGTAGAGAAAGCAAGATATCCAAACCCATAGCTGGCGTTCGCCGGCACGTACCCGCAGAATATAGATGCAAGCTCGTAGTTGGGATTTGAGTTGTTGAATCCAGAGAACCTCAGGTATGTTCCACTATCTGCGGTTGTCGATATGTTCTCCATCTGTATACCCCATCGGCCCGATGACGAATACTCCAAGTGGAGAACATCAGCGGCCACATTCGAAGTGGTTCCTAGCTTGATACTGTTCACAACGTCTAGAGATGTAAGTGCTCCCAGTGATGTTATGCTTGGTTGGGCCGCGGTCATGACCCTTCCAGTTATTAAAGTACATGATAGACTGGTGCCTACAAACGATGCCGCTGAGATGGTACCACTTGCGGTGATTGATGTCGCTCCAGAGATTGTTCCACTGAGTGCAAGGGATGTTAGTGTGCCCACGCTAGTGATGCCTGGCTGATCTGGCGTTGACAATGTGCCTACCAATGTAGATGCAGTGAGCGTGCCTATGTTAGATATGTTTCGAGTAGCATCAACAACCAATGCCTTATTGGCAAACGCAACACCAGCACTTACTCCAGATACTCTATTCAGATCGCTCGCGGTTGCCGTCACATTCACTCCAGAGATGACTAGCTGAGTTGTGTTGACCTGTCCGTTGACATCCAGAGTGTATGCCGGAGCTGTTTGGTTGATGCCCACGTTGCCGTCAGATGTGATGCGCATCTTCTCTGAAGACAATGTTGCGCTCTGGTTGTTACGCGTTGCAAATGCCAGATAGCCGTAGCCAAACTGAGAACTTGCTGGAACGTATCCGCAGAATATAGAAGCCAAATCGTAGTTGCTGTTGCCATCGGCGTATCCGGCAAACTTAATGTAGGTGCCACTGTCCGCGGTCGTGTTTCGGTTTTCAATCTGCATGCCAAATGGCGTGCTCGAGTTGCCCTCAATGTGTAAGAAGTCATCTGCAGTTGATGCAGGGGTACCTATCTTCATGCGACCGTTCATAACAGCACCAGTAAGAGTCCCAAGAGATGTAATGTTAGGCTGGGCGGCGGTTGTAATCACGCCAGTGAATGTGTTTGCAGATATGTTCGAGGCGCCAGTGATGTTGCCAGACATGTTCAGATTGGTCACTCCATTGATGCCTCCAAGTAAGCTAAGACTAGAGAGAGTTCCGACACTGGTGATGTTGGGCTGAGACGGAGTCTGTATGGTTCCAGTGATTAGACTGGCCGTGAAGGATGCAATGTTACCAATGTTCCGGGATTGGTCAACAACCAATGCTCGCCCACTCGCCGCGGATCCTGGCGTCACACCGGCTAGCAAATTTAGATCAGCGGCGCTAGAGGTGACCAGGTTGTTGTCTATAGACAGTGTAGTTGTGTTGAGACTGCCAGGTACGTTAAGTCGATGCGAAGTGCTATTGCCATCCAAGCTGACGTTACCGTTAGCGCCCATGTTCATGCGGATATTTCCACCAACATCCATGATGTACAACATGTTAGGAGCGGTTGTGGACGACGGGCCGCCCAATCCGATCTCGACTGATCTAGCCGTGGTTGAGAACTGCAGGTTAGCTCGATCGTTAGCATTAGCCGCAGACATAATGACGTTAGCCACTGCCGTGTTAGGTGACGCGACCGATACTCCTTGCAATGTGCCCACGCTTGTTATGTTTGTTTGGGCTGGAGTTTGCAATACGCCGGTGAGAGAAGAGGCCGTGATGCTTGTAGCCGCAAGAGCATTTACACCAGTGATGTTTCTGGATTGATCAACCACAACTGCCTTGCTAGGGATAGCGGCTCCAGGCGTTACACCTGCGAGGAGGTTCAACTCGGCAGCAGTCGCAGACACCAACACGCCGGCAAGTGATAGCTGCGATGTGTTCGTGCCTCCGTTGACATTCAGCCGGAATGATGTCTGGCCAATGTCGCCAATGTTTACACCACCGTTAGTCTCGACAGATAATACGGTTGTACTGGCCGCGAACAGGCGGAAGGGATGATTGCTACTGGTGCCAATACGGGCGGCCGATGTAGATAGATCTACTCTTGCAGAGACTGATGTGGATTGGTTATTCCAGATGTCAACAGCTACGGGAGTAGCATTGGGATTGACTATACTGGTAGAGCATGGCGCAGACAAGCTCAGGCCTTGCAACACACCAACCGATGTAATGTTCGGCTGGGCCGGCGTAGACAGTACACCGGTTATAGTGCTAGCGGTAAGAGCATCGCATCCAAGTTGACCGATATTGGTCAGCCCGCGGGAAGCACTGAGAACAACAACCTTGCTAGCGGTGGCGGTGCCGGGCGTGGTGCCGGTGAGTTGATTGATCTCAGATGCAGATGCTGAGATGATTTGGCCAGACAGAGTGATGCCCTCCACCGCTAGGGTGTTCAATGCGCTGGGACCACTTACGGATAGACCAGTGAGTGTTCCAACTGATGTAATGTTTGTCTGGGCTGGAGTGGAGAGCGTACCGGTTAGTGTGTTTGCAGATACTATGTTACCACCAGTGATGTTACCAGAGATGGAAATGTTTGCCACGCCGGAGAGGTTACCGGTCATGGTGATGCCGGCAAGTGTACCAACTGATGTAATGTTTGGCTGCGCCGCTGTTTGCAGCACACCAGTGATGACAGATGCGACGATAGCGTTTGATGTGATAGAGGTCACACCCGTGATCGATTTGCTAGCGTTCATTATCATGGCCTTGTTGGCATCGGCAACTCCCATAGTCGCAACGTCCAGCGCGTTGAGCTGCGCGGCGGTTACAGTGACAGCAGTGTTGTTCAGCCGGAGAGTATTGACATTGATTATACTTGCAGAGACTTGGTTCAGTCCTTGGATGTTCACACCGGAGTCCAGTACCACGGCGCGGTTGGCGGTAGCAGTTCCAGGGGTCACTCGAACATAGTTCAACTCATTTGCGTTGGCGAGGACAAGCGTGCCGCCGAGTTGAAGGCCACGATCCAAACCGTTGTGCTGGGACACATTCAGAACACCACCCACAGTCAAACCAGATAGGTTACCGATGCTAGTGATGTTTGGCTGCGCGGCCGTGGACAACACTCCGGTGATTGCTGATGCAACCAAGTTCTGGGAAGTTAAGGTATGGATTCCACTCACACGACTGTTATCATCCAACACGAGAGACTTGCCGGGCTGGGCTTGGCCTTGCACGACGCCGGAAGTGTAGTTCAGCTGAGCCGATGAACCGGTGAAGTTAATGCCCGAGAGCTTGAACGATATGATTTGATTTGCGATAGTCATCAAACTCCAACGCTGTCAAACAATAAGCCTAGAGTGGATACGCGTAAACTACTTGCCGCAATAGAGACAATCACGCTGGAATGCAACTGGCTGGCAGTATAGCGCTATATTATACTCCAAAGACAAGAGAATCTTTAGACACAAACCACAACGCGCCCACTCACTCGCAAACACATGTGGTAAACCACTCACTCACTCACTCTCTGGAACAACATGGCAAGCCGGCCGCTAGCAACAACATCACTCGCAACATCCACTCAGTCTCCATAGAGATAGTCTCTGGAACAATATCCGCAAGCAACCAAGTTGGTTAGCCGGACGATAGTAACAACATGGCTGGCCGCCGCTAGCAACAACATGGTGAACCACACGACTAATCACTCTCTGGAACAATATCTGCTGGCAACAACACTGCAAGCCAATCTGGTGAGCAACAACATGGTCAGCCGGCCGCTAGCAACAACATGGTGAACCACACGACTAATCACTCTCTGGAACAATATCTGCTGGCAACAACACTGCAAGCCAATCTGGTGAGCAACAACATGGCTGGCCGGCCGCTAGCAACAACATGGCAATCCAGCCGCTAGCAACAACATGGCTGGCCGGCCGCTAGCAACAACATGGCAATCCAATCTGGTGAGCGACCAAGTTAGTTCACCACATCACCACTCAGTCTCCAGAGAGATAGTCTTCATAGAGATAGTCTCTGGAACAATATCCACTTGCAAGTAACCAAGTTGGTAAGCCATTTGGCGGGCAACCACTCGCAAGCCCATTCGGTGAGCAACCAAGTTGGTTGACCAACACCACTACTCAGTCTCTGGAACAATATGACAAGCCGGCCGCAAGTAAGCCCATGTGGCAAGCCGGCCGCAAGTAAGCCCATGTGGCAAGCCGGCCGCCGACAACCATTGGCAAGCCGGCCGCTGACAACCATTGGCAAGCCGGCCGCTGACAACCATTGGCAAGCCGGCCGCTGACCATCACTCACTCAGTCTCTGGAACAATATCCACTTGCAACACTCAACCAACATCACTCTCAACACTCAACCAGTCTCTGGAACAATATCCACAGTCAGCAAGCACTCCGCGGGCATCCAATCATTCGCGACCCACGCAACTAATTAACACTCAGTCTTTGGAACCAGCTTTGCAAGCTTCTGTGGAGTAGTCAAGTTGGCACTCACTCACCTCGCCACAACTGCGCACGATGCGTTGCAGTCTCACTCGCAAGTGGCTTGATGTGCGGGCAAAAAAAA